>Ga0066376_10003956_pt1 | contig 13054 bp, 13 predicted proteins | sample Knorr_S15_td_Bot_FD_77009 | JGI IMG/M metagenome (GOLD analysis project Ga0066376, IMG submission 77009) | Marine microbial communities from Southern Atlantic Ocean transect - Knorr_S15_td_Bottom_ad_5009_LV_A | ecosystem: Environmental > Aquatic > Marine > Oceanic | place: Southern Atlantic... | reverse complement strand
GTGGACCTGTGGACGATTCGATATTCCTGGAGCGGAACTGACTCAAATCAACCGGCCTCACTAAGAAATTTTTGAGTTTGGTGGGCCCTGTGGGGATCGAACCCACGACCTGCGGATTAAAAGTCCGTTGCTCTACCGCTGAGCTAAAGGCCCTCGCAAACTCAGTAATCTAGGGTACGACAGCGCGAACTCATACGGGAGTGCGGAATCGGGCTGGTAGTGGTTGACTTCGATTACCCGGCCGAATCGGTCTTTTCCGCCGTGTGTCAGTCGCAGAGCGCGCCTAAACCCATTGCAGCCCGTTCCGATGACAAGTGACCGCCCCTGCCGGGTGCCTCCGCGCTAACATGTCGCCGACCGCCAAAGTTAAAGTCATGCCACACGTTATTGAGAACATGCAATCGGAGGTATCGGTGACAACGAAAGATACGGCAGTTCGTAAGTACGACCTACTTCTCAAAGGCGGGCGAGTGATCGACCCGGCCAACAGCGTCGACGGCCTGTTCGATGTGGCGACAGTCGACAATCTCATCGCACTGGTCGACAGCGACATCTCCCCTGCCCTCGCCCGCAGGGTCGTCGATGTTTCGGGTCTGATCGTCACGCCGGGGTTGATCGATCTACACGCACACTTTTACGCCTATATGGCCGCTGTTCTCCCCGATGCCCATTGCCTGCCCGAAGGCACGACTACGGCTGTCGATGTCGGTGGAGCGGGCCACCTGACGTTCGACGACTTCAACGAGAAGGTAATTTCCCGCTCAAAGACCAAAGTATTCGCGCTCATCAACATCGCGGGTGAAGGGATGGTCGGCCAACCGGAACAGGACCTTGAAGGGATGAGCATCGACCTGACTGCGGCCAAGATCGCACAGCGGCCCGATTTGATAGTCGGGGTGAAAGTAGCCCACTACGCGGGTCCGGGCTGGCAGGCGCTCGACCGGGGTGTACAGGCGGCCGAAAACGCAGGCGGCTATGTCATGGTCGATCAAACACCAATCCACTCGCGCCCCATGAAGGAAATGTTGCTGGAGCACCTGCGGCCGGGCGATATGACCACCCACTGCTATGCCTTTGGCAAGCCGATGACAGACAGCAACGACGTGGTGAAGCCGTATTTTTTTGAGGCCCGGGAACGCGGGATCAAGTTCGATGTGGGCCACGGCGCAGGAAGTTTCTCGTTCCGGATCGCAAAGGCTGCAATCGAACAGGGTTTCCTGCCCGACACGATTTCGACAGACATGCACACGCAGAGCATCCTGGCCAACCAGGGGACGATGCCGGAAACGATGACTAAAATGCTGGCACTGGGAATGGAACTGCCCGATATAGTCGAGCGGTCGACCTGGGTGCCGGCGCAGACGATCAGGCACCCGGAACTCGGCAACCTCGGGCAGACCGCGATCGCAGATATCGCGGTGCTGGAAATAGCCGAGGGGGATTTTGGTCTTACAGATAACGGTTCGGGCAACCGGGTATTCCGAGCCAGCCAGAGAATTGTGTGCCAGATCACGGTCAAGGACGGGCAGGTAGTGTGGGATAAAAACGGCAGGTCGCGCGATGACTGGTCGTCGACCCCGCCGACGAACCCGGCCCTGGGTTAGGTATGGCATCCGCCGTAAAGTCCAGTTATTTCGATGTCATCGTTGTTGGTGCAGGCTCTGCAGGTGCCGCGCTCGCAGCGCGCTTGACAGAAGATCCGAAACGCAAAGTCCTGTTGGTCGAAGCCGGACCTGACTATGCGAACATCGATGAGTTACCCGATGAGATCAGGCAGGGGCACGGCACGGGGACCGACCTCGCTATCGACCCAGACGGGATTCATAACTGGGGCTTCACGGCCAGGGCGACTCCGCTGCAACCGGACATGCCAGTGCCGCGGGGCAAAATCACGGGCGGGACCAGCGCGATCAACGGGCAGGTGTTTCTGCGTCCCATCCCTGAAGATTTCGAGTTCTGGGTGTCCGAAGGCAACGATGAATGGTCTTACGAGAAGGTCCTGCCCTTCCTGTCGAACCTCGAAAACGACCTCGATTTTTCCGACCAGTACCACGGGAACGACGGGCCGATTGTTGTTCGCCGCTATCGCCCAGACGAACTCGTAGAGGATCAAGCGGCCTTTATCGAGGCAGTTACCGCTGCGGGGTTCTCGATCACCGAAGATCACAATCATCCGGCTTCGAGCGGTGTGGGGCCGCTGCCGCTCAATAACCCTGACGGCATTCGCTGGAGCACGGCGCTGGGTTACTTATCAGGCGCTCGTGATCGCCCGAACCTGACAATCAGCCCGGATACCCATGCGACGCGGGTCCTTATCGCGGATAACCAGGCAGTCGGAATTCAGGTTGCTGTAAATGGCGAACTAGTCGAAGTACATGGAAAAGAAGTGGTGCTCTGTGCAGGGGCAATCGGCTCCCCTCATCTCCTGATGCTCTCCGGGCTGGGCCCGAGGAAGCAGTTGGAGGCTGCAGGCATTGACGTAATCGCCGATCTTCCGGGTGTTGGTCAAAATCTTCGAGATCATCCATCGGTTCATGTTCGATGGCGAGCCGAAGAAGATTTTCCAATGCCCGATGTCGAAACCGGACCCCAAAAAGTTGCGTTGCGCTACACGGCACGCGGCTCTGAGTTTCGCAACGACATGATTGCCGTGATGCGCTGGAATTCGACGAATCGAGAATTCCTGATGACCGCCGGCGTTTACCTGGCAAAATCGTCGGGCGAACTCCGGCTGAGTTCGAGTGACCCGTTCAGGCAACCTGAACTTGACTACCGCCTACTGGATCACCCGTACGATCTGTCGCGGATGCGGGACGCCGTTCGGATGCATATCGAATTCGGCAGGCACACCGCGTACAAAGGGATCCTGAAAGAGCTGATTGATCCGCTGCCGGAGGACCTCGAGTCGGACTCAACGCTCGACAACTGGCTACTAAGGCGCGCTCACACAATGCACCACATTTCGTGCACGGCCAAGATGGGACCAGACTCCGATCGGATGGCGGTCGTCGACCAGTACGGGAGAGTTCGCGAGATTGATGGGCTACGTGTTGCCGATATCTCGATAATGCCCGATTGTCCGCGGGCCAACACTAACTCGGCCGCGATTCTAATTGGCGAGCGCATCGCCGACTTTATGCGCAGCCAGCGAGCCGGCTGATCGTGCACAGGTCGATTGATTCTGAAGCGTGCGGGCTCCGGCCTGCTCCGTGGAGCTCGGTCGTCGCCCATGTGAGCCTCTCACGCCCGGCGAAAAAGTCCGCTAGCTGAACAGCCGAAACTCTGCCACCGGCCAGTAAACCGCCCAGGCCCGGCCGAGAATCGAATCGGCAGGGACAAATCCCCAGTTGCGAGAATCGACAGACACGCGCCGGTTGTCGCCGAGCACGAAATATTCGCCAGGAGGGACCGTAACCGGGTAGTTTTCGTGGCGCCGGGCTGTTGCTTTGTCGACCCACTCGATCTTATTACCGTCTACGTAGACGAATTCCCCGTCGAGGTCGATCACATCGCCGGGTACTCCGATAATCCGCTTCACGAAATCGGTCGAAGAACCCGTCGGGGGGTGAAACACAACGATATCGCCGCGCTGGGGACCGCCAAACAGGTAGCCATCGTCACCGAAGAGACTGAACGATGACTGCTGGTATACAAATCTATTCACAAGCAGGCGTTCGCCCTGCACCAGATTGGGCTCCATCGAGGAACCTTCGATCAGGAAACTCTGGGTTGTCGCCTGTAGCACGAGGAAAATCACCACCGCAGTGATGATCGTTTCGCCTGTATCTCGGAGTGCTTCCCGCATTGGTCGTCGCCAGCCGTGCTTGATTATGGGTTATGGAATTGGTGGTCGAATGACGGCCTTACTACGAATATAACAATTGAGACGCCAGTTCCACGTAACCGCCGAGTAACATTTCAGTTCCCCTGCCCCGGTTAAGATTGAGCCGCTCACTTGCAGTGGAACCCATTTTTTGACTAATTTCGACGAGCAACGATTCATCCAATTGACCCGTGACGGCGATTACGACGCGTTCAATCGCATCGTCGCCGAGTACCACGACGCGGTCTTTGCCGTCGTGTTGAGAACCGTGAGAAATCGCGCTGCAGCGGAAGACATAACCCAGGACGCATTTATTTCGGCGTTCAGGAAAATAGCCAGCTACCGGGGCGGGATTTTTCGGGCATGGCTGTTCCGGATAGCGAAAAACACCTCTCTGGACTATCTGCGAAAATTGTCGAGGAGACCGGAAACCTCGATGGACGAAAACATCGTCTATTTTTCAGAAACGGTCGAGGACGATTCTGCCGACCCACTGGCCGAAACTCTCAATGCCGAGCTTGCCCGGCTGATCGAGCACTGCCTCGGGGGCCTTTCTGACGACCACAGGCTGGCGATGGTGATGGTCGATGTAGAGGGCTACCAGTACGACGAGACTGCCGAGTCTATCGGTGTGTCGATCGGCACCATAAAGTCGCGTATCAACCGCGCCAGGGCACGAATGCGGGATTGCGTTCAAATGCAGCCGGAACTTTTACCGGCCTCAATGCGTCTATAGGTCGAGGGCAATTGCAATTTACAGGCGCCAATAAGGCAGGGAGATTACTGACCGAGTGATCCGCAAGTTTCTAAATCGGCTGTTCGGCCGTACAGATTCAATCACCGACGCTATCAATTCATACGTCGGGGGAAACGCGTCTGCCGACGAGACGAGTCTTGTCGAGCAGATGATGCGCGACGACCCCGCGCTTGAAAAAGACCTTGCGACACAGCGGGCGATGCTGGGCGTTCTCGGGAAGATAGGGAGGATTGAAGCCCCGCGGTCGTTTGCGATAACTCCTGAAATGGTTGCTGCGGCTGAGGGCTCGCAGTCAGGCATATCAAAGTTCGCAGAGTTGTTTGCACCCCAGCGAAAATTTGCCATGGCACCTGCGGTTCTCGCAGGCTTCGCCGCGTTGACTGTCGCTCTGCTCACGATTGGCGATCTTGCCGGAGTCATCGAACAATCCCGCGGCGGCGATTCTTCAGCTTCGGCAGTAGCGGTCGAATCGGCTGCGGCACCCGCAGCAACCCCCGCTCCTGCTTCCGTCGCAACGGGAGGATTGCCTGAATCCGACACCGCTTCGACTGCCCCCCTGGAGGCGGCTGGAGCCGCAATTGCCGAACCCGAAACCACCGATGCAGCGGCTGCGCCAGCTGCGACGTCCGCTCCACCCGCTGGCGCACCACGCGCTCTGGATTCTGGCATAACTACCGGGGAATCGAGTGCAGTCGGTGAAGCCCAGGACGCTGATGCGCCTTCAAGTTTGGCCGCCGCACCACCTCAGAATCTGGAATCGGCTGACGCCAAGCTCGAGATAGACGGCGATGGCGAAGTAGCCAAACGCGGTGAGGTGATTCCGGAGGATCTGGAAGAATCGGCGGCGGCGTCACAGTTGCAAGAGGCCGCCGAGGCAGTGCCAGAAACGGAGTCGATCGCCGGCGTCGGCATTGGCGCCGATATCGGAGAAGGTGCTGGAGAAGGCGCGGCTGCTGGCACGGCCAAAGGTGCCGCGACAGGAGCCGGCGATGGCATCGAGCTACCTCTCTGGCAACTTCAGATCGCACTGGCCGCGATCGCACTCGCGGCAATCGGTGCGTGGGCAGGTCTCAGGCGGGCCCGCGGCGAATAGATCCTCCCAGCCTGCCGCCGCCCGCGCAGGCACTCGCCCCGGACCTCCCCCGCAACTTCTAACCCGTCCTGCGTCCCGTCATGCCGAACTTGGCTGTCCAGAGCGCAGTCGAACGGGATGTGGTGTCTTTTCGATTCGCGAACTCCCCCGCCCGAAACCGGGTGGAACAAAACCCGACCTTCCTGCGTCTCTACTACAAGAACGACAAATCGAACCACGATAGGTCGCAAGAAATAAAACGGGGACAGGCCCCAAATCAAACACCTGACACCACGGAAAACCCAGAGAGAAAACCGTCATGATCACCAAAAAGACTCGAAAACACGCAGCATGGTTGCTAGTAGGCGCAATGGCGATATTTTCGCTGGCAGCAATCGCATGCAGTACAACTCCAGTAGAGAGTTCCTCGGCGAGTGAGGAAATACCGAAAATTGGCGCACCGGGCGGAGCGATCGGTAGCACGGGCGCAGGTTCCGTATCCGCCAGCGAAATAGTCTCCAGTGGATACAACGTCCCCGCGGTCGAGCCAACCAGCTCCTATGGCGTACCGGCCCTTTACAGTGAACCCGTGCCTTACGGCATTCCTACTCTCTACGGAAGTCAAATTAGCGCGGCCAGCACAGCCAATTCGGGCATTTGGGTTACCGGCCAGGCGAATCTCGAAATTCCGGCCGATATTGCACAGGTCTCGATCGGCGTCGAATCTCGCGAAGTCAGCGTTACCGATGCCCGTCAGCAGGCAGCAGCGGCCATGGAAAACGTACTGGCAGTTATCACCGAACTCGGTATCGCTGACGATGACGTTGTAACCAGCTACTTCAACATCCAGCCGCAGACGATCTGGGTCGAGGTTTCTGACTCACTGGGTCGCCACAGCGAACCCCGGATCACCGGTTATATCGTGAACAACACGGTCCAGGTGACCGTGCGCGACATCGACGCTCTGGGCACGGTAATCGACGCCGCGGCAACCGCTGGCGGCGACCTGATCAGGATCAACTCGATCCGGTTCACGGTCGACGATTCGTCGGTTTACGGTGAGCAGATTCGCCAAATGGCAGCCGCCGACGCACTGGCGAAGGCCGACCTCTACGCCCGGGCGATGGGTGTGACGCTTGGCCCGGTGCTCTACCTGACCGAGCTCGGTAGCTCGGTGCCGATGGCAAAGGCCAGCCCTGTTCTTGCGGAAATGGCTGCTATGGACGCCGGCTTCGCACGGACGCCAATTTCTGCCGGTGACGTGAACCTTTCTGTCACGGTGCAGGTCGTATTCGCAATCGTCGGCTAGCCCCGACGGTCCGGGGGACGTTCGATTCCCCTGTCTCGACCGGAAACAACAGGCCCCCTCCGTACGGAGGGGGCCTGTTTACGTTCTCTACTTCCAGAAAACACTATGACAGCGGGCTGAACGAAAAAGGCAGGTACAGCTTGTTGCTCTGGGTCAGGGGCACCGGGCCCCCCGGAGCAGGCCAGATCTTCCGCGCGATCATATCTGTCCTGACTTCTGCCCGTTCCTCAAGCGACTTGTAGGCCCACATGTGCGCCCACCTGTTCAGGGTGCCAAGTTCTGTGAACCACGCCCCGATAAATACCGAGTGTTTCCGGCGCTCGTCGATGGCACCCGACCACGCATCGATAACCTTCGGGATATCGCCTGCCGCGTACGTGTATGTCCGGAGCTCGTAAAACGGCCCCTGATCACCGGTGACCGACTCGTCATTGAACGGTGCGGGAAAGTAGATCTCCGAATTTTGAGCCGCCAGCAGTTCCCCGGTCGCCGGTGGCCAGGAATCTACACCCAGTACCTGTTCCCGCACCTCGGTCCGTTGCTGCAAATCCTCGTAAGGCCAGATGTGCAATGCCTGGTTTAACGGCCCGAACTCGGAATAAAAGTAGCCGAAAAGCGACGAGTAGTTCAGTCGTCCAGCGGCCAGCGAATTCTGCAGAATCGAGTCGTACTGCGGCAGCGATCTCGGCTTAAGGTCGTACGTCCGGAACTCGTAGATCATAGTATTTCCTTGCTCAGAACCCGGACGGGCGAGAATTCTCGGCGATCTCCAGGCGAATAATCGTCACTTGCAGCAGGACGATACCACGATCTGTCGACCCGGGTAGACGATGTCCGATGCTTCCTGCGCCGGATCACATACCGGTGATTATTACGGCTCAACGCACGACACCCCGCCCGTTGCGGCGAGGTCACGTTTACAATCGAGCACCATTACATGAGTGTTTATGGAATCACGCGCGACGCCCGCACAGTCGGAATCGCCAAGAGGGAAGTTCGCATGGTCCTTAGCGACCGTTCAATAAGAGAAGCGATCGAGGCTGGAACGATCATGATCGAACCGTATTCGCCGCGGGACGTTCAGCCGGCGAGCGTCGATTTTCACCTGTCGGACAAAATACTTGTATTCCGGAACTCGACCCTGCCCTACATCGACCTGAAAAAGGAAGTCCCCAACCTGACCGACGAAGTGACGATCGAAGACGATGACCCGTTCATGCTGCACCCGGGCGAATTTGTTCTCGGCAGCACACTTGAAAAACTGACGCTGCCGAACGACGTGGTGGCAAGGATCGAGGGTAAGAGCTCGCTGGGCAGGCTTGGTTTGATGATCCATTCGACTGCCGGGTTCATCGATCCCGGCTGGTCCGGGAACCTGACACTGGAACTGGCGAACGCTTCACGATTGCCGATCACTCTATATTCAGGTATGCGGATCGGCCAGATTTCATTCCAGCGGACGACGACCACGGTCGACCGCCCGTACGGTTCAAAAGAACTGAACAGCAGGTACCAGGGCCAGGTATCGCCGACCGCGAGCCGGGCTCATCTCGATTTCGATAGCCACATCAAGCGGTCATAGACCGGCAGCATTGTCTTGAGGTTTCGTGAGAATCATGCCGCTTGATCGAGCGATTGAACTGGCCGAACTGGCAAAGGGCGGTGTAGCGCCGCGTCCGCCGGTCGGGGCGGTCGTGGTGCTCGACGGCGAGATCGTCGGCGAGGGCGCAACTACCCCAAGGCCCGGCCAGCACGCCGAACCGGTTGCACTTGACCACGCGGGTGATCGCGCTAAAGGGGCCACTCTTTACTGCACACTCGAACCGCACGCGTTTCAGGGAGTCGCCCTACCGTGCACCGACGCCATTATCAAGGCCGGTATTGCCAGGGTCGTATCCCCGCTCGAAGACCCCAATCCGCGGGTTTCGGGGAATGGTTTCAGGCAATTGATGGCAGCGGGGATCGAAGTGGTCCGCGAATCTACTGGCGAGCAATTACGCGATGTTGCCCTCATCATCGAAGGGTTCGCACACTACCTGAAAACACGCCGACCACTGGTGACTCTGAAAATCGCCATCAGCCTCGATGGAAAGATAGCCACCCGAACAGGAGATTCGCGGTGGATCACTAATGCTGCGTCAAGGGCACGTGTTCACGAGATGCGCCGGCAGGCCGATGCCGTCATAACCGGGATTGGCACCATCCTGGCCGATAACCCCCGGCTTACTGCCCGCAATGGCAAAGGCGATGCAACGGGTCGGCCGTTTCTGAGGGTCGTGCTCGATAGCAGGGGTCGAATGCAGTCCGGTGCCGCGCTCTTAGGCGAACCGGGCGAGGTCCTGTGGGTCGTCGGTGACGAAACGGAAATCCAGCACGAAAAATTAGCCGACTCGGTAACGGTTTTGAAGTCATCTCTCGTAAACGGAAAAGTCGACCTGGCGGTCGTAATCGGCGAACTGGGCACCCGTGGCCTGCATAACGTGATGATTGAGGCCGGTGGCGAGCTGGCCGGAGCGTTTGTTCAGGGTGGGTTCGTAAACAAAGTTGCGGCGTTCATCGCACCGAAGATCATCGGCGATCAGGCGGCTCCCGGGCCTATTGCGGCTCCACAACAGGGAATCGCATCGCTGGGCGATGCCCTGGCCCTCGAACGGGTAACCCACACGGTCATCGATGGCGATATTCTGATTGAAGGATATATTCGCCAGGATCAGACATAGCCACGAATTCTGTCCGTTCAGTTGCCAGAACCCTACTTTCCTAATATCAAAACAATGTTTTCTGGAATCATCGAAGAGGTCGGAACCGTCGAATCGTTCGACGGAGCGACTCTTGTCGTGGGGGCGAACCAGGTCCTTGACGATCTGAAAGTGTCGGAGTCGATCATGATCGCTGGTGCCTGTCTCACCGTGATCGATATTTCTGAATCGACCTTCACGGTCGAAACCGTTCCCGAAACCCTTCACCGCACAAACTTCGGAGATCTGAAACCCGGCGCACATGTCAACCTCGAACGGGCGCTGCGCTACGGCGACCGCGTGGGCGGCCACATGGTGCAGGGACATGTTGACGGCGTGGGAACGGTGCGGTCGGTGGTAACGGACGGCAACTCCAGGGTGATCGTTTTCGCGGCGCCGGAGAATATAATTAAGAATGTTGTTGAGAAAGGTTTCATCGCCATCGATGGCACCAGTCTCACGATAATCGAGCGAAATGCCGATAGTTTCAGTGTTGCGATTATTCCTTTTACCTACGATCACACTACATTCGGTGAACGGCCCGAGGGTTCAATTGTGAATCTTGAAACGGATGTCACGGCAAAGTACGTGGCGAATCTTATTGCGCCATACCGGGCCAAACTTGAGAAAGATAGCACTCGAGATATTCCCAAATAACGCAACAGCCAATGACCAGTAACCCAAAAATACCCGACACAGTCGAAACTAGGGCAATCGAATCGGTCGAACGCGCCTTCCAGCACATAAAAAAGGGTGGAATCGTGATTCTCGTCGATGACGAGGACCGCGAGAACGAGGGCGACATGGTGATGGCCGCAGAGCTGGCGACACCTGAAAACATCACCCTGATGACCATGGAGGCGCGGGGCCTGATATGCACCCCGATGCTGGGGGCCGACCTCGACCGGCTCGAGTTGCCGATGCAGGTACGCAAAAATACGGCGGAGAATCACACGGCCTTTACGGTTACCGTCGATGCTAAATACGGAATTACAACGGGCATTTCTTCAGCCGACAGGTCTCGAACAATTCAGCTACTGGCCAGCGAAGAAACGACCGCGGCGAACTTTGTGCAGCCGGGTCACGTCTTCCCCCTCCGCTACGAAGAGGGTGGCGTGCTGGTAAGGGCCGGCCACACCGAAGGGTCAATCGATCTTGTCAGGCTGGCTGGCGTGCATCCGGCTGCAGTCGTCTGTGAAGTCCTGAACGACGACGGTACGATGGCGCGTCGACCCCAGCTTGAGAAAACCGCCGAAAAACACGGCATGCCGATAGTCACTATTGCCGATGTCATCGCCTACCGGATGAGCCATGAAAAGCTTGTTGAACGGGTGGCTGAGACCAGACTGCCGACCGAACACGGCGTATTCACCGCGGTTGCGTACAAGAGCTACGTCGACCCGGCCGAGCACATGGCGGTTTACATGGGTGAAATCGACGATTCGGAACCCGTGATCGTGCGCGTTGAGTCAGAGTGTCTCACCGGACACGTATTCGGCAGCACCCGATGCGACTGCGGCGAACAGGTGAACATGGCGCTCAAGATCATTGGCGAGCATGGCCGGGGAGTTCTGGTTTACATGCGCCAGGAAGGTCGCGGGATCGGCCTGCTGAACAAGTTGAAGGCGTACGAGCTGCAGGATCAGGGGCTCGATACCGTGGAGGCGAATGTAAAGCTGGGCTTCCCGATGGACCTGAGACGATACGGTGTCGGAGCGCAGATTCTGCGTGACCTCGGTGTCCGCCGGTTCAGGCTTCTTACAAACAATCCCAAAAAGGTCGTCGGACTCGAAGGCTTTGGACTAGAAATGGTCGAGCAGATTTCGCTCGCCGCTCCGGTGAACGATGAGAACAGATTTTATCTGAAGACCAAGGCAGAAAAGATGGGTCATTCGCTGGATGTCGCCAACGGCTCTACAGTTGAGTCGCCCGGGGATTCGACCGGGAATTCGTCGCCTGACAGGACGTCCGCACCGGGAACAACGAACTAGTGGCACCGCGTACGGTCGATCGGCAACTCGACGGCAAGGGGCTGGGCATTGGCGTGGTGGCGGCCCGGTTCAATGGCTACATAACGGACCAGATGCTCGAAGTCGCCCTGAAGCGACTCGCCGCACTTAATGTTGCCGACGACGATATTGTCGTGGTGCGAACGCCGGGCGCTTTCGAGCTATCGCTCGTCGCACGGCGACTTGCCGACCGCGGCGACATTGACGCGGTGATCGCAATCGGCGCAGTGATCCGCGGCGAAACCGACCACTACGATCACATCGCCTACGCTGCGTCGGAAGGAATCGCACGGGCCGGTGAGGAGACGGGAAAGCCGGTGATCTTCGGTGTGCTGACGACGGATAATACCGAACAGGCCGCCGCACGCATCGGCCATGCGGGCGATTACGCCGAGGCCGCGGTGGAAATGGCGAACACGATGCGCCAGATCCACGAGTTGCCGTAGGGCTATCACGACTGGAACGGGTGCTGAGTTCGTCTCTGCCTGCCGTGGTGGGTGCCCACAGGGCTTGCGATCGGGTCCAACGCTGCGATGCCATCGCTTGTTTCTAATGTCGAGTTTTGCCCACACCCCCGCCCTCTCCTACCAGAGACGCGTAAGGGTGGGTGTCACTGTCAAGGATTTCGAGTTCAATACCTCCGATGATGTCTACCCGGTCTTCCCTGAACACCGCGGTCATACTGAACTCGGTCAGGACCCTATCCAGTATCTCGGGAATCCTATTTGGATCCCGTGGGAACGCGTTGTACTTGCTCTCCCGGAACTTCTGCAACGCAACAGACTCGGCCACATCCGGCAACCAGGAGAACTTCCAGCTCGGTAATTCGAACTCCTGCCTTGCCCGCAGCGTCTCCAGGTAATCCTTCGCCCCACGGAGAATTTCCTGATTCTCCTCTAGCGCATTTCTACGCTCCGGGCTCACCTGCTCAAGTCTGCCTTCGAGCAAGTCACGACGCGACTCCAGCTCGTCCGCCAGGCGATCCCGGCGATCGGTGGTTATCCGTCGCCTCAGCCACGATTCTTCCACCCTGCCCATGTCTTCGAGGACCTCTTCAAGCTCGGCCCTGGTACCTACTAAGTCACCCGGCATCGACGCCAATTCGTCCTCGATCCGGGCGATGCTGCGTTCGACCATTATGCTGAGCTTCCCCGGACCGTTCATGCAATCGGTCAACTCTCGGTGCAACTCGAACTCGATATCGTCTACGCGTCGCCTGGGAACTGACCTGCCCCCGATAGCGTTACCGCTTATTATCTCGGATTTTCGACCATCTGAAGCCTGGGCATGACTGTCTCAGGCACCGGTGGTCGGTATCCAAGTGAGCTATGCGGTCGGATCGTGTT
>Ga0066376_10003953_pt1 | contig 13056 bp, 13 predicted proteins | sample Knorr_S15_td_Bot_FD_77009 | JGI IMG/M metagenome (GOLD analysis project Ga0066376, IMG submission 77009) | Marine microbial communities from Southern Atlantic Ocean transect - Knorr_S15_td_Bottom_ad_5009_LV_A | ecosystem: Environmental > Aquatic > Marine > Oceanic | place: Southern Atlantic... | reverse complement strand
GAATCCATAGTAAAAACTGGTATACCAACAAAAACACTTTCGTAAAATTCTTTTAATATTATAGCATCATTAGGATCTCCACCAATTAAAATTCTATCTTGATTTGCACAATCTTCAAGAAAGCTTTCTTCCCTTAAAAATTCAGGATTAAATAATATATGTAAATTTTCAAACTTATTATTAAAGTAATCAGTGCTACCAATTGGTACTGTGGACTTAATTACGATTATTTTATCACTGTAATTACTAGAAAAATTATTTATAGACGAAAGAATGCTTTCCACTATGCTAGTATTACATGCTCCATTAGAATCCATTGGAGTAGGTACACATACAAATATAATATCTGAGTTTTCAGCTAAGCTATCAATTGAATTATTATTACCAGAGTTATTAATATCATAAGTATGTATTACATTGTTCTTCATTATTGATTGAAGTGTAGTACTCATTGCACTACCTACATAACCTAAACCTATAATTCCTATTCTTTTATATTGATTCGTCACTTTCTTTGATTTGCTCTGTTATCCACTGATATGTTTTTCTTAACCCACCTTCAAGTGGAAGTGAAGGTTTCCAACCTAACTTTTTAAAAATTAATTCATTATTAGAATTTCTACCTCTAATACCTTGTGGACCATCAATATTTTTTATTTTTAAATGCTTTTTATTAGAAATAGAAATTACTTTTTCAACAAATTCATTAATTGATACCGTTTCCTCAGATCCAATATTAACAGGACCGGAAAAGTTTGAATCCATAAGATTTCTAATACCTTGAATACATTCATCAATATATAGAAAAGATCTAGTTTGTTTACCATCTCCCCAAACTTCTACCACATCATCAGACATAGCTACTTTTCTGCATATTGCGGCTGGAGCTTTTTCTCTCCCATCATTCCAACTACCTTTTGGTCCAAAAATGTTATGCAACCTTGCAACCCTAACATCTAAATTATGATTACGATTATAAGTGAAATATAATCTTTCGCTAAATAATTTTTCCCACCCATATTCACCATCGGGATTAGCTGGATATGCTCTTTCTTCTTTGCAGTCTTCTACTCCATAAACACAAGCTGAAGAAGAGTAAAATACTTTTTTAGCCTTATTCTTAACAGATAAATCTACAATATTTAAGTTGATAAGGGCTGAATTATGTACCACATTTGCATCATTATCTCCTGTATGGAGATAACCAGCTCCACCCATATCAGCAGCAAACTGATAAATTTCATCAAAAATAATTGATTCATTTTTTTTATCATCAATAAATAAATTTTTGCAGAAATTTCTACTTTTTAAATCTCCAATTATAAATTCATCAGCATTGGAATTAGAAAAAGATGGATATTTTAAATCAGCTGCTTTCACCCAATAATTATTTTTTTTTAAAAAAGTAACCATATGTGAACCAATAAATCCACCTGCTCCTAATACTAAAGCTTTTTTACTAGTTTCTATTTGATTATTCATAGCAATTAAACCACTTATTTGAGAAAATTATCTAACAGAATTTCCAATTGACTAATATCTGATTCAGAGATCAGATGATTATTACCAATAAAAAATCCATGAAAATGTAAATAATCTACTTCTGGATTTGTGACATCCATAGAATAGTTCTTAAGAAAAGGCTGTCTTAATAAATTACCACTACAAAGAGGTCTTGTTTCTATCCCATTATCTTCTAAATAATTTTGTAAAGCCGTTTTTTTATCTTTATCTTTCAAAATAAAAGGCAAACAAAAACTACTATTACCATCAAATTCAGGTATATCAAAAATATTTTCATGTTTTTTTAAATAATTTTTAAACCACAAACAAATTTCTCTGCGTCTTTCAATGATAGAATCAAGTCGAAGAAGTTGAGAAAGGCCTATTACAGCTCCAAATTCTGTATTTCTAAAATTATATCCATCTGTAATAAACATAAATCTTTTATCAACCTCAGGATATTGTTGAATATATTTTTCAAAAATATCAGGAGAACATTCTCTTGCCATCCCGTGACTTCTTTTGGCTCTCATTAATTCATATAAATCGTTATCATTTGTGCTAACAAAACCGCCTTCAACTGTTGTCATATGATGACCAAAATAAGAACTAAATGTCGATCCCAATGAAAAATTACCAACTTTTTTCCCATTTATTTCTGCCCCATGTGATTCACAACAGTCTTCTAAAAAAATCGCTTTTGGGAAAAACTCTTTAAACTTTTCAATTGGAGCAGGAATACCAAATAAATGAGTTACAAAAATAACTTTAATGTCGTCGTGTTCAATGGCTAACTTCTTTAAATGGTCCATATTAAAACCAAAGTTTTTTGTATCAACATCACAAAATATTGGTTTTAAACCTAACTGAATTATAGGAGAAACATTAGTAACCCATGTCATTGCAGGCACTAGAACTTTATCATCTTTTTTTAAACCAAATTTTGTGATTACTGCTGACATCAATAATAAATTAGCTGTACTGCCGGATGAAACAAAAAGAGAGTAATCAACCCCTAACCATTCGCTCCATTTTTTTTCAAATTCTACAACTTTTGGACCATTAGTATATCGAGTACTGCTTTGAATAAAATCGACTAGTGACTTTCTATCATCTTCCGTAAAACAATCTTTCATTAATGGCCAAAACATTTTTAAAACACCTCAGGATAAGCAGTATTTTTATATCTTTTATCACCAAAATTCAATGCTTTATATACAGAAATTAATTCATCAATTCCTTCTTCTATAGAAGTTTCAATTTTGAAGCCTAAACTATTTAGTTTATCATAGGATACTTCATAATCTCTATTATCTTTATCATAATCGTAATCATTATAATGAATATAACAATCAGTTTTTTCCTTAATTATTTCACAAATTTCTTTCTTTGAAAAATTTAATTTATTTGATCCACAATTATATACTTCGTTTTTCATAGAATCGTGATTTTCAATCGCAAATAAAAAACATTTAGCAATATCATTTAAATGTATAAATGTCCTCATAGCATGAGATTGATAAATTACAAGAAATCCATCTTCTATAGCTTTAAAAACTAAATCATTAACAAGTAAATCCATTCTAAGCCTAGGCGAAGTTCCAAAGGCAGTTGCGAATCTAAATGCTGTACTATTATTTCTATTCATTACCTTCTTTTCAGAATCAGTTTTTGTAATTCCATAAAGAGTACCAGGGTTTAAAGGTGTTTCTTCGGTACAAATACCATCAACTATACCATAATTTGATCCCGTTGAACCAAATAGTAAATATTGATCATCTTTAATTGAGTCAATAACATTTTGAGTACCTACAACATTAACATCTTTTGTAAGTCTTTCATTGTTTAAGCATGCAAAATATCCAACTATTGCTGCAAGATGAATAACTACATCATGACCTTTCATAGATTTATCTAACAAAGTTTTATCTAAAATATCTCCTTTTATAAATTTAAAATTTTTGTCTGAAAAAAAGGGGATTAGAACTGTACTATCATACATTAAATTATCATAAATAGTTACCTTGTATCCTTGAGATAGTAGCAATCTGGTAATAACAGTTCCTAAATAGCCTGCTCCACCAGTAATAAAAATATGTTTTTTATTTTTCATACATAACCCTACTTGTTATTAATTAAATTACTATACAAAATATACCTTGTTGCTAGTAAAGATTGAACATTTATTTTATCCTGAAATTTTATTTCCAAAATTACTTTCTCTTAAATGATCAGATAATTCTTTCCTATTAAAATTTTCTAGATTTCCTCCGACTGTACAATTAACTATATTTTTCTTAGTATCATTTTTAAAGTAATTTTCTACAACTTTAAAACCATACTTAAGAGCATGATAATTTGGTAATTGCCATACTATTCCTTTACCAAAATAATTTTTATCAAAATGATCTGAATCACTACCAGGAGATGTAATTGCTTTATCTGAAGGACCAGAATTATTAAAATTATTATCAAATCCCACTAAAATAATTTCGCTAAATCCGAAATATAAAGCTAATTGTATTGCTAAGAATGATACTGAACCGCTATACGATAAAAAGCCTTTCTCAGGATTCGCAAAAAAACTTGGTCCATAAATAGTTTGAGGAACAAAACTAGCATTTGTATCATTAATATAATTTTTATATTTATAATGAAAAAATTTTTTACAGTTAGTAGAAGCCATTTCATCGGAGAATTGTTCTATAACAAATCTATTGATACTGACTAGAAAATCTGTTTGAAATCCCAACTTTTCAAATAATAAATATATCCTATTTAACCCAAAGGTATATTCATCTTTTAAAAGCGATAAATCCAATTTATTTAAACTGGGTCCATTTCCAATAATTACACATCTTTTATTCCTGAACTTTCCTTTAAAATCTGTGTTATTATTAATAAAATTATTTCTCCCAAATTTCTTATCTTTTCTCCACTTCAAATAAGGGGGAATAGACCTAATTCTTTCAATTAATAATCTAATTGGTATAGGCAAGCTATTTCTTACAAAAGCTTTAAAATTAACTAATAATTTTTTAGATAAATCCATATACATTGCAAGGTGCACTATCAATTTTTTCAAAGTTAAAAGGAGATATTAGTATGCTTTTTATTTTATTATCATAATTTTCAAGATTTACATCTTCAAGTATTAAGACAGAATTATTATGATTTGAGTCTTGACCTAAAAATATTTGGTGAGATTTTTTACCTTCTCCCTTATTTAAAGGTGAGGTAAGAGATATAATATCTAATCCAATAACTTTTAAATTTTTGCATTCGGATTTTAAGTAAGTTGCAAACTGAGACATAAATACAGGATATTCTCTAATATATTTCTCAGACTCACGATATTTTCCAAAAGAAGTTTTAAAAAAAATTATATCAGCATCCTTATCACATTTAGAAAGTATAGTTGATTCACTAATTTCATTAAAATTAGCTAAATCAACTTCAATAAGTTGTGGTTTAGTAAAAAAAAGTTGATTAATTGAATAACTAGAAACTTTATTTCCTTCATCAAAAAAATGATTTGGACAGTCTAAGTGTGTACCAATATGATTATAAAAGTTTATGATATATGAATTTGCAGTATTTCCACTTTTAATTTGTTCACAAGGTATTATTGAAACTTTATGTCTCCCCCCATAAGATGGAGTACTTTGGTTTATATTATAAGACAACTGAATAAACTTCACGATAAATTTTTGATTAAATGTGCAAGTTTAAAATCTTGTTCGGTATCAATATCAACTGACTCAAAAAAATCAGTTTCATAAATATAGGGTTTAGTTCCAATTCTATTTTTCTTTTTTGAAAAAGAATCTTTTGAAAAAATATAAATACATGAATTCTCCATAAGTAAAGGATCAATTTCTTGAGTGGGTTGAAGATTTTGATAATCATGATTTATCGAAGTAAAATTCTTATGATAAAATCTTTTTTTGAATGATGTTACAGAAAATAAAGAGTCATATTTATCAAGATTATTAAAAAAAACTTCAATAGAATTATCAACTGTTCGTATGCTTAAAAGAGGGTTAGTTGAATGAGTCTGAATATAATATTCAAATGAAGATTTAGATAAATCATAATCAATAATAGCATTTGCTTCATTTGTATTGATTTCATCTAACCATTGTGGACGTTTATGAATTTTCAAATCTAAACCAGAAGATCCATCAATAATTTTTTGTGAGGGAGTATTTAAAATAATTTTATCGATATATTGTGAATTTTTTAATGTTTCTAATATTACACGAAACAATGGCTTACCATGAAAATCTCTTAAGTTTTTATTAGGAACCCTTGATGAATATTCTCTAAGAAAAATTAGAGCTGCAATTTTTTTATCTTCATACACAATTTGATATATCCTTATTTACAACATCAATTTGTGTTTTAAATAGCAAAATATCAGTGCTATATCCAATAAAATTATATCCTGTTTTTAATAATCTTTTTAATTTTTTTGAATCAGGAAATGCCATATGGTAACCCATATCTTTTTCTGTTTTTGAACATAAAGATTCAAATTTTTCTATAGCATTTTTAAATTTTTTATTTTCAAAATCTCCAGGTTTTCCTAAAGATGCACTTAAATCATAAGGCCCAATAATAAAACCATTAATAGCATCATACTTTAAAAAAGTATGGAAATTTTCTATTGCATCAATATGTTCAATTTGAATAATTATTTTGGTATTTTTGTATGATTCCTTGATATAATCTTCCAATTTATCTCCGTGCCCTTGGGCTCTAAACAATCCTGTACCTCTTGAACCTAATGGAGGATAATGAGCAGCATCAATAATATTTTCAATATCATTTTTATCTTTCACCATAGGTATAATAATACCATCAGCACCAAAATCTAATACTCTTTTTATGTCTGATTGATTCAAGTCACTCATTCTTACAAAACATAATTTAGTAGATGAACTTTTTATATAAGATACAATATCAAAACATATATCCAAGGTTATTGCTGAATGTTCTAAATCCACTGTAAACCAATCAAATTTTGAATTTTTTAAAATTTCAAGATTAATAGAATTATAAGAACAAATCCATGTACCTATACTTTTTTGCTTTTTCACGATTGATATTTCCCAAAGTATTTCTTCAAATTCCCTTTTAGAGTATTATTAATTTCAATCATTGATTTTTTTAATAAACCAGGTTTTTCTATCAAAATACAAACTACATAATTTTCAATATTTTTTTTATCTTTAATTAAAGCATCATAAAAGCGATTAAAATCAAAACTATTAAAATCAAATTCAGGGAAATTTTTAGAAATTAATTGATGGTTAAATAAAAAATTAGATTCATTCATTAATTTTTCTTTCATAGAAATATACATTGATATTCCCATCCCAATAGTTATTGCTTGCCCATGATTTATTTGGTAATTAGTCGCTGTTTCAATAGCATGGCCAAAAGTGTGTCCAAATTGAAAATGGTTTCTAATTCCTATATCAAATTCATCTATTTCTATGACATTTTTTTTAATTTTTAAAGACTCTTTTATAAAAGGAAGGATAGATTTTTTTCTTGTTATTAATTCGTCATAATTAGCAAAAATTTCTTTTAAAAAAATACTATCTTCAAAATAGAAGTAATGAGTCATTTCTCCTATACCACTTTTAATCTCACTGCTTGGTAATGATTCTAAAAACTCAACATCAATAATTACTTTCTTTGGCGGATAGAAATTTCCAAGAACATTTTTGTATGATTGGAAATTAATTGATGTTTTGCTACCTATACAACTATCGCACTGTGCAAGAAGTGTAGTGGGGATAAAATTCCATTTTATTCCTCTATAAATTATGGAAGCTGTAAAAGCAGTTAAATCTTGCAAGGTACCTCCACCTATTGCAATTAAAGTATAATCTTTTTTTATCTTTTTTTTGAGTAATTCGTTCAGTATTGTGGTGGCATATTCAAAACTTTTTGACTTTTCAGATGAGTCAATTACTAAGATATTTTTTTGGAGGAAATTTGTAAATGATGACTGGTAAGATTTATATATAGTCTTATCTATAACTAAAATTGTTTTTGCATGATTAGTATTATCTAAAAACTCTTTGTGGCTACTAAAATCAACTAAATAATTTCCAAAGGCTGATTTTACTTCAAAACATTCATTAGACAATTGAAAATCCCCCATCAATCATAATATTCTGACCCGTTATATATGTATTTTTTTCGCTAGCTAAAAACAAGGTAATTGATGCTATCTCTTCCGGGTCTCCAAATCTTCCAATTGGAACGGATTTAGCTAAATCACTCATTTCTTTTTTAGACAAAATTTTTCTTGTCAAGTCTGTATTAATAAAACCAGGTGAGACTGTATTAGTTAAAATACCTTTTTTGGATAATTCCGCCGCAAGAGAGACTGTAAGACCATGTAATCCAAATTTTGAGATTGAATAAAGAGATCTTTTTTCTTTAGATAGTTTGCCAAATATAGATGAAATATTGATTATTCTTCCAAAATTATTACTAAGCATTTTACCTACTATTAATTTAGAAATTTGGTAAGGGGCATAAAGATTAACAGCATGGATATTTCGATAATCTTCATCCTTTGTTTCTACAAAATTATCAATTTTGTTAATGCCAGCATTATTAACCAGCACATCTATTTTTTTGTATTTATCTAATTCGGTAGATAAATCTTGTATAAAATTATTCTCTGTAAAATCACACTGAATTGCAACCAATTTAGGATTGTTCTTTGAATTGATTTCATCAATTTTTTTTGAATTAGTTCCAACAACTATCGCTTTAGCTCCGTGATTATAAAAAGCGCCTGCTATATGTTGGCCTATCCCTTTAGTACCACCAGTAATTAAAACATTTTTACCTTTAAATTCCATTATCTCAAATTTCGTTTAATAAATTTTGAACAGCTTGCATTTCCATATCTTCTCTACATACTTCTGTATATGTTGAAATATGTGGAGTAAGAATTGCATTATCAAGTGTTATTAAATCTCCTTTATATGGTTCTTCTCTAAATACATCAATCCAAGAAGACGATACTTTTTTACTTTTTAGGTTTTGAAACAGAGCTAATTCATTTATATGATAGCCTCTACTGCTATTCAGAATGATAACATTATCTTTCATTAATTTAAACTCTGCATCTCCTAATAATTCTGATTTTGAACTTGAATGAATGCTTATAATATCAGCATGAAGTAACCCTTCTTCAAACTCAACTTTTTTGAAAATATTATCTATATTTTTACTTTTAATATATGGGTCATAATAGCAGATTTTAGATCCAAAAAAATTAAAATATTTTCCTACTTTTTGGCCAATTCTTCCAAATCCTATGATAAATATATTTTTATTTTTTAAACTGTTGTTTACTGATTTATTCCAATGTTTCATGTGTAAATCTTTATTATAATGAATTAAATTTCTAGATAAAGATAAAGCAGCAGTAATAGTCATTTCAGATACTGCATCAGTAGGAGGATCTGGAGTATTAAGTACTTTAATATTATTATCGCTAGCATATTTTAAATCGATATTATCTAAGCCAATTCCTACCCTAGAAATAACCTGGAGATTTGGTAAATGAGAAAGAATATTACTACTTAAATCTTCTAAACCTGCGATTGAATATTGAGCATCATTATAAAAATTTACTACATCAGAACTAGGAATTTTTTTACCAGTATCATTGATAACAATATCATCAAAATATTGTTTTAATTTTTCCAAAGGCTTAGAACTAACTTGACCAAAGCTAGAGGGGGTAATAACTACTTTTTTTCCCATCCTTAACTCGCACTATATTCTGCTTTTCCAATAATCGAATCACATATGGATAAAAGCCAAATTTGGTGAATCATTTCTACAATATTATAAGCTTTACTATCAACCCAAAAATTAATATCTCCAACAGCTTTTAAGGGATTATTGCTATCAAAACCGGTAAATGTAACAACACTAATTTTATTCCCTTTAGCATAATTTGCAGCATTAACCATGTTTTGAGATTTTCCACTTGAACTGATTAGAATCACCATATCTCCATCTTTAGCGTACATCTCCAATGTTTTAGCAATCCATTGATCAAATCCATAATCATTGGCTAGGCACGTAATATGAGCATATTCGTTGAAAGTTATTATATTAGTTCTTGCATTTTTTGAAAAATCAACCGCAACATGGCTAGCTATTGCAGCACTACCTCCATTTCCAAAAATAAAAATGGAATTTTCTTTTGATTTGTCCTGTATTTGTTTTTTAAGATCTATTAATTGATTTATTATTTCATCATTTAATGATAAGCCATCATAAAGTTTAAAATAATCTTTAAACCATTTACTTTCCATCTTGGTATATCCTTTCAATTAAATCTAAAATCTTAAATGCATCATTTGAATTACACATTTTTGGTTTTTGTTTATTATTAATACAATCAAGAAAATATAATAATTCTGTTTCCCAAAAATTATCATTAAAACTAATTTTTTCTTCATCTTTCCATGTGGCTGCAGGTGGTGTAGATCTTTTTTGTGCAATCGATAAGGTTTCTTCCCCATATGTACCACTACTTGTATTTAGTCCATTGATGACTAGATAGCCTGATTCTAGAAAAATTTCTAATGAGAAAAGGTGTCTCCACTGTGTCATAGTTGAATGCAATGAAGCTGAAATATTGTCTTGAGAATTTTTTAAAAGTGCAAAAACATTGTCTTCGATATCAGCATTCCAGTAAGAATTGGAAACTAAAGATTTAACAATATCAAAATCATTACAAAAATATAAAAATAAATCAAGCATATGAATTCCTTGATCTATTAGAATTCCTCCACCAGATTTATTTAAATCTGATCTCCAATTGTTCAAAAAAGATTCATCTACACTTTTTCCATATCTTCCTCGAATCCATAATATATTTCCATATTTTTTTTCAGAAATAATTTTTTTACAGGTAACAACACTTTGGTGGTGGCGATGATTAAATCCATACATTAGAATTGATGATGATTCTTTTTCATAAGATTGAATTTCAAGGATATCTTTTGATTTTAAAGCTGGGGGTTTTTCACAAAAAACATGTTTATTGTTTTTAATACATTCTATGGTTAAATCTTTATTTAAATAATTTGGGGTACAAATAAAAATAACATCAATATCTTCATTCTCAATTATTTCTTGTTCTGAACTAGCCCAAAGTGAATTACTAACTATATCTTTATTAGGATCATAAATTTTGACAACATTAAAATCATTGATTAAATCACAAGTTTCATGTCTAATTTGACCCATAATACCATAACCAATTATTCCACAATTAATCATATCGATAAATATTTCCTTGTATAGCTTTCATAAAATAAAAAATTCATCTAAATATAATTATCTTAAATATGAAGGCATTGATAAGAAAAATTTAGAAGTTTTAGTAGTATGAATTATTCATTTTGTGTTATTCTACAACAAATAAAGAAATAAGTCCACGTGGATATTCCAAAATGACCATTAGTAAAACCTAAAAAAAAGAAAATAGACAATATTAAACCAGGATGTTTTACGTTTAAAGATTGCATTAATTTGTGAAGCAAATAAATTAATGTTGAAAATCCCACTATTCCAAAATAGGTTAAAAATCTTAATACAGATGAATGATTTTGCTTCAAAAGATTATCGTCAGAAATAATAAAATCTTTCAAGCCAAAACTAGCAAACTGATTAATCATTTCATTCATTATTACCTCTTGAGCGCCTACTCCAACTCCTAAAAGAGGGTATTTTGTTAAAACATCAAATGTTATATACAATGGTCCCAAAATCCTAAAAATTAGAGATTTGTCTAATCCATACATTGCTGTTTCAATTCTACCAGAAATCAAATAAATACTCAACGAAATAGCAATGATTGAAAAAAGAAAAACAAATAGATTTGAGAGCGATACCTTATTTATTGTCGGTTTTTCAAAAAGATTTATTAAAAAAAGGATTGGGAAGAAAACCAACATTGCAGGACTTCTTACTAAAAAAAATGACCCTAAAAACAATAAAATGGAATGGACATTTTTTCCTTTACGGGTGTTAAGCAACCTAATAAATAAATTCAACATAGTAAACGTCTCACCTAAATATGAAGGTTCCAAAGTTAAAAATTTTGGGCGGATGTATAGATAATAAGCAATATCTCTACTGCTGGTTGTTTCAATTGAGTAATATGAGCCTTCACGATAGAAGTTAGACATGAATTCAAAAGTATATTTTAAAGGAGTAAATACTTCAATTACAGTCCCTAATAACAGAAAAATAAAATAGTATAAAAAAAGGGAAAACAAGAAGTTATTAGAATGTTTTTTTAGTTCGTTAAAAATTGCATATCCAATTATTAAAGCACTAAAAATTTGAAAAAAAGCAAGAAATTTTTGAGTCAAAATATATGAGTTAAATGAACTAGGTCCCCAAAAAATTGAACAAAAAAAGAATAATATTAATAAATAGTAATAAAATAATTTTTCTCTAAAATATTTTGGAAAATGTATCAAAACAAACAATAAACCAATAGCAATGGTGATAATATCTGGTATGACTGCTTCCCCAGGTAGAATAAGTCTTAATTTGGTATGTATTCCAAATAAAGCAAAAAATAAAAGTAAGGATCTAAGCATTCTTGACAGTACCATTTCTTATTAAAAGAAAAGATACAGATAAAAAACATCCGAAAAGAAAACCAGCGGATAGCCAATAAAATCTTCTTGGTGATGATTTGTATGGAGAGATGATTGGATTATCTAAAGCTGAAACAACTGGTGATATTTTAACTTGATTAAGCTTAGCAATTTCAATCTGTTGTAATAAAGTTACAACGCTAGCTTCACTAAATTTGACTTCTCTAGTTAAATCCTGAAATATGATTGTTAGCTCAGGGGAATTATTAAAATTATTATTTTTTTCTAAAAATGATATTAGTTCAGCTTGGGCTTGGTCTAATTCTTCTTTCACTATCTCTATTCTCTCAGTAAGATAAATAATTTCTTTCTCAGAAATTCCTCTAAGATTCAATGTCGTAAAGTCTATAACAAACTCTTTAATAAAGTTTAGAATCTCTACTGAAAGAGATCGATTTTCCGTAGAAATTGCAACAGTAATGAGCCCGCTTTTAAGATCTTCAGAAATATTGATTCTTTTTTTAAATAATTTTCTTGCTTCTTGCTGCTCTTCTTCAAACGAAAATTTATTATCTGAGCTAAAGAAAATATTTAAAATTTTCTCAATAAAAGATTGTTTGTTGATTTCCCAAAGATCTATAAGAGAAGAATCAATTGATTCCCATTGATTGTTAACAATAGTGTTTTGAATTTTTTTAGATTTAATTATATCTGTAATTTCAACTTCTAGTTGATTATTAACACTGCCAGAACTATTCATCAAAGAACTAATACTTAAACCTCTCATTGATGCCGTGGAAAAATCATTTACCTTAAACAAAGATATTTGGGAAGTATAAAGTCTAGGTTGAGTAAATGAAAATAAAGCGAAAGCGATACCAAAAAT
>Ga0066376_10003952_pt1 | contig 13058 bp, 14 predicted proteins | sample Knorr_S15_td_Bot_FD_77009 | JGI IMG/M metagenome (GOLD analysis project Ga0066376, IMG submission 77009) | Marine microbial communities from Southern Atlantic Ocean transect - Knorr_S15_td_Bottom_ad_5009_LV_A | ecosystem: Environmental > Aquatic > Marine > Oceanic | place: Southern Atlantic... | reverse complement strand
AGCGCATCCATAGGCCCGTGGTCCTCATCGCGCTCGACGGGGAGCGGGGTCGCGGGAGCGCGCGTTCGATTCCGGGTTTCCATCTCTATGAGGCGCTGCGTGCCTGCTCCGACCACATGCTACGCTTCGGCGGCCACGAACAGGCTGCGGGCATGGACGTGTCCAGGGACTCCGTGCCGGCGTTGCGGGAGTCCTTCAACGCAGAGGCGCGCGCGCGGCTCGAATCTTCGAATCTCAGACCGCGGCTTCGTGCCGATTTCGAGATTGACCTCGCCGACGTCGACCTGGACCTCGTGCACTGGCTGAGCTATCTGGGCCCCCACGGCATGGGGAATCCCGGCCCCACCTTCATTGCCCACGCGGCCGTGTTGAAGGGCGCCAAGGTCGTCGGAGAGAACCACCTCAAGGCGACGTTGCACGGGGGTGGTGCACCCGTCGAGGCGATCGGCTTCGGTCTCGCGGATCGACACCCGCCCGCAGCCGTCATGGCGGCGCCGTACGACGTTGCGTTTCGGCTCGAGAGAAATGAATGGCGCGGTCGATCCCGGGTTCAGGCCCGGCTGATCGCGCTGCGCCTGAGCACGACCGGTCCGGCTGAGGGGTCGGCATCCGGCAGCTTGGCATGAGGATCATCGCGGGCCGGTTCCGCGGCCATCGGCTCTCGCCGCTCAAGGGGAAGGGCGTTCGTCCGACGACGGACCGGGTTCGAGAGGCCTGGATGTCCGCGATGGGTGGTCGTTTCGACGATGTGGACGTGCTCGATCTCTTTTCAGGCTCCGGGGCCTTGGGGCTCGAGACGCTGAGTCGTGGGGCCAGGAGCGTGACCTTCGTCGAGAAGTCGCATGCCGCCTTGCGGGTCATCGAGGCCAATATCGCACAGCTCGGCGTCGCCGAGAGCTGCACGGTGGTGGCCGACGACGTCTTCAGATACCTCGACCGCGAAGCGTTGCTTTTCTCGATCGCGGTGGCCGATCCCCCCTATCAGAGTGGGCAGGCACAGGCACTCGTCGATTCCTGGATGATGCGCCGGTTTGCGCGCGAACTTTGGTTGGAGCATCCTTCGCGTGACACGCTCCATGTACCGGGGGCCGCGAGAACGCGGCGCTACGGTGACACTGCCCTCACGACCCTGACCGCCGAAGCATGAGTTCTGCCAGCCCGAGGGTCGCCATCTATCCCGGGTCCTTCGATCCCATGACCAAGGGTCATGAGGACATCGCGCGACGGACGCTGCGCGTGGCCGATCGGCTCATCGTCGCCGTCGCGCGCACCGCGACACAATCGAAGACGAGTCTCTTCACGGTTCAGGAGCGCGTCGAACTCATCAACGAGGTATTCGCCGAAGACCCGCGGGTGGAGGCTCAGGCCTTCGAGGGGTTGCTCGTCGATTTCGCGCGCGACCTGGGATCGTACTTGGTGGTCCGGGGCCTGCGCGCGATCTCGGACTTCGAGTACGAACTCCAGATGGCGCAGATGAACCAGGAACTGTGGCCCGAGATCGAGACGCTCTTCTTCGTGCCCGAGGTCGAGTACTCGTTCCTGTCGTCCTCGCTCGTACGCCAGGTCGCTTCGCTCGGCGGGGACGTATCCCGCTTCGTATCGCCGCCGGTGCTCTCGCGTCTCCGGGAGAAGCTCGGCGCGTGACCGGCCCGCCCGGGGCATTCCTCCAGGGACTCCGGGCGCGCGCTCGCTCAGCGAAGCACAAGCTCGTCTTCCCCGAGGGGACCGACCCCCGCGTTCATGAGTCTCTTCGCGACGCCCTCAGTTCGGAGCTCTACGAAGCGATTCTACTGGGACCTCCCGACTCGCTTCGCGAAGCCCTGCGCGCGGCGGGCATCGACGAGCGGCGTGTGACCGTCCTCGATCCGACGTCCGAGGAGCGGGTGGAGCATGCCGCCGTTCGGCTCCACGAGCTGCGGGCCCACCATGGCCTGACGATGGGCGACGCCCGAGAGTTGGCGCGCGATCCACTATTGCAGGCGGCGCTCCTGGTTCGAGACGGCGAGGCCGCGGGTGCTGTCGCGGGTGCTGTACGCCCCACTGCTGATGTGATCCGAGCCGGGCTTCGGGGGCTCGGTTTGGGGGAGGGCATCGACATCCTGAGTTCGTCGTTCTACATGGTCCTGGATCACCGCGACGCCCGGGCGGACGATCCGCGGTCGGCCGTCCTGACCTTCACGGACGCGGGCGTGGTCCCCGACCCGACGTCCGAGCAACTGGCGCAGATCGCGCTCGCCGCGGCCCGTGCCCGCCGCTTGATCGTCGGCGACGAGCCGCGGGTGGCATTCCTCAGTTATTCGAGCAAAGGCTCTGCCCAGGGCGCGTCCGTCTCCAAGATGAGTCATGCGGCCGAGCGCTTCCGAGCGCTCGCGCCGGACGTGGTGGCAGATGGGGAACTGCAGGTGGACGCCGCGCTCGTGCCGGAGGTGGCGCGGCGAAAGGCGCCGGGTTCGCCGCTGGAGGGCGTCGCCAACGTGCTCGTCTTCCCAGATCTGAATGCCGCCAACATCGCGTACAAGTTGGTTCAGCACTTGGCTGGGGCGGCGGCGTTAGGCCCCGTTCTGCAAGGATTTACCAAGCCGTTCAACGATCTGTCTCGTGGCGCTTCGCCAGCCGACATCGTCTCGGTAGCGTGCATTACGGCAGTAATGGCCGAGCAGCCGTAGTACCCAAATGTTCGGGTTCCCTTGCCTGAACATTTGTTCCCTTTTTACTATTGGTACGCTGGTATTGTGCCTACCTATCAGGCGACCCGGCGGATGGGCTCGAATCCAATCCTTGGAGCGGTGAAGCCATGGGCTTTCAGGTGTCGCAGAGTGGCGATGCAACTCTCGTCGAAGTCGAAGGTCAGCTCATTGTCGGGAACCGTCAGGAGCTCAAGCAACGAGTCCTCGAGCAGCTCGAAGGGGGCGACCGAAAGTTCGTGATCGACTTTTCGAGCACGAGCTACATAGATTCTTCGGGGCTCGGCGTCCTCGTCAACCTCTCCAAGAAGATCCGGGAGCAAGGCGGCGAGCTTCGGCTTTCGAGCATGAACGAGGATCTGCGAACTCTGTTCGAGCTCACCAAGCTCGCCACACTGTTCCGGATCACGGATACCAAGGAAGAGGCGCTCGACGGATTTTGATCCTCGATCGTATACCAGAGCTTCAGGCTCCGGATCAAGCGTAGATGGACAACCAACTCGTTTTTGAAATCCCCACGGATGTGCGCTCCATCCAGGACGCCGTCGAATACGTCATGCAGCGGTGCAACTCCTGTAAGGCGTACGAAGACCGTCTAGCGCTGAATTTCAGAGTGGGCCTCACGGAGGCCCTCTCGAATGCGATGCTCTACGGGAACGCGCATGACCCGTCGAAGCACGTGCGCGTCGAGGTGACGCTCGACGATGGCCGTCTCGAGGCGCGCATCACCGACCAGGGGACCGGCTTCGATCCGAGCGCGATCCCGGACCCCACCGCACCCGAAAACCTTCTCAAGGATGGTGGTCGTGGAGTCTTCCTCATGCGGCAGTTGCTCGACGACGTGTCGTACAACGACCGGGGGAATCAGGTGACGTTGGTGCTGACGCTGGAGAAGAATAGCGCTCTCGAGGGCGGCGCCCGGGCGTGACGGCCGCGGACCGGCTCGTCCTGGGGACGTTGCCGGCGGCTGTACTCAAGACGCTGGCTGACTTCGAAAGCACGTTCGGTGCGTCACTGCGCTTGATGGTGCCCCCGCCGGAGCCGGGCGCCGCCAGCGAAGTGGTCTACGCGAGCGGCACCTTCCAAGACGACGCGATGGGCGACGGGTTCGTTTCCCGCTCGATCATGTCCGACGATGGACCCCCGCTCGAGCTTCACATGGCCTTGGCGGACTGCCCCGCAGAGCCGATGGCGGCGTTTCTTTGCTCGGTGCTCGAGCGAGCGTTCGAGAGCGCGCGAGAGATAGACTTCTTCACCTACGAACTCTCGGAGCGCTTCGAGGAGATCAACCTTCTCTATTCCATCAGTGAGATCCTGGGTGCGACGCTGGATTTAGACGACGGTGCGAACCAGATTCTGGCTGAGGTCTGCGACGTCATGGGCGCGAATCGCGGCTCCCTGTGGGTCTACGAGGCGGACGACGATCAACTCCACCTCCATGCGGAAGTGGGAGAGGGCGGCCGTGAGGGGCCTCTCAACCCGGATGACCTGGACGCTGTGACGTCGATGGTGTTCCGGGACGGACAACCGACCGTCGTGTCCCGCCCCATGCGCGATGAACGTGGGGACGGAATCGAAGGAGACGAGTCGCACCTGTCCGTGCCCATCCGGTATCAGCCGGCGCGCGGGGAGTCCCGTACCGTGGGCGTGGTAAACCTCATCGGTCGCCAAGACAACAGCCCGTTCAGTGCTGCCCACCAAAAGCTGCTCGTGGCGATCGCCTCCCAGATCGGGGCGGTGCTCGAGAACATCCGGTTGGTGCGGGAGAGCGTCTCCAAGGAGCACATGGCCAAGGAGATGGAGCTCGCCCACGACCTGCAGATGAAGCTGCTCCCGCCGCTCGAGCAATTCGACTGGATCGAGGCGGGGGGGCGTGTGGACCCGGCCGAGCAGGTCGGCGGCGACTTTTACCAGGTCTTCAAGCTGCCGGCGGGTCGCATCGGCGTCATGCTCGGTGACGTCTCACTGCACGGGTTTCCCTCCGCGCTGATCATGACGCTGACGTTGAGCGTCGCGGGCATCTATGCCAGAGAGTTCATGTCTCCGGCGAAGGTGCTGCGTTTGCTCGACGATGCCTTGGCGGAAGAGCTCGAGACCACCGAGATGTTCCTGACGGTCTTCTATGGAGTTCTCGACCCGGAGGCCGGCACGCTGACCTACTCCAACGCCGGGCACCCCCACGCTTTTGCGATCCGCGACGACGGAACGGCCGAACGGCTCACGGCGACCGACCCGCCTGTGGGCTTCGCGGGTCCCGACTCGTATCTGGAGACTTCGGTGCCGTGGGAACGGGAACGGGACGTGCTCCTGTTGTTTACCGATGGCCTTTCGGACATGCTCGCCTCGAATACGCGGACCGACGGCGAGGGACGGATCCTCGAGACCGCGATCAAGAGTCGGTACCGGCCAGCGACGGAAATCGTGGACGGTCTCTTCGCGCTCTCGTCCGACGAGGATAGCTTGCCTGCGCTCCTGGGCGACGACCGGACCGTCCTCGTCGTCCGGGCCTGAGTCTCCGCTCCCTGTGAGCGACCCCTCCCGGCACCGGCCCAAGCGTTCGCTCGGACAGAACTTCCTCGTCGACCCGAACCTGCAGAGGAAGATCGTTGCCGCGTTGGGCACCCGGCCGGACGATGAGGTCGTGGAGATCGGGCCCGGCAAGGGCGCGCTCACTCGGCATCTGCTCGGCACGGTGGATCGTCTGGTCCTCGTGGAACTCGACAACGCGCTGGCCGCATCGTGGATGGATGAGGCGGACGGCCGGGACGACTTATTCGTCGTTCACGGGTCGGTGCTCGAAGAGCCGTTTTGGGAGCAGGTGCGAGACCCGTCGCAGGCGCTGGTCATCGGTAACATTCCGTACAACATCACGTCGCTGATCATTTTCCGTCTGCTCGAGCGCCCGCGCCCCCGCGAGATCGTGCTCATGGTGCAGCAGGAGGTCGCCGAGCGCCTTACGGCGCCGGTCGGAAGCAAGGCCTACGGCGCTCTCACCGTCGGGGTTCGCAGTGTGGCGACGGTGAAGCGTCTCTTCGCTGTGCGCAGGGCAGCGTTTCGCCCCGTACCTGGCGTGGACTCCGCGGTGATCCGGATCAGCCCGCTGCATCCCGAACCGATGCTCGCCCAGGATGAACACCGCCTGAGGACCGTTGTCCGCTCGGCGTTTCAATGGCGGAGAAAGCAGATGGGGAAGATCCTGCGCGATCACCCCGATCTCTCTGTGCCGGTGCGGCGACTTCCGGGTATCGCGGAGAGCGCAGGCTTCGCGCTGAGCGATCGCCCCGAGTGCCTCTCGCCGGAAACGTTCATTCGGCTGGTCGCCGCGTTGCCGTCGGCCTGACCCGCCCATACATTTGTGAAGATTTTCACAAGCGGCGCTCTCTTGCGCCGCTGGCCCCTGTTCCGAGCCCGTGCCCAGACGCATCTCCGACTCGACAGTACGCCGGTTGTCGCACTATCTCCGGGCGCTCGAAGGATTCGAGGAGGAGGGGGGCGCAACGGTTTCCAGCGAAGAGCTCGCTTCGCGCGGACATACTACGGCTGCTCAGGTGCGAAAGGACCTCTCTCACTTCGGCTCCTTCGGCAAGAGAGGCCTTGGATACCGAATCGTCGAGCTGCTTGAGCGCCTGCGGGCCATTCTCGGGGTCGATCGCGTGTGGCGAGTCGTGCTGGTGGGCGCGGGGCGCATTGGATCGGCGCTCTTCGAGTATCCGGATTTCAGGTCGCGGGGCTACAACTGCGTCGCGATTCTCGATTCAGATCCAGAGAAGATCGGCGTGCGATGGGGGACCACCGAGATCCGCCCGCCGGAAGACCTGGAGACCGTCGTCACCGAACTCGAGATCGATCTGGTGATCCTCGCGGTGCCGGCTTCGGTGGCTCAAGAAGTCGCGGACCGCGCGGTCCGTGCGGGCATCAAGGGCATTCTCAACTTCGCGCCGGTCCAGATCAAAGTACCCTCCTCCGTCCCGGTCGAGGACGTTAATCTCGTCATGGAGCTCGAGGCGTTGTCGTTTCATATCACCAGGGGAGAGGCCGGGGTGTGACCGTAGGGTCCAGGGTCTCTCTCATCCGTCATGCGGTACGCAGACTCCAGGACGGACCCACGCACACGCTGGATCTGGCCGGCGACGTGCTCGGCCTCGCGGGGCATCCCGGTGCCGCCTCTGCGGCCGTCTTTCAGATGCTCGGGGCCGACCCTCGCTTTCTAGTCGACAGCGAGGGCGTATGGAGCCTCGACCCTATGCTGGCTCCGCTCGGTGTCTCGCTGTCCGAGGTGCGGTTCGCCGTTGTCGATGTGGAAACCACCGGAGGCCGGGCGTGGAATGGCCACCGTATCGTGGAGATCGCCATCGTGGAGGTGCAGGACGGGGCGATCGTGGACGAGTACCAGACGCTGGTGAATCCCGCGCAGGGGATTCCGTCGATGATTACCTCCCTGACCGGCATCACCGGCGAGATGACCGTGGTGGCGCCCTACTTCGAACATATCGCAGAGGAGGTGGCGGGCCGCCTCGAGGGGCGCGCTTTTGTCGCCCATAACGCCACGTTCGATTGGAGCTTCGTCTCGGCTGAACTCGTGCGAGCCAACGTGGACGTGCCCGCCGTGCCCAAGCTGTGTACCGTGCGCATGGTCCGGCGCCTGGTTCCGGCGCTCCGGCACAGGAATCTCGACGTGGTCACGCGGCACTTCGGAGTCGAGATCCAGGGTCGGCACCGAGCGCACGGTGACGCGTTCGCGACCGCGCGCGTTCTGCTGCGGCTGCTCGATGAGGCCGCGGGCAGGGGCATCGAAGACCTCGCGACGCTACAGTCGTATCTCAAGCGCCGCAGGCAGCGAAAAGAGTTCAACCCGGACCAGTATTCACTCGAGCTTCCGGGCTACGGGTCCCGGAGGAGAAGAGGCCGATGACGATGACCGCTTCGGACTTGCCGCTGAGCCGCTCGACGGACGTCGGTTCGATCCGCATCCACGCGCTCGAGGCCGGCCTCCAGTGGCTCGACGGCGGAGCGATGTTCGGCGTCGTGCCGAAGCCCTTGTGGCAGCAGAGGATCCCGTCGGACGATCGCAACCGGATCCCGCTCGCGCTGCGCTGCCTGCTCATCGAGGCACCCAACGCGTTGGTGCTCGTCGACACCGGCATCGGCAGCAAAGAGAGCGAGAAATTCCACGACCTCTACGGGGTGGACAACGCGGGTGAACCGACTCGCCTCGAGGACGGCATCCGCCACGCGGGCTTCGAGCCGGAAGACGTCGACATCGTGCTCAGTACCCACCTCCACTTCGATCACGCGGGTGGCAACACCATCCTGGACGCGTCCGGTGTGTTGCGTCCTGCGTTCCCAAAGGCACGTCACGTGGTTCAGAAGGCGGAGTTCGAGTTCGCTTCCGGTGGCAACGAACGGGTGCGAGCGAGCTACTTACGGTCCAACTTCGTGCCTGTGGCGGAAGCCGGGCTCTGGGACTTCGTCGAGGGCGACGCGGAGATCACGGACGGCGTGAGCGTGCTGCGCACTCCCGGCCACACGCCGCATCATCAGTCGGTGCTCGTCCGCAGCGGAGGGGACACCGCTTGTTATCTGGCGGACGTGTGTCCGACTACGGCGCATATGCCACTCCCCTGGATCATGGGGTACGACCTGGAGCCGGTGGTGACGCTCGAGTCGAAGCGCTCGCTCTGGGCGCGGGCTCGAGAAGAGGAGTGGCTGTTGGTCTTCGAGCACGACGCTCACGTACCTTGGGGTCGCCTGGATCCCGATTCGCCGAGGCCTCAGTTGAGGCAGTAAGCGAGCGAGCTCGCTGGCAGGCCTGCGCCGATTCCTGCCCGGTGACCCCACTCCGCGATTTCGGTATCTTTTTCGGCTGGCTAACGGACGCTCAGGCCGCCGCAGAGAACAGAGATCAGGACACGAACCCGTACCCACATCATGACCGCTAAATCCACGACCGCAGTCATTCTCAAGGGCGGCGCCCGCACACCGATCGGGCGCTTTTTGGGCGGTCTCAGTGCACTGCCGGCGCCCGAGTTGGGAGCCATCGCCGTGCGCGCCGCGACCGAGCGCGCCGGCATCGACGTCACCGATCTCGACGAAGTCATCATGGGCAACGTGGTGTCCGCGGGCGGCGGTCAGGCTCCGGCCCGCCAGGCCGCCGTGAACGGCGGGGTTCCGGCGACGATTCCGGCGCTCACCATCAACAAGGCCTGTGGCTCGGGACTGAAAGCCGTCATGCTGGCCGCACAGGCCATTCGGGCGGGCGACGCGCGACTGGTCCTGGCCGGCGGCATGGAATCCATGTCCAACGTGCCGTACTACGCCAGGGGCCTGCGTGGCGGCGTGAAGTTGGGAAATCAGACCCTCGAGGACGGACTGATCGGGGACGGGTTGTGGTGCTCGTTCGGGGCCTGCCACATGGGCGGGCACGCCGAGTACACAGCGGACAAGGCGGGCGTCACGCGAGCCGAGGCGGACGCGTTCTCGTTGCGCTCGCACCAGAAGGCGGTGGCCGCGATCGAAGGGGGTCGATTCCGTGACGAGATCGTTCCGGTCGAGGTCAAGAGCCGCCGCGGCATGACCGTGGTGGACACGGACGAGAGCCCGCGCGCGGACAGTTCGCTCGACGCGCTCGCTAAACTTCGGCCGGCTTTCGTTCGCGATGCTCCAGAAGGAATCGAAGAGCACGTGGTGACGGCGGGGAATGCGCCCGGCCTCAACGACGGTGCGGCCGCCGTGGTGGTGTCCTCCCTCGAGTACGCAGAGGCGCACGGGCTCGAGGTGGACGCGTTCATCCGAGCGTATGCGGTTGCAGCGACGGAGCCGCAGGATCTTTTCTTCGCTCCCATCGCCGCCGTGAACGGGCTGATGCAGAAAGAAGGGAAGGCGATCGGGGACTACGAGCTCGTAGAAGTGAACGAGGCCTTCGCGGTGCAGGCGATCGTGGACATGCGCGCGCTCGGCTTGGACGAAGATCTCATCAATGTGCACGGTGGCGCGGTTGCGCTTGGTCACCCGATCGGAGCGTCCGGGACGCGCATCCTGGTCACGCTGCTCCAGGCGATGCAGCACCGGGGATTGGGGACGGGGCTGGCCACGCTTTGCCTGGGTGGTGGCAACGCCGTCGCGCTTTCAGTGGAAAAGGCGTAGGACGCCCCGGGTTCGGGAATTCGAGGCCAGAAGTGAAACGCACGGTTCTCACGGGGCAGGACGGGCGGCTGTGCCTAGGCTGGCGCCTCATGGTTTTCCTGGTGATCGCGATGCTGGTCGCGCTCGTCGTGACCGCCCTTCTTGGACCGGGGATCCAGGCCGGATCGGTCGCGATCCTGCTTGGATCACTCTTCGGAGGGTGGGCTGTGCTCGCTCTCGACGGGCGACGGCCTGGTGCGCTCGGGTTTTACTTGAAGCCGGACGCCGGGAGGGAAGTGGCGGTCGGGCTCGGACTCGGAGTGGTGATCGCCGTGGTGGTGGTGGGTCTGATGGCTGCGGCGGGTGGATTGCGTTGGTCCGCTGAGCCCGGTACGGCCGGTGACTGGGTGGTGGGCGGTGTGAGTTCGTTACTGTTCCTAGCGATTCCCGCGGCTGCGGAAGAAGCCCTCTTCAGGGGGTACCCGCTGCAGGCGCTCGCGGAGGCCTGGGGAGCACCGGCGGCGCTGCTTCTGACGTCGATCGCGTTCGGGGTGATGCACTATGGCAATCCCGGGTTGACCTGGCTTGGGCTGGGCAATCTGGTTGCGGCAGGTCTGCTGCTCGGTGCGGTGTACCTGCGCACTGGGAGCTTGTGGTGGGCGACTGGAGTGCACGTCGGCTGGAACTGGGGCCACGGGTACCTGGCGGATGTGCCGGTGAGTGGTCTGGAGTTGTTGAATGCGCCTTTTTACGACGGCGTCGGGCAGGGGCCCAGTTGGCTCGGCGGCGGTGGATTCGGTCCGGAAGGCAGCGCCGTGGCGACCGTGGTGCTGCTGGCGGCTGCGGCTGCATGCTGGATGGGGCCTTGGCTCCGCTTGGGAGAGGCAGCCGCGAGCATGTCGCCGTTGGCGGTGATCGATGGTTAGCGAAAGCACAATGGTCTGCCGGCTCAGGGAGTCGGAAGGAGCAGGTACCGCATGAGTATCCACCGAATCGCGGTGGTCGGGGGAGGCACCATGGGCAACGGCATCGCCCATGTCGCAGCCCAGCACGGGAGGGAGGTCCGGCTGCTCGATATCTCGGCCGAGGTGCTGGAGGGTGCGATGGTCACCATCGCCAAGAACCTCGATCGTCAGGTCAAGAAGGGGATCATCGACCAAGGCGACCGCGACGCGACGCTCCAGCGTATCGAAACGGGGACGGACGTCGCGGCCGGGGCCGAAGGTGTCGATCTCGTGATCGAAGCCGCTCCGGAAAGGGCCGAGCTCAAGTACGACATCTTCGAGACGCTCGATCGCGTCGCCGGACCCGACACGATCCTCGCGAGCAATACCTCGTCCATCTCGATCACCGAGATCGCGGCGCGTACCAAGTGCCCCGACCGAGTGATCGGCATGCACTTCATGAATCCGGTACCGGTCATGAAGCTGGTCGAGGTGATCCGGGGTCTGGCCACGAGCGACGCGACAACGCATGCGACCTTCGAATTCTCGGAGCAGCTCGGCAAGACGCCCGTCGAGGTCAACGACTTTCCCGGGTTCGTCTCCAACCGCGTCCTCATGCCGATGATTAACGAGGCCATCACCGCGGTCATGGAAGGGGTCGCGGAGCCCAGGGCCATCGATACCGTGATGAAGCTCGGCATGAATCACCCCATGGGGCCGCTCGAGCTCGCCGACCTGATCGGGCTGGATACCTGCCTGAACATCCTGGAGGTACTGCACCGCGAGTTGGGAGACGACCGCTACCGGCCGTCGCCGCTGCTGCGGAAGTACGTCGCGGCGGGCTGGCACGGCCGAAAAAGCGGCCGCGGCTTCCACGTGTACGAGTAGCCGCTCATGACCTGGACTCGAGAGCAAATCGAAATACGGGCTCTTGCCCACGAATTCGCCAGCGGCGAACTGCGCGGCGCGTCGGCCGGGTGGGACAGCAACCGGGACCTCGATGAGGATGTGTTCGGGAAGCTGGCGGAGATCGGTTTTCTGGGGATGTTGATTCCCGAGCAGTACGGGGGGCTCGACTTCGACCTGGGCACGTATCTCCTGGTGCTCGAAGAGCTCGCATGGGGCGACGCCTCGGTCGCGCTCTCGGTTGCGATTCACAACGGTCCGGTGGCCGGCTTGCTCCAGCGCTACGGAAGCGACGAGCAGAAGCAGCGCTGGCTACCGGGGCTCGTGTCCGGCTCATTGCTCGGAGCCTTCGCGCTCTCGGAGCCCGGGGCAGGGAGCGACGCCGGGTCGGTCAGCACGAATGCGGAGCGATCGGGGACCGGTTGGAAGCTGAGCGGCGAGAAGCGCTGGGTCACCAACGGCCGCCGCGCAGGGCTGGTCCTCACCTTCGCGCGCACGGAGCCGGACGGCATGAGCGCCTTCCTGCTGCCGTCCGACAGCGACGGGTACATCGTGGGTGCCCGGGAAGGGACGATGGGCTTTCGCGCTTCCCAGACCGTGAGCGTGGAGCTCGACGGCGTGGAGCTTCCCGCTGAAGGTCTGTTGGGCGATGCCGGGCGCGGTCTGCCGTACGCCTTGGAGGCCCTGGACTTGGGTCGGGCCGGCATAGCGGCCCAGGCGGTGGGCATCGGCCGTTCCGCCATGGAGCACGCCGCGCGCTACGCCCTGGAGCGAGAACAATTCGGTCGCGCCATCGCCGACTTCGGAGCCATCCAGGCGAAGCTCGCAGAAATGGCGCGCAAGCTGACCGGCGCGCGACTTCTGGCGCATCATGCGGGCGCCGCGCTCGAGGCGGCCAACCGGGGTGACGGGCATGCCCGCACCGGCGTGCAGGGGGTGACGAGTCTTGCGGCGATCGCGAAGCTCGCGGCTTCCGAAGCCGCCACCTGGTCCGCGGACCAGGCGATTCAGGTTTTCGGTGGATACGGCTACATGCGTCACTACCCGGTCGAGCAGCTTCTCCGGGACGCCAAGGGCACCGAGATTTACGAAGGAACCAACGAGATCATGAGAGTGGTCATCGCGCGCGAGGTCCTTCGGGACGCGGCGATCGACTGAAGCGATACATAACGCTTAGGCGTGGGGAGAGCATGGACATATTCGCCTTGATGTCCGAACGGAAGCACGAGCAGCTCGTCTTCTGGAACGACCCGGACCTCGGGTACAGAGGGATCATCGCGATCCACGATACCACCATGGGCCCGGCCCTTGGCGGAACCCGTTATTGGAACTACAAGAACGACCGGGCCGCGGTCATCGACGCGCTCCGCCTCTCGCGGGGGATGACCTACAAGGCGGCGGT
>Ga0066376_10003949_pt1 | contig 13060 bp, 11 predicted proteins | sample Knorr_S15_td_Bot_FD_77009 | JGI IMG/M metagenome (GOLD analysis project Ga0066376, IMG submission 77009) | Marine microbial communities from Southern Atlantic Ocean transect - Knorr_S15_td_Bottom_ad_5009_LV_A | ecosystem: Environmental > Aquatic > Marine > Oceanic | place: Southern Atlantic... | reverse complement strand
TGCAGCGGCGGGCGGTCATAATCTGATCATGATTGGCCCGCCTGGTACGGGTCAAACCATGTTGGCAGAACGATTGCCTGGTATTTTACCACCAATGACGGAATCACAGGCACTGGAATCTGCAGCGGTAACCTCAATCAGCAGTCAGGGTTTCGATCCAAAAACATGGAAACAACGTCCTATACGGCATCCGCATCACACCGCATCCGGTGTTGCCCTGGTTGGCGGTGGCAGTCATCCACGCCCTGGTGAAATATCTTTGGCGCATCATGGTGTATTATTTCTTGATGAATTACCGGAATTTGATCGTCGTGTACTGGAAGTTTTAAGAGAACATTTAGAGTCTGGACGCATTGTGATTTCGCGTGCCGCAAATCAGGCTGAGTTCCCCGCACAGTTCCAACTCATTGCTGCAATGAACCCCTGCCCCTGTGGTTATCTGGGTGATACCGATGGTCGTTGCCATTGCACGGAAGATCAAGTCCGTCGTAACCGACAAAAAATATCCGGACCACTGCTTGATAGAATCGATATCCACATTGAAGTAGCAAAGGTAACGAAAGAAGTCTTTCAACAAAGTCAAAGTTCCAATACTGAAGATAGTCGTACCGTACAACGGCGTGTTGCCAAGGCTTACCAATTACAATTAGACCGATCTGGGAAATCCAACCACAAACTCACAAACAAGGAAATAAATAATCATTGCAAGATCGATGATGCCGGATCACAGCTGCTTGACACTGCGGTAAGTCGTTTGGGCCTATCTGCTCGCGCTATCCATCGCATCCTGAAAGTTGCTCGAACCATTGCTGATTTGGCAGGCGCAGCCTCAATAGACTCAACTCATTTGAGTGAAGCCATCAGTTACAGACGCCTGGACAGAAAAAGATTTGTATAGAAAATGAATTTGTAACACTTGCACGCATAGTTCAATTCAGGTCAAATTGAACTCATGCAAATTCAACATAATATCGATGTCACCGTAGAAACAGATTACGTGCAAAATCAATCTGATCCGGACAATGCACGTTATGTGTTTGCCTATACCATCACCATCAAAAATAATGGATCTGCTTCTGCCCAATTACTCAGGCGCCGCTGGTTGATCACAGATGCCAATAACAAGATTCAGGAAGTCCAGGGAGATGGTGTGGTCGGTAAACAACCACATCTGCAACCGGGAGAAACTTTTACCTATACCAGTGCTGCCATCATAGAAACGCCCTTTGGTTATATGCAGGGGAGTTATTATTTAATTGATGATGAAGGCATAGAGTTTGATACAGAAATTCCCGCTTTCAGACTTTCTATCCCTCACGCATTGCATTAAGGTCAATTCTTAACATGTCGACTTATGCGATTGGCGATGTTCAAGGCTGTTTCAAGGAACTTCTTCAATTACTGGACAAGATTAATTTCGACGAAACCAACGATCGGCTATGGTTTGTGGGAGACATTGTCAACCGAGGACCAGCCTCACTCGAAGTATTAAATTTTGTGATGAAACTGGGTGATTCGGCAGTCACCGTCCTTGGTAATCATGATCTTCATCTGCTGGCCCTTGCTGAAGGAGTAATGTCGCCAAAAAAGAGTGATACTTTGACAGCTATTCTTACCTCGCCAGACAAGCAAGAATTAATTACCTGGTTTCGTCAACAACCACTTATGCGTCATGATAAGGATTTAAACGTCACTATGGTACATGCAGGCCTGCTTCCGCAGTGGGGAATTGATCAAGCAATGGAATTGGCTTTGGAAGTTACTCAGTTTTTAATCAGTGATAATTATCTTTCATTCCTTGAAGTCATGTATGGGGATACACCTGCTTTATGGGATGAAAACCTGACAGGGAATGATCGTCTACGATTTATTGTTAATTGTTTTACTCGCATCCGTTATCTTAATGGAAAGCACGAATTGAACTTCTCCGAGAAGGGGGCACCAGGATCGATTGATAAACATTTAACTCCATGGTTTGCGATTGATGACAGAAAAAGCAAGCATGACAAAATCATTTTCGGCCATTGGGCTACGCTGCATCTGGGAAACATTCGTGACTTTACGCAGTACAATATTTACCCCATTGATACAGGTTGTCTCTGGGGAGGGAAATTGACAGCGATGAGAATAGAGGATGAAAAACTATTTAGTGTTCCTGCAGCATGAATATTTTCGATCAAGAAACTAAAAAGAATTTGTACACGGATGTACTTATGCTGCGATCGCATGGACCTCGGTACCCCCTTGTGGGGTGTGCGAAGTAGCAGCGAACTCGTTGTAAAAGCTTTCTTACTTATCATGAAAACTATATGCACTGATATAACCAAACTAACCGTCGATGCCATCGTCAATGCAGCAAATTCCAGTTTGCTCGGTGGTGGGGGCGTTGATGGAGCGATACATCTTGCTGCAGGTCCCGAATTATTAATTGAATGTAGAACCCTTGGTGGTTGTAATACCGGTAAAGCCAAAATAACCGGGGGATATTTATTACCTGTTAATTATGTTATCCATACAGTAGGACAAGTCTGGCATGGCGGTCATTCAGAAGAAGGGGTACTGCTTGCTTCCTGCTATCAACGCTGTTGTGAAATTGCTGCTAGGCATCAGGAGATCTCTAGTATCGCTTTTCCTTGTATTAGTACGGGGGTCTACCGGTTCCCATTTAAGAGAGCGGCAAATATCACAGTTGACATTTGTGCAAGATTTGCCAACTCTCTTGATATCACATTTTGTTGTTTTTCAGAAAGAGATTCTGCTTATTATCAGGATATAATTAATACGTAATGCTCATACCACCGATAATCCGAATTAAACAAAAGAAGGAGCGCCCATGAATATTCTATATCCATTATTCGGCATGGTGATTTTGACAATCTGTCTTTGGATTCTGTGTCTTTTTGTCCGAGTCAAACAAGTCAGCGCGGGGAATCTGAAGATCGGATTCTTTGAGCTATACGATGGTACAGGTGCTCCGCCTGATGTCACAAAAACAACACGCCATTTATCGAATCTCTTCGAAATGCCAACCTTGTTTTATGTTGCCTGTTTAACTGCTCTCTTATTAGAACTTAATAGTGCATGGCTAGTTTATTTGGGCTGAGGCTTTGTCATTGTTCGAGGCATCCATGCATTTATACACCTTACTTACAACAAGGTATATCATCGTCTCACAGCATTTATGCTGAGTAATATTTTGCTTATAACCATGTGGGTGATCATAATCATTCGGAGCGTTTGAACAAAAAGTTTTGTACATGGATGTACATATGCTGCGATCGCATGGACGCGAAGCAGCAGCGAGCTCACCGTAGAAGGAGAAGCCAATTTTAAAAACCACTGGATTCCCGTCTGCACGGGAATGACGAATAACTTGCTGGCTCTCTTGTCCAGAGTTCAAGTGAAGATGTTACTTAATCTCTCTCCAAAATAACAAAACTATAATCAAAATTATTCTTCTCATCTGCGGAGTGCTCTTCCCGCTCAATCTCAAGCCACTCACCCTTATTAAACTCGGGAAAATAAACATCCCCGCTTACATCTGCATGTACTTCTGTTAAATAAAGACGATCTGCTCGTGCCAATGATTGATCATAAATCCCTGAGCCTCCCATGATCATCACTTCATCGACATCTCCCGCGGCTTGAAATGCATCATCAAGGGAATGAACAATCGTACAACCCTCTGCATCAAAGTCTTTTGCATGGCTTAGGACTATATTCTTCCTGCCTGGCAGAGACCGACCAATGGATTCGTGGGTTTTGCGACCCATAACTAAAGGTTTCCCCATAGTGATTGCCTTGAAATGTTTAAGATCAGCGGATAAGCGCCAGGGAAGAACACCCTCAAGACCAATGACGCCTTTTTTATCCATGGCAACGATGATCGAAATAATCATGATAATTCAGATAGAGATAGGAGCCTTGATAGAAGGATGTGACTCGTAGTTCTGCAACTCAAAGTCTTCATATTTAAAATCAAAGATTGCATTTATCTCTGAGTTTATTTTCATCACTGGCAATGCAAGTGTTTGGCGAGTCAGCTGTTCATCCACTTGTTGCAGATGGTTTAAGTAGAGATGTGCATCACCTAATGTATGTACGAAGTCACCAAGTTCGAGATCGCAAACCTGTGCCATCATCATGGTTAATAAGGCATAAGACGCAATATTAAATGGCACACCAAGAAAAATATCTGCACTGCGTTGATATAACTGACAGGACAATCTTCCACCGGCAACATAAAACTGAAAAAACGCATGACAGGGCATCAAGGCCATTTTATCCAGTTCTCCCACATTCCAGGCACTGACGATTAGGCGACGGGAATCTGGATTATTTTTTATCTGTTCAATTACATCTGTAATCTGATCCAGTGTTCTACCATCTGCTGTTTTCCAGGTTCGCCATTGCGCGCCATAGACAGGGCCAAGATCGCCTTTATCATCTGCCCATTGATCCCAGATTCTCACACCATTTTCATTTAAATACTTAATGTTGGTGTCGCCATCCAAAAACCAGAGTAATTCATGGATGATGGACTTTAAGTGCAGCTTCTTGGTGGTTATAGCGGGAAATCCATCATGCAAATTAAAACGCATTTGATAACCAAATACACTTAAGGTCCCGGTACCTGTCCTGTCGGATTTTTCGGTACCATGTTCTTTGACATGGCTTAATAGTTCTAAGTATTGCTGCATTATTACTTTCTCGTAATTATGTTAAAAGTGAGTCATATCGTATGTAGTAGATAGTATGTAGGGGCAGTTATACCTACCACCTACTACCTACTATAAGCATCACTTCCACCCATTTCGATGCGCCCAAACCATCAATACGATACCAAGCAAGATCATTGGCAATGATAAGACCTGCCCCATGGTCAGCCAATCAAATGCCAGGTATCCAAGATGTGCATCAGGCTCGCGTACAAACTCAATACTACTGCGAAATATCCCGTATCCTAGTAAAAATAAGGCGGACACCGCCATCATCGGACGCGGTTTGGCAGAATAGAACCACAGAATAATAAACAGTAATAACCCTTCCAATAAGGCTTCATAGAGTTGTGAAGGATGTCTGGGTACACCACCGGCGTAAGGGCTGGGGAAGATCATCGCCCAGGAAACCGAAGAAGGGGCGCCCCACAACTCACCATTTATGAAATTTCCGATCCGACCACAACCAAGGCCAATAGGCACGACGGGGACGATGAAATCTATTACATTAAAAAGCCTGGAATTTGTTTTCCGCGCAACCCAGATCATGGCCAGCAAGACACCGATCAGTCCACCATGGAAAGACATGCCGCCCTGATTAATCTTGAATATGTCGATAGGATGATCGAGATAATAAGGCAGGTTATAAAACAACACCGAACCTAGGCGTCCGCCAATAATAATGCCTAGGGTGGCATAAAATACCATGTCATCTACATGTTCCTGTTTCCATCCCAGCAAAGGATTTTTCTTCGCTCGCCAGCGTAATAATAACCATGCAGTGACGATACCGACAACATAGCTAATGCCATACCAATGGATTTTGATTGGGCCCAGGGCAAGGGCAACGGGATCAATATCTGGATAACTCAACATAGGATCCGAAGTTTATCATCATACCCAAACTACTTCAGACTGATAATAATATTGTTTATATAAGGCAACTGCTATTCTATCGACATGCCTAAGCAAGTAAAAAATAATCTGGCTGATGAGACCAGTCCTTACTTACTTCAACATGCAGATAACCCGGTTGACTGGTATGCATGGAATGAAACAGCTTTAAACAAGGCCATCGAAGAAGACAAACCCATTCTCCTGTCGATTGGATATTCAGCCTGCCACTGGTGCCACGTCATGGCACACGAATCATTTGAAGATGAAGAAACAGCAGCCATCATGAATCAACACTTCGTCAACATAAAAGTCGATCGGGAAGAAAGGCCGGATATCGACAAGATATATCAGGCGGCGCAGCAAATGTTGACACAAAAAACCGGTGGCTGGCCTTTAACCATGTTCCTGACACCGAAAGACCATATCCCCTTTTTTGGTGGTACCTATTTCCCGATGGAATCAAAGTTTGGTTTGCCTGGCTTCAAGGGACTGCTGACAAGAATTGCGGATTTCTATCAACAAGAGAGAGACTCCATCACGCAACAGAATGATTCCTTTCTAATGAGCCTGCAAAGCATGAGTCAGTCGTTCGCAACCGACGAAACTGTGGAATTAAATTCCAAACCCCTTGATATGGCAACACAACAATTACATCAAAGCTTTGATTTGCAGTTTGGTGGTTTCGGCAGTGCCCCCAAGTTTCCACATCCTTCTAACCTTGAGCATCTACTTCGACAACATGTACATGAACAACTTCTTAAAACCAATGGCATTCAAAACGAGACCATCAACATGGTCGAGCTTACACTAAGTAAAATGGCACTTGGCGGTCTTTACGATCAACTTGGCGGTGGCTTTTATCGATACTCTGTTGATAGAGAATGGATGATTCCGCATTTTGAAAAAATGCTTTATGACAATGGTTTACTCCTGACGCTCTACAGTCAGACCTGGCAAATCACTAAAGAACCCCTGTATCAAAAAGTAGCCACTGGCACTGCCGACTGGGTCATAGAAGAAATGCAAAGCCCCGAAGGAGGCTATTACTCCAGTCTGGATGCCGACTCCGAGGGGGTAGAAGGGAAATTTTATGCCTGGGAAAAAGAGGAAGTCAGTACGCTGTTAAACACAGAGGAATTTGCAGCCTTTGCAAAATATTTTGGTCTGGATCAGGGGCCTAACTTTGAAGGCAAATGGCACCTACGGGTCATGCAAGATACTACTGATAAGAAAACATTAAAATTACTTGAGCAAGCCAAAGCGAAACTATTACGACAACGTTCGACACGTATCCGGCCAGGTTGCGATGACAAGATCCTGACTTCATGGAATGCACTGATGATCAAGGGCATGGCGGCCGCAGCCTTTACCTTTAATAATGATCGTTATCTGGCCTCTGCAGAAAAGGCTTTGGAATTTATCCACCAAAATCTGTACACGGATGGAAAATTACTTGCCACTTATAGAGAAGGTAAGGCACATTTAAATGCCTATCTAGATGACTATGCTTTTCTTATCGATGCCCTTCTCGCATATTTACAATGTCGCTGGAATCAAAAGTGGTTAACCATGGCGATTCAACTGGCCAATGAATTACTGGATTCATTCGAAGATAAAGAACACGGCGGGTTCTTTTTTACCTCGCATGATCACGAAAAACTGATCCAGAGAAGTAAATCTTTTATAGATGATGCACTGCCCTCCGGAAATGGGGTGGCCGCATCTGCGCTCGGCAGGCTCGGTCATCTATTGGGTGATCCCCACTATCTACAAGCATCAGAATCGACACTTCAAGCCGCCTGGTCCTCGATCGAGCGTTATCCATCCGCCCATAATGCCCTGCTGCATGCCCTGGAAGAAAATACTTCTCCTGCCAAAAGAATCATCATTTTGGGAGAAACAAATGCTACTACTGAGTGGCTGGAAAAATATAGGGGAGCCCATAATCCCTTTGACAACCTTATGCTCCTGCCGACCAATGTTTCCGAACTCCCCGGAATCCTTGGTGAATACAAGACTGATGAGTCTCCAGTTGCCTATATCTGCGAAGGACACACATGTCAGGAACCCATATTTGACCTTGATTTGATCAGTAAAAACTTGAACAATCCCTCCTAATAAATGATAATATGTTGCTTTGCAGCAATAGATTGCCTGGTAGTAAGGTTCGGGAAAAGCCTCGGGTAATAAACTTCTTCATAGATGGCGCGCTTGACCGAATAAAATTCGGCGCCTGGAACAAGTCTGAATAAGCGAAACAATAATTTTCACCTGGTGATTCGTCATCAAGAAATTTTTATACATTTAAATTTAATAATGAAGTGTACTTGAGAGGTTTTAATCATGAGTTCTAGTTCTAACAATAAGAAATTACTGGCTTGGGTTGACGAAATGGCCACCCTGTGTCAGCCAGACAACATTGTCTGGTGTGATGGTTCCGATGAAGAATGGGATGCCATGTGGGATATCATGGTCAAAGGCGGAACCGCCATCAAGCTGAACGAGGAGAAGCGCCCTAACAGCTATTATGTCCGTTCCACCCCTGCTGATGTCGCACGCGTTGAAGACCGCACTTACATCTGTTCCCATACTGAAGCAGAAGCAGGCCCTACCAACAACTGGGCTGACCCACATGAAATGCGTGAAACCCTGAAAGGTCTGTTCACAGGCTGCATGAAGGGCCGCACCATGTACGTCATACCTTTCAGCATGGGTCCTGTCGGATCAGACATTGCCCAGATCGGTGTTGAAATATCAGATTCCCCCTATGTTGTTACCAATATGCACATCATGGCTCGCGTTGGCCAGGATGTTCTAGATGTACTGGGTGATGAAGCCCATTTCGTTCCTTGTATACACTCAGTCGGTGCACCGCTGGCAGAGGGGGAGAAAAGCGAACCCTGGCCTTGCAACCCTGATAACCGTTATATTGTTCACTACCCAGAAACTCGTGAAATCTGGTCTTTCGGTTCTGGTTATGGCGGAAATGCACTGCTGGGTAAAAAATGTTTCGCGCTACGAATTGCTGGAACCATGGCACGTGATGAAGGCTGGATGGCCGAGCATATGCTTATCCTCAAGCTAACCAATCCTGAAGGCGAAGTTAAATTCGTTGCTGGTGCCTTCCCAAGTGCCTGTGGCAAGACCAACCTGGCCATGCTAACACCGACTATTCCAGGCTGGAAAGTGGAAACCATTGGTGATGATATTTGCTGGATGAAGTTTGGTGAAGATGGCCAGCTTTACGCGATCAATCCAGAGGCTGGTTTCTTTGGTGTGGCACCGGGTACCAGTATGCAAACCAATGCCAATGCCATGTTATCTCTGGAATCAAATGCGATCTTCACCAACGTCGCTCTCACTGATGATGGTGATGTCTGGTGGGAAGAAATGACGGATGAGCCACCTGCCCACCTGATCGACTGGAAAGGTAACGACTGGACACCAGATTCAGACGAGCCTTCTTCACATCCAAATGCTAGATTCACCGCACGTGCAGAGCAATGCCCTGTGATTGCTGATGAATGGGATGATCCTCAAGGTGTCCCCATCAGTGCCATTCTGATGGGTGGTCGCCGTGCCTCTGTTGTACCTCTGGTCACAGAAGCTCTGGACTGGGAGCATGGCACCTTCCTCGGGACGATTATTGCCTCTGAAATGACCGCTGCGGCCTTTGGTAAACTTGGTGAATTACGTCGTGATCCAATGGCGATGCTGCCATTCTGTGGTTACAACATGGCCGATTACTGGGCTCACTGGTTAAACATGGGTAAGAAGCAAGGTGCCAAAATGCCCAAGATCTACTATGTAAACTGGTTCCGTAAAAACGAAGCAGGCAAATTCATGTGGCCTGGTTTCGGCGAAAACAGTCGTATCCTGAAATGGGTATTCGAACGTTGTAACGGTACGGCTGATGCTGTTGAAACAGCGATCGGTAACATGCCTACACTGGATGGTATTGACTTCAGTGGTCTGGATATGTCCGAAGAAGACATTGCAGCCCTGTTAAGAGTTGATACTGATGGTTGGCTGGCTGAACTCGCTGGAATCGAAGAATACTACGCAACATTTGGTGATCACTTACCTGATGAGTTAACTCATCAGGTTAATGCTCTGCGTGAGCGTTTAGAGGATTCGAAACAGGCTGTCGCCTAAGCTTTTTCTGTTTGTTGTATAAAAGCCCGCCTAGTGCGGGCTTTTATACGTCCATGGATGGACCGTATGTCGCGAGAGGGCAGGAAGCCCGAAGCGACGATGTCTAACGTTTCTACTTAGATTTAAATATCAGTTTTAGTTTTAACTTTGGTTTCGCCTGATGGCAAGTTACTTCTTGTGGGGCGAGCAACAAGAAGTAACACGCCGCTCATAGGTGGAATCAACACTAAAAAAAGTTCTAAGCTTGAATTAACCCAGGTAATAAGAAAGATTTCACATTTATCCAAGCTTTCAGTAGCATACGCAAAAAATATTAAAACTAATAAACTGGAAAATGACCATGATTGAAATAACACTGGAACTTGCAGAAGCCATCGGCAAGGCAGCTTTAGCAAAGGCAAATGAAATGGGTAGACCGATGAGTGTATCGGTTGTCGATGAATCTGGCAGACTGGTTTATTTTAGTCGTGCGGATAATGCTGGTTTTTTTACCTTTGATACTTCTAGAGCAAAGGCGATGGCTGCAGCATCGTTCAAGCGATCAACATTGGAGATCACCGAAAATAAAGATGCCAATCCCCTGCTTTGGTATTCCTTGCCCAGTGTGGTTCCAACTCAGGCATTACCCAGCCCGGGTGGATTACCAGTGTTTAAAGATGGCCGAGTGATTGGCGCCCTGGGTCTTGGAGGTAGAGCACCTGATGAAGATCACGAATGTGCACTTGCAGGAGCAGCGGTTATTGAATAAAAGGTCAATTCCGATTTAGCTTCCAATTATTGATATTAACCAGAAATTCCAGTACTCTGCTGCAACGCAACATATAAAATCATAAAAATAGTAGTACGAACATAAGGCTCTGGTACTCATCCTAGCCTGTTCCAGGACCTAACACTTTGCCAGTATTTGGATACAAAGACATGATAACAATGAATGAATACATCAAGCTCGGTGGGCTCGAAATTGCCCAGCCTCTCTTTAAAATTATTAAAAATGATATTACACCCGAAACTGGTGTTGATAATGACAAGTTCTGGTCTTCACTGGAAGAAATCGTTCGCGAACTGCAGCCAAGAAACACCGAACTATTGGCCAAGCGCGATCAACTACAGAAACAAATCGATGAATGGCATCAAGTCAATCGCAATGAAAAACACGATCCAGAAGCCTACAAGAAGTTCTTACAGGAGATTGGCTATCTTGTCCCGGAAGGTGAAAATTTTAGTATTAATCCAGGCAATGTAGATGCAGAAATTGCAGAAGTTGCAGGTCCACAACTCGTTGTTCCACTCGATAATGCACGCTATGTATTAAATGCCATCAATGCACGCTGGGGTAGTCTGTATGATGCTTTCTACTCAACAGATACTATTTCAGAAGCAAACGGCTGTAGAAGAATTAAAAAATATAATCCGATTCGTGGTGATCGAGTCATCGTACGTGCGCGGCATCTTTTAGATAGACATTTTGCCCTGGAACGAGATACACATAAACATGTGACGCAATATTTTATTAATAACAATCAACTTACCGTGCAATTTGGTGATGGTAGTGAAACAACATTACTTAAACCGCAACAGTTTGTTGGGTATACCGGCAAACCGGAAAATCCTGATTCAGTTTTACTTTGTCATCACAATTTGCATTTGGAAATTAAATTTGGTGATGGATATTTTATCGGGCGCCGTGACCACGCAAAAATTTATGATATTTATCTCGAATCGGCTGTTACCACAATCATGGACTGCGAAGACTCGGTAGCCTCTGTCGATACCGAAGATAAAGTTCGGGTTTATAAAAACTGGCTGGGTTTGATGAAAGGCACACTGGTATGCACCATTGTTAAAGATGATAAAACGATAGAACGTGCCATGGAACCGGATAGAAAATATATCGGTTCTGATGGCAAGGAAATCACCTTACATGGAAGAAGTCTGGCATTGGTACGTAATGTTGGTATGCATCTAAATACAGATACAGTACTTTATAACGGAGAAGAGATACCGGAAACCATGCTTGATGCTATGGTCACGGCTTTATGTGCAAAACATGATTTGTTAGGTAACTCTACATTACGTAACAGCAGAACGGGATCCGTTTATATCGTTAAGCCCAAGATGCATGGCCCAGAGGAAGTTGCACTGGCCAACGACTTGTTTGGACGCGTTGAGGACGCACTGGGTTTTGCACGAAACAGCCTGAAGATAGGCATCATGGATGAGGAACGACGTACTTCGGTGAATCTGAAAGCCTGCATCAATGCTTCCAAAGAACGACTTTTTTTCATTAATACAGGTTTTCTGGATCGTACCGTTGATGACATTCACACCAACATGGAGGCAGGACCAATCATACCTAAGGCCGAAATAAAACAGGCGAAATTGCTGATGGCCTATGAGGAATCCAATGTCCAGGTAGGATTGAACTGTGGACTCGAACGCAAAGCCCAGATTGGTAAAGGTATGTGGGCTATGCCAGATGAAATGAATAACATGATGAAGACCAAGATTCAGCACTTGAAGGCGGGTGCGAATACATCCTGGGTACCGTCACCAATCGCAGCAACATTACACGCTATTCATTACCACAAGTTGAATGTACATAGCCGTCAACACGCCTTAATGAAAGACAAACAGGTTCCTGTTGATGACATCCTCGACATCCCGGTGATGAATAAGGATCGAAAATTAACGGCAAACGAAATTCGACACGAACTGGAAAATAATGCCCAGGGAATTCTAGGCTATGTATCACGCTGGGTTGGTCAAGGTGTGGGGTGTTCCAAAGTGCCCGATATCAATGACGTTGCCTTGATGGAGGATTGCGCTACGCTGCGAATTTCCAGTCAGCATATTGCTAACTGGCTGCACCATAACATCGTCACAAGAGGGGATGTACGTTCGGCAATGGAACGCATGGCTGTCATTGTTGATCGACAGAACAGAGATGATAAAGAATACAAACTGATGTCAGTAGACTTTGATAAAAGCATTCCATTTCAGGCTGCCCTGGACCTGGTTTTTAAAGGACTTGAGCAAGCCAATGGTTATACAGAGTTCGTGCTCTATAAGCGCAGACGGGAACAGAAGGCTGTCTAGTATGTAGTAGGTAGTATGTGGCATGTCAGGAAAACCTACCTACCATCTACCAACTGCTAGTTACTACCTACCACCTACTATTATATTTTTTAAGTTAAAAACTCGAGTCAAAATTTTCCTGATATCGTGCTCTAAATTCATCCATAGTAAATGAATGATTCTGCGTGCCATGGCTTTCAATTTTAATTGCGCCC
>Ga0066376_10003947_pt1 | contig 13067 bp, 24 predicted proteins | sample Knorr_S15_td_Bot_FD_77009 | JGI IMG/M metagenome (GOLD analysis project Ga0066376, IMG submission 77009) | Marine microbial communities from Southern Atlantic Ocean transect - Knorr_S15_td_Bottom_ad_5009_LV_A | ecosystem: Environmental > Aquatic > Marine > Oceanic | place: Southern Atlantic... | reverse complement strand
TTTCAATAAGCTCCGTTAGTGATTTTCTACCAAAGTTTTTATATCGGAGCATTTCATTTTCTTCTTTGGAAACTAGTTCATGGATAAATACAATCCCAGCTGCATGAAGACAGTTATAACTTCTGACTGAAAGTTCCATTTCGTCAATTGTTGAATTTAATAGTTTCTGTAAAGCAATCGCTTCTTCACTAACGTGATCCATCACTTCAAGAATTTCCGGATTACTGATTGCTTCAACATATTTGAGATGTTCCATAATGACACTTGCTGAATGACTCACTGCATCTTTAGGAGTAATTGATCCGTCTGTATGAATCTCAATCTCCAAAATCTCAAGATCTTCTTTGGCACCGGGTAAAGCAGTTGTATTAAAAGTTACCTTAGTCACAGGATTAAAAATACTATCTAATGAAATTACCCCAATTGTTGAGTTTGGAAATTCATTTTCTTCGCTTGTTGCATATCCTTTTCCTACTCCAATCCATAATTCCAAATCTAAATTACCTTTGCCGTTTAATTCTGTAATATAATGATCAGGATTCAAAATTTCATATTGTTCACTGATTGATTGTATATCTTTTGCAGTAAATAATCCTTTTCCCTTTAACTTAATATGAATTTTATCTGGTTGATTATCCAATAATCGAAAACGGACACCTTTTAAATTCATAAGAATATCAGTAACATCATCTTTGACACCTTTTACCGTGGAAAATTCATGCAATATTCCATCAATCTTTACATTTGTAATTGCAGCACCTGGAATGCTTGTTAATAATACTCTACGCAGAGTATTTCCAAGAGTTATTCCCATGCCACGATCTAATGGCTGAATGGAAAATACACCGTGTGTATCTGTTGATTTTATATCATCAATTTTCAAACTTAATTTTAATTCATTACCCATTAATATTTAATCCTTTTTTTTTATTTCTTTATTTAGAATAGAGTTCTACAACAAGTTGTTCTTTTATCGTTTGATCCATTTGGTCTCTTTCGGGTACAGCGATAAAAGTTCCATACATCTTTGCTTTATCAAGTTCTAACCAAGGTATATCTATGTCTCCTTTGATCCGTTTCATTGAATTTAGAATCAAATCCAGTTTTCTGCTTTTCTCCCTTACTTGAATTGTATCCCCAGGCTTCAATATAAAAGAGGGTATATTTACCTTTTTATTATTGACCAGAAAATGACCATGATTTACTAATTGCCTTGATGCTGGACGTGTCGGTGAAAACCCAACTCTATATACAACATTATCTAACCGACTTTCTAGCATTTGTAATAAGTTTGTACCGGTTTCACCAACCATTTTTTCGGCTTTGTGAAAATAATTTCTAAATTGCTTTTCCAAAAGACCATACATAGATTTCATCTTTTGTTTTTCCTGAAGCTGTACTCCATAATTAGAAAGTCTTCTTCTTCTGGTTTGACCATGTTGGCCAGGTGCATAAGATTTTCTGGTTAATAATCTATCATATTTGGGATTACCAAATATATTTACACCAAATTTTCGTACTAACTTTCCTCTTGTCTTCACCTGTATTGCCATTACATTTATTCCTTAATAATTAAACACGTCTTCTTTTCGGTGGACGACATCCGTTATGAGGAAGTGGAGTAACATCCGAAATTGATGTTACCTGTAGTCCAGCAACTGCTAAACCACGAATTGCAGATTCTCTTCCTGAACCAGGTCCCTTCACTTTAATATCAATTTTTATCAATCCTAAATCCAATGCTTCTGCAGCTACTTTTTCTGCTGCTAACGTTGCAGCATAAGCTGTACTTTTTCTTGATCCTTTAAATCCGGATGTTCCTGCAGTTGCCCAAGTAATAACATTGCCTAATTTATCAGTCATTGTAATATGAGTATTATTAAAGGTTGCTTTTATATGAGCTATACCTTCAGGATCAACAACCTTTTTTTTCTTCTTTTTTCTTTTCCTGGATTCCGATTGATTTGCCATTATCTATCCTTTCTTACTAACAATTTTTTTACCCATCCCAACTGTGCGTTTCTTTCCTTTTCTTGTGCGAGCATTTGTTTTAGTCCTTTGTCCATTTACAGGCAACCCCCTACGGTGTCTTAATCCACGATAACTTCCAACATCTTTTAAACGTTTGACATTCATCGCAACTTCCGAGCGCAGAGTTCCTTCTACTTTTACTTGTAAATCTGTCATAGCAGTCCGAATTGAAATAACCTGTTTTTCTGACAAATTTTGAACAATTATATTCTGGTCTACTCCTGCTTGATCACAAATATTCTTTGCCTGAGATAATCCAATTCCAAAAATATATCTCAAAGAATACGCAATCTGTTTATTACGAGGAATATCTATTCCAGCAATTCTCGCCATTAAATACTCCTATCCTTGCCTTTGTTTGTGTTTTGGGTTTACACACATAACAAACACTACTCCCTTGCGTTTGATTATTTTGCATTTGGGACACATTTTTTTAACTGATGGACGAACTTTCATATTTTTCTATTTCTTCCTATAAACTATTCTGCCACGTGATATATCATAAGGTGAGACCTCTAGTGTAACAATATCACCTGGTAATATTTTAATAAAATGCATACGCATTTTTCCACTTACATGAGCAAGAACTTCATGTTTATCTTCTCCTATTTCTATTTCTACACGGAACATTGCACTTGGAAGAGTTTCCTTTATGACTCCATCAATTGTAATTGGTTGTTCTTTAGCCATTATTTTGAAATAAACTTAGAATTTTTGCTTCTCCATTTTGAATTGCAATTGTATGTTCAAAATGTGCACTCGATTGTCCATCCTTTGTCCTTACTGTCCATCCATCATTATCCGTTTTTATTTCTTTTTGTCCCATATTCACCATCGGTTCAATTGCTAAACACATACCCTCTTGTAATTGATATCCCTGTTTTGGCGAACCATAATTTGGTACCTGTGGATCTTCATGGAGTTCAGTACCAATTCCATGACCTACTAGCTCACGGACCACAGAAAAACCATTCTGTTCAACAAACGTTTGAATGGCATAACCAATATCCGAAACATAATTACCTACTTTTGCTTCCCTGATACCAAGTAATAATGATTGACGTGTTATATCAACGAGTTTTTGTTTTTTATTATTTATTGTACCAATTGAAAATGTTTTTGCATGATCGCCATAGTATCCATTTTTTTCTGCACCGCAATCAATACCAACGATTTGTCCTTCTTCCAACAAACGGTTGGATGGTATACCATGGACAACTTCATCATCTACTGAGATACAGAGCGTCGAAGGAAATCCCAAATAACCTTTAAAAGCAGGACGGGCACCTTGACTTCGAATATATTCTTCCGCAAGCCTGTCTAGTTCTAGTAAAGATGTACCTGGAATCATATAATCAAAAAGCATTTCTACTGTATCTGCTACAATTTGACAGCTTTCTGAAATGAGATCAATTTCTCTTTTTGTCCTGATTTTAACCATTACATTCTTCTCCGTCCCCGAATTCTTCCCTTTGAAAGAAATCCATCATAATGTCGCATCATAAGATGTGATTCAATTTGTTGAATCGTATCCAAACCAACACCAACTACAATCAACAGACTTGTTCCACCGAAAAAAGAAGCTAAATTGAAATCTATGTCCATAATATTCATGAGCACATACGGAAATACTGCAATAAAAGCTAATGAAACAGAACCCGGTAGCGTAACTCGTGTCAAAATATTATCAATAAACTCAGCAGTCTTTTTTCCTGGACGAACTCCTGGAATAAATCCACCCTGTTGTTTCATTGTGGTAGAAACTTGAATCGGATCAAAAGCTATTGCTGTGTAAAAATAAGTAAAAAATATGATCATCGTTCCAAAAACGAACCAATAAAATGGATGGTCAAATGAAAACCAACGCATCATTGATTGAAAAAACTCATTATTTGTAAAAAAAGTTGCAACAGTTGTAGGAATAAACATGATAGACTGTGCAAATATAATTGGCATAACTCCGGCTGTATTCACCTTCATAGGAATATGGGTTGCTTGGCCTCCATAGATTTTCCGTCCAACTACTCGTTTTGCATATTGAACAGGAATTTTCCTAATTCCCTGTGTTAAAAGAACCACACATCCAACTATTACAAACATCGTAGCAATGAGAATTACTTCACCCAAAATTCCCCGAAGGCCTTCCTGTACGTACACTACTTCTGTAATTATCACAGTTGGAAATCTGGACATAATACCCACCATAATGATTAACGAAATTCCATTCCCAATTCCACGCTCAGTAATCCGTTCACCAAGCCACATCATTAACATAGTTCCGGTAACTAAACTTACAATTGAAGTAAACGTAAACAATATTCCCGGATTAGGAACTACCGGAACAACAACACCCTGGACATTTGAAGTCATGCTCCCTAAAAATATTGAAATACCATACGCTTGCATAGCTGAAATAAGAACTGTTCCATATCGCGTCAGTTGGGTTATTTTTTTTCTTCCTTCTTCTCCTTCTTTCTGAAGACGTTGAAAATAAGGAACAACAGCCCCCATTAATTGGATAATAATAGATGCGGATATGTACGGCATAATTCCCAAAGCAAATAATGTAGCTCTTTGAAATGCTCCACCAGCAAATAAATCATAGAGTCCAAATAAAGTGTTTTGAAAATTCTGTAAAGCTGCACCCAGTGCTTCACCATCTATGCCCGGAATTGGAATATGAGCACCAATTCTCACAACTATCAAAATTCCTAATGTAAACATAATCCGTTTACGCAATTCAGGAATGTTAAATATATTTTTTACTTTTTCTATCACAGTTCGGTAACGGTCCCTCCTGCCTTTTCTATCGATTCTCTGGCATTTTTGCTGAACATATTAGCTGTAATAGATACCGGTTTGGACAATTCGCCACTTTTCAAAATTTTAATAGGTTTAAATTGAGATCTCACTAATCCCTTTTTATAAAGTACATTTGCATCAACTGAATCCAATTTGAGGTTTTCTATATCTCCAAGACTAACAATTTGAAAATGTTTCTTAAAAATATGATTAGAGAACCCCCGTTTTGGTAACCGTCTTAACAACGGCATTTGTCCACCCTCAAACCATGGCCTTTTTTTATTTCCGCTTCTTTGACCTGCACCTTTATGGCCTCTTCCTGCAGTTTTCCCCAGACCTGAACCAGCTCCTCTCCCTTTTCTCTTTGTATTTTTCTTAGCTCCTTTAGGAGGACTTAATGTACCCAACTTCATTAGAGTTCATCTACTTTCAAAAGATATGGGATTTTTCTTACCATGCCTTCGATTGTCGGAGTTTTTACTTTTTCAACAAATTGATTGATTTTTCTTAATCCAAGAGCATCAAGTGTAGCCCTAGCTTTTGGTTTATAACCAATCCTGCTTTTGACTTGAGTAATTCTTATTAATTGTTGCAGTTTTTTAGCCATTATTAATTAAATACTTCTTTTACGGTTATTCCTCTTTTTGTAGCCACACTAACAGCATCTTGTAAATTTTCAAATGCATTCATCACAGCTTTAACAACATTTAAAGGATTATTTGAACCAATAATTTTGGTTAAAATGTTATGGATTCCAACCTGCTCCATAACCGGCCGTACTGCTGCACCTGCAATTATTCCTGTACCAGGTGATGCAGGTTTCAGCATGACTCGACTTGCTCCATACTTTCCGATTATTTTGTGTGGAATGGTACCATTAATCACTGAAACTCTTCGTAAACTTAATTTTGCATTTTCCTTAGATTTTGTAATTGCTGCAATTACTTCATTCGCCTTGCCTAGGCCCATTCCAACATGACATTTACCATCACCAATTACAACGAGAGCTGAAAATCGAAATCTTTTTCCTCTGGACGTTACTTTTGAAATACGATTCACTCGAACAACAACCTCTTCCATCAAATCTAATTCAGCAGGATTTATCATAATTAAAATTCCAATCCACTTTCACGAGCCGCATCCGCCAATGCTTTAATTCTGCCGTGATACGGATAGCCATTTCTGTCAAAAGCGACTTTATTTATTTTCATTTTTATTGCACGTTCTCCTAAAATGATTCCTACAATTTTGCTAATTTCAAATTTATTCATACCTGGTTTTATTTCCTTCGACAAAGTTTTTTCTATTGAAGAAGAAGATACAAGAGTTTTTCCTTCCATATCGTCAATAATTTGTGCTTCAATATTTTTATTACTTCTAAACACACATAATCTGTACCGATTTCCAGAGGCAAAAACTTCATTTTTGCTTCTATTCCTTCGGCGATTATATCTAAGTCTATCTTTTTTTAATTTGCTCATTAATCTAATTCAGCTCCACCTACAGTTTTTCCTTGTTTCGATCGTACATATTCACCTTTATATCGAATTCCTTTTCCTTTATATGGTTCCGGTTTTCTAAATGACCGAATTTTTGCAGCAACTTCACCTACAATTTGTTTGTCAATTCCAGAAACTTTAATCTCAGATTTATTAGCCGTTATCGATATTCCATCAGGAGGTTCAAACAAAATATCATGTGAATATCCAAGTTGTAATTGAAGCCGTTTTCCCTGTGTATTAGCCTGGTATCCAATTCCATGTAATTCTAGTTCTTTTGAGAATCCTTCAGAAACTCCAATAATTGCGTTTGCTAGCAACTGTCGCGTAGTTCCATGAAGAGATTTGAGTTTTCTTTCCTCTGATGATCTTTCAACAAGTAAAGTTTCTTCTTGCTTGGATACAATAATGCCTTTGTTAACGAATACTTCAATTTCTCCGTTTGTACTTTTCACTTTTGCACAATCCTTTTCAATTGTTACTTGTACCCCTTCAGGGATATTAATCGGATTTTTACCTATTCGTGACATGTGTTCCTACCAAACATTACAAATTAATTCGCCACCAACATTAAATTTTGTGGCTGCTTTATTTGAAATAACTCCTTTTGAGGTGGAAAGCACTGCAACACCAAGTCCGTCAAGAACACGAGGAATTTCATCCGCACCTACATAGATTCTGCATCCTGGCTTACTCACTCTTTTTAAACCTGTAATTACTGGTTTTCCATTATAATCATATTTTAAAAATATCCGGATAGATTCTTTTTCATCATCAGCAATGAAAAGAAAATCTGAAATATAATTTTCTTCTCTTAGGACAAAAGCAATTCGCTTCTTCAAATTGGAACCGGGAATATCAACCCATCGTTTTTCTGCTTTTAATGCGTTACGAATTCTAGTTAAAAAATCAGCTACGGGATCTGTCATTGCCATATTATTCTCAGCTCCTTACCAGCTAGCCTTCGTTACACCTGGGATTTCACCTTTGAGAGCCATTTCCCTGAAGCAAATTCTACAAAGTCCAAATTTTCTCATATATGCGTGCGGACGCCCGCAATTGAAACAACGATGGTATATCCTTGATGAAAACTTTGCTTTCTTTTTCGCTTTATTAATGAGAGATTTTTTTGCCATTTAAATTAGTTTTCATCCTTCTCTTTAACAGGTTTTTCTCTGAGTGGAAAACCAAATTCTTTTAATAAATAATATGCTTCATCGTCAGTTTGTGCAGTAGTTGAGATGGCAACATCCATACCGCGAATAGCATCAATTTTATCATAATCAATTTCTGTAAATATTATTTGCTCATTTATTCCAAAATTATAATTCCCTCTCCCGTCGAACGATTTAAAAGAAAAACCGTTAAAATCCCTGGTTCTTGGTAAAGCAATTGCATTCAATCTTTCAAGAAATTCAAACATTCGTGCTGATCTTAATGTTACCGTCACTCCAACAGGATTGCCTTTCCGAATCTTAAAATTTGAGACATCTTTCTTTGCTTTTGTTATCACTGATTTTTGTCCAGAAATTAAGGTAAGTTCTTTAACAGCACTTTCAAGAGCTTTTGTATTTGTCTTGCCATCTCCAATTCCCATATTGAGTGTAATTTTTTCTAATTTAGGAACCTGCATTATACTTGCGTAACGAAATCTGTCCATCATGCTCTTAACGATTTTATCCTTATAGACCTTTTTCATTTTTGGTGTATATAATCCATTTCCAACATTTTTCTTACCAGAAGGGTTGCTTTTCCTCTTTTCAGAAGAAACAGATTGAGTTGGTACTTCTTTTTTGGAACTTTTCTTTTTCTTTTCTTCAACCATTTTGATTATTCTAACTCTTCACCAGTTTTTTTTGCAATTCTAACTTTTGAACCATCATCAAGAAATTTATATCCTACACGGGTTGGCTTTCCATCATGTATTACAACAACATTTGAAACATGAATGGATGCTTCTTTCTCTACAAATCCACCACTGGGATTCTCCTGTGTAGGTCTAGTGGCACGTTTAATAAAATTTACTCCTTCTACAATAACTCTACAACGATTGGGAATTATGTGAAGTATTTTCCCTTCTTCTCCCTTGTGATTTCCACTGTTTATACGCACTGTCATTCCTTTTTTTACGTGCATGTTACAACACCTCAGGAGCCATGGATATAATCTTCATATATCCAGCTTCTCTTAATTCTCTGGCAACAGGACCAAAAATTCGCGTACCTCGTGGTTCACCACCTTCTGTAAGTAATACTGCAGCATTATCAGCAAAACGAATGTAAGTTCCATCTTTCCTTCGTACTTCCTTTTTTGTTCTCACAACTACTGCTTGTGTAACATCACCTTTCTTCACCATTCCCCCGGGGATAGCACTTTTTACAGAAACAATAACAACATCTCCAACGCGGGCATATCTGCGTCGACTACCACCCAGAACTTTAAAACAGAGGACTTCTTTTGCCCCCGAATTATCTGCCACTTTTAATCTTGTTTCCTGTTGAATCATAAATCTAACCGATTCTTACCGATTCCCGAATTATTTTACTTACCTGCCATCGTTTCAATTTACTCAAAGGTCGAATAGCCGTAATCTGTACAATATCTCCCGATTTTGGCTGCACAGAAGAAACATGAGATAAGTATTTTTTATAATGTTTCACAAATTTCTTATACATGGGATGTTTAACTTTACGAACAACTTTAACCGTTACAGTTTTATCCATTTTTGTGCTTACTACTTCACCTACTAATGATTGTCTTTTTCGTATTTTTGTCATAGTTGTTACTAATTCTTTTTTTCTTTCCTAATACCTAATTTATATTCATTAAGAACAGTTTTTATTTGGGCAATATCTTTCTTAATTATTTTCATTCCCAAAGGATTTTCCAATTGTTGTAACGATTTCTGAAACCGTAGATTTTGTAAAGCATCCAAACTATCCTGTAATTTAGATTCAAATTCAACATGGTTCATTTCATTTAACTCACTTTTTTTCACAGAAATTAAAATTCCCTTCGTGTTACAAATTTTGTTTTAATTGGTAATTTGTGGCTTGCATTTTTCATTGCTACCTCAGCTTCTTCTCTTGAGATTCCTTCCACTTCAAACATGATTCTGCCTGGTTTTACATTTGCAATCCAATATTCAGGTGGACCTTTTCCTTTTCCCATCCTTGTTTCAGCAGGTTTTTTCGAAATTGGTTTATCCGGAAAAATTCGAATCCACATTTTTCCTACCTTACGTACCATCCTGGAAATAGTAATACGTGCTGACTCAATCTGTCGGGCAGTTATCCATCCTGGTTCAACTGCCTTTAAACCATAACTCCCAAATGCAACGTAATTACCATTTGAGGCCATACCTTTTCGGTTTCCCCGGTGGTGTCTTCTATATTTTATTTTTTTTGGTTCTAACATATTTAAACTGAAGTCATGCCGTTACAAATCCAAACCTTAATACCAATCACACCGTAGGTAGTGTGGGACTCTGTTAGTGAGTAATCAATATCTGCTCTCAGAGTATGTAAAGGTACACTTCCTTGCATAAATTTTTCACTTCGTGCTATTTCAGCACCACCTAATCGACCAGCAACATTAATTCTTATTCCCTGTGCACCCATACGCATTGTAGATTGAATTGATTTATTTACCACTCTTCTATACGAAATTTTCTTTTGCAATTGATGGGCAATATTTGCTCCTACAAGCGCAGCATTCATTTCCGGTCTTTTTACTTCAGAAATATTTATTTGAATGTCCTTAGGAGAGAGTTGCTTTAATTCCTTTTTTAAGCGATTAACTTCTTCTCCACCTTTTCCAATAATAATTCCCGGACGCGCAGTGTGTATTAAAACAGTCACAACTTTTGATGTTCTGGTTATCTCTACTTTAGAAACACCAGCATTAGGAAGACGGAGTTTTAAATATTTTCTAATTCTCACATCCTCTTCCAATTCTTTTTTGAAATTACCTTTTTTGGCATACCAATTTGAATTCCATGTATTTGTCACGATTAACCGAAAACCAACCGGATGTGTTTTTTGACCCAAATCTACCCCCTAATTCTTTTCCGTACTTACCACAATGGTTATATGACTTGATGGACGACGAATTGGTGCAGCACGTCCCATTGCTGCAGCACGAAATCTTTTCATTGGCGGACCACCATCTACAAAGGATTCTTTGATGTGTAGTGTTTCAGGATTAATATTTTCATCTGCATTCATGACCATTAAATTTGCCACTGCTGACCGTAATGTTTTTTCAATTACAGTTGCAGCTTTTTCCTTAGAAAAATGTAAAATATTCAAAGCTATGCTCACTCTTTCCCCTCTTATTCCAGCCAAACATTTTCTAATTTTCCTCGGGGAAGAACGTATATGCCTTGTTAATGCTTTTGCTTCCATTTTATTACCGATCTCCTGAATGCATCCTAAAAATACGGGTTGGAGCAAATTCTCCAAGTTTATGCCCAACCATATTCTCATAGATAAAAACCGGGATAAATTTATTTCCATTATGTATAGCTAACGTATGGCCTACAAAATCTGGCGTAACCATAGATTGACGGGACCAAGTTTTAATCACTTTTTTCTCACCTTTGTCATTCAAAGTATTAATTTTTTTCAATAATTTAGGATCAACAAATGGACCTTTTTTTACAGACCGTGCCATCTTACTTTCTTCTCCTAACTATTAATTCATTTGATTTTTTATTCCGTTTTCTTGTTTTATATCCTTTAGTAGGCTTTCCCCATGGCGTAGTTGGATGACGTCCTCCCGATGATTTTCCTTCACCTCCACCCATAGGATGATCTACAGGATTCATGGCAACTCCACGAACTTTGGGACGACGTCCTAACCACCTACTTCTGCCAGCCTTCCCTGAGACTACTTGTTCATGTGATCTATTTCCGACTTGACCAATTGTCGCATGACAGTCTTCTCGAACCATTCGTACCTCACCGGATGGAAGTTTCAAGGTAACAAATCCACTGTCCCTTGCCATAATCTGAACAGAAGAACCAGCACTCCGAGCTAATTGACCACCATTCCCAGGAACCAACTCAATATTATGTATAACCATACCGGAAGGAATTGTTTTTAAAGGAAGAGCATTCCCTAATTTAAGGGGAGCAGTTTCCCCGGCAATAATTGTGTCATTTACTTTCAATCCAAATGGAGCAAGTATATATCTTTTTTCTCCATCCACATAATGAATGAGTGAAATATAAGCTGATCGGTTTGGATCATATTCAATTGTAGCTACCTTACCCGGAATATCAAATTTATTTCTTTTAAAATCAATGATGCGGTATCGACGACGATGTCCACCCCCGCGATGCCGACAGGTAATTCTTCCATGATTATTTCTTCCACCAGATTTACGAAGTGCACGAGTAAGAGATTTTTCTGGCTTATCAGTTGTTAAATCTGCAAAATCTGGTCGGGTTGCAAATCGACTTCCAGGTGTAACCGGTTTTAAAGTGCGTACTCCCACAATTAGCCTGAGGTATCTCCTTGTAGTAAATCAATACTAAATCCTTCTTTTAAGGTTACGATTGCTCTTTTCCAATTTGATGTACGTCCCTGAGTTCTAATTACTCTGCCTCCACTCCGAACTGTTGTTCTCTTTTGTTTTCCTTTTCTTCTCATAGTAGCGACTTTTTCAATTTTAACATCAAACTTATTTTGAATTGCATTTTTAATTTCTATCTTATTTGAATCCAGTGATACTTGAAATGCATATTTTCGCTGTGTCTCTTCTAGAAAACTCATTTTTTCAGTAAGCAATGGTCGAATTATTATTTCTCGGTTATCTCTCATAAATCTAATTTTTTAATTGTTCATTTAGTAATAGAATTCCAGCTTTATCAAATAATAATATATCGTTGTCAATTAAATCGTATGCTCCTGCATTCTCCGCTTTAACAAGCGAAACATTTTTTAGATTTCGAATAGATAAAGATAAATTATCATCAATGACGGCTGGAAGGACGGTTACTTTTTTATCCGATAAATTTAGCTTTTTTAATAATTGAACGAACTTTTTTGTTTTTGGATTTTTAAAATTAAATTCTTCGACTACGAGAATTGCTTCATCTGTAGCTTTACTCGACAATACACTTCTTCTGGCTAACTGTCTCATTTTTTTATTGATTGAAAGTTTATATTCATGAGGAGTAGGTCCAAATACAGTACCACCACCTTTCCAAAGAGGAGAACGAATTGTTCCGGCTCTTGCAGTACCACGGCCCTTTTGACGAAAAGGTTTTTTCCCACCACCCCTGACCATACCACGGCTTTTTGCGGAATGAGTTCCCTGATGACGATTTGACAACTCTGCTAATATAGCCTGGTGAACAACACTAGAATTGGGTTTTATACCAAAAATAGAATCATCACATTTGATATTAGATTTTTCCTTGCCGTGTATTTTTAATTTCATTTTACTTTGTAATTGCTACAATGTTATTGTTTGCTCCAGGGACAGCTCCCTTAATAATAAGCATATTATTTTCTATGTCTACTTTTACAATTTCAAGGTTTTTTACAGTGACTCTTTTATTTCCTTTGTGTCCAGCCATACGCATACCTTTAAATACGCGAGATGGCGAAGATGCTTGACCAATTGATCCGGGGTGACGAAGATATTCTGTCTGTCCATGAGTTTTTGGCTGCCTATGAAAATTATGTCGCTTTATAACCCCAGCAAAACCAGCACCTTTTGAAATT
>Ga0066376_10003946_pt1 | contig 13069 bp, 11 predicted proteins | sample Knorr_S15_td_Bot_FD_77009 | JGI IMG/M metagenome (GOLD analysis project Ga0066376, IMG submission 77009) | Marine microbial communities from Southern Atlantic Ocean transect - Knorr_S15_td_Bottom_ad_5009_LV_A | ecosystem: Environmental > Aquatic > Marine > Oceanic | place: Southern Atlantic... | reverse complement strand
TCAGCAATGCTCGTATACCGCCACATGCCCTTGTACATACCGAAAATAAAAAATGAAATTAATTTTGCAGTTAATATGATGGGTAGAAACTCAACATAATCCAATCCTATATGGCCAGGGATTGAAAAATCAAATCTTAATAAAAAAGCAATATAGAGTGCCCCCAATATCAAGACAATATCGACAAAGATGAACCGGATAAAGTTTCTCGATTTTTTATTTGTTTTTATCATAGTTAAAAAATAGTAAATCTGAATTGGCTGAGTTTAATACGAAGACATGGATAATCATTGTGATATTTATCACAATTGAATTATGTATTAAAACATGACTTTATAGCTTCTATAACTCTTTTTTGTTCATCGTTTTTTAAGTTAGAACCGGAAGGCAAACAGATACCCTGAAAAAACAATTTTTTAGATATTGGTTCTTGGGGGTTATTGGTAAATAACTCATGCTTTGAGAAAAGTGGCTGTAAATGCATGGGCTTCCAAACAGGTTTTGCTTCAATATTATTGTCAGAAAGAAATTTTATTGTTGAATTAATTTTTGTTTGTGTTGCGTTTGTCATTTCCATTATAGTTAACCATCTTGTTGAATAGCCATCTTCTATTTCTGGCATAAAGTAAATGTTGTCTATTGAACCGAGTCCTCTTACATAATTGTTAAATATTCCTCGACGCTTATCTATATATATATCAAGGTATTTTAACTGTGCCCGTCCAATTGCAGCTATAATATTACTCATCCGATAATTATAACCCAATTCCTCATGCTCATAGTGAAGCGCAGGTTCTCTCGATTGTGTCGCCAATTTTCGTGCTCTTTCTATATAATCAAGATTATCGGATAGCAACATACCTCCTCCCGAAGAGGTAATAATTTTATTTCCATTGAAAGATAGAATAGCCATTTCTCCGAATGAACCACAATTTTGATTTTTATATTTAGCACCAAGACTTTCAGCAGCATCTTCAACAATCGGAACATTATGTTTTTGACATACTTTTATAATGGCATCATAATTTGCACTTTGCCCGTATATGTCTATAACTACCACTGCTTTGGGCGTATAAGACTCAAAAGCTAATGCTAAAGAATCAGGACACATATTCCACGAGGATTCTTCTGAATCAATAAAAATAGGAATTGCACCTAAATAACATATGGCGTTTGCGCTGGCAACAAAGGTTAGATCTGAACAAAAAACATAATCATTCTCCCCTACCTCAAGAATTTTTAATGCCAAATGTAATGCAGCTGTCCCGGATGATAAAGCAACGGCATGATTTACACCTACATAATTAGCGATTTCACTTTCAAACTGATCCACATGGGGACCTAATGGCGCAACCCAATTTGATTGGATTGCATCTTCCACATATTTTATTTCTTCTCCACTCATATGAGGGGGAGACAGGTATATTTTTTTATTTTGGATTGTCAATTTTTTTCTTTTTAACTCTGAAATCTATCCTATTCTTGGAGAAAACCTATTTTATTGCCGAGAATTATTCATAAAACTAATTATTAAAGAAGGATGTATCAAACAAATCAACGATCATATCGTTACCATCCCCATCTATAACTGACAGGTTGGATTTTATCTCATTTATTTTTGAACCCAAACCCACTTTTGTTTCAGTAACTATATATATCCTTGCCAATACTTGTCTTTCATTGCCGATCATTTCTTCTAAAACAATTTCCCCAATCGAAAACCGTTGCATTATAAAAACTACTGATGGATCATCTTGCAATTCATCAAGACCATTGATATCTTGAATTCGACCACTTTTTAATAGAACCCATAAAGTACAAGCTTGCTTACCGTGAAATAAAAAGTCATTTCTCTTATCTATGTCGTCTACACCCATAGACCCGGTTAATGCAAAATTTATCAGCATCAATCTATGGTCAAAACCGTTAATTTCATTAATGTATATGTGCATGGCTTCGCCCTGCAAACGAAACCCTGGATCGTAGGCATAAAAGTCATCCCCCTCAACAAAAAACTGTACCGCCAGAATGCCATTTTCAATACCAATGCCTTTAAACATTTGGCTCATCACTGGATGAATTGAATTATAGTATTGAACTGAGTGTTTTGATGGATACACAGAGGCAATACAAACCGGGTTGGTTTTCCCCTGTTTTTTTTTGGTTATTCGGTCTGCAATGGCTGATAAATAAATTTCTCCATCCTTAAATGTGTAATAGGCAACCATATCATCACAATTCATAAATCGTTCAGTTAAAAACAATCTTTTTCTTGAATGATTGATTGCGGTTTTTGCGCCTTTAATTAAGTCTTCTTCATTAAAACAAACTGACATACCAACGCCGCCACCATTATCAACCGGCTTAACCAATACAGGATACTTAATCTTCTCTAAATCGGCAGGGTTAAGGCTCTCATCCAAGTTAAATGATGGTATCCCTTCGATACCATATGAATTACAAACTTTTGTAAAAACATCTTTACTTGAAAGAGCATCAATGATATCATTTGTTGCATAACATGGTAGCCCGAGCGCTTCGCAGAGTTGTAGATACGGGGGAACCAGAATATCCGCGACACCAACGAGCACGCCATCTACTTTTTTTTCTTTGGCTACCCGCGTTAAATTGGGTATATCGAATCCATCAATTTCATAGTGACATTTTGAATAACGCTTTGCGGGCGCATTCGGGTTTGGGTCAATCACAATTGTATATATGCCGATATCATTTGCAATTTCAACCAGCACGCCGGTTTCAGGATTCCCACCCAGTATTAACAGCTTTTTACCCGCTAAATTCTCCATTATTTAGTTATTGTTTCCCACTTGCCACATAGCTAATCACCGATTTTTACTTTTACTTTTAAATCATTTTTTGAACGATGGGAATCCCACGCTGATTCCCATTGCTCAAATTCAAATATTGCCTTATTAAAGGTTTCTAAATTCAGACTCGGCGCCATTTGAATTGCATCTTCAAAATTTTTCCTATTGCTACCGACTGTTCCCACTATGCGTTTATCTAAACTCACTATATTTTCAAGATCAACTGCTTGTGTATCATAGGGTAAACCCAACAACAACATAGATGATGCCGGTGCAGAGCGTTTTAATATAGTATTGGCCATCTTAGAAGTACCGGTACATTCAATTATGTGAGAATAAGGTGTGTAATTATTTTCAGTTGTTTTTGTTTCAATGGCGATATCTTGTAGTAAATCTAAGCGCCCTTGATTACTATCAATAACAGTCACATCATGCCCCCAATGTTGGGTGACTCTTGCGGATAAATGTCCAATGGGACCCGCCCCAATTACCAAGACAGATTCTTTATCACTTAATATCTGATTATCCAGCCCAACCCTATCTAATCCTTTTAGAACCACCGCCAAGGGTTCGATACTGCTTGCTGTATCTAATTGTAAATCCTTTGGAATTTTATGTGCAAACCGAGATGCCAATATTATATACTCACTGTAGGCGCCATTATAATTTAAAACGCCCACTTCTTTTCTTTCTGAACAAGCAGTTTCACGTCCGCTTAAACACATATCACATTTATTACACGAAAGAATGCACTGTCCTACAACTTTATCTCCAACTTTTAGATTGGTTACTTTGGACCCCACACGCGCCACCACACCCGAATATTCGTGCCCAGGAACAATGGGAAATTTTGCCCAGCCAGATTTATAATAATCCAAGGCACCCCTGAGTACTTCAAAATCTGTTTCACATATACCAACATATGCAACTTTAATTAAAACATCATTTGGTTTTATCGGATCTAAAGAATATACTTTTTCTACAGGTTTGTTTTGTTTTTCATATTCAATGACTTTATACGCTAAGGAATGGTAGTTTTCTCGATAGTCCTTCAAATTAAATTTCTTATTTGTAATTGATTTTATTGTGCCAATTAACCGGTTTCCCCGGTAAGAAATTATATCTTTTATACTCCCTTTACTTTTTCGTCGGAGAAAAAATATGATATCTCGAACCATTAATCGAAATTGTCTTGGACATTCGTTCAATATTTTCCACACGGATAATACTCCAATTGACCGGGCCGCAATTGACTCCCGCCAAAACCGATTGCGAATTTGTTGGCCATTTTCATTATGGAAATGAACAATTGACGCTTCCGGTTTATAAATAACTTTATAACCTTTATCCATCCAGTGTTTGGACCATTCAATGTCCTCAAGACCGGTTAAACTTTCATCAAATGGATGGTCGCGCCATAGATCTTTTCGAATCATTGAATTTGCATTATTGCAAAAATAATCGGGTCTTGACTGCTCTAATTCAATTGACCCAAAATAAGATTCAAAATCCATAATTTCGGAAAAATTTGAATTTTGATCACCCACCTGCTTGCCATAACTCATAGCAATACTACCTTTTATATCATTGCCAAAGGCACTGACCAGTTCTTTGAGCCAATCTTGGTGCAAGGGTTTGGTATGGGCCGAAATGATACAGGCGAGATCGCCATCTGAATGTTGAATCCCATAGTTAATGGCAAAGCCAAAGGTAAAATCATCTTTTTCAATTTCTAATACTTTATCAGATAATTGGGTCGCCATTTCTCGCGTGCCATCATACGAATTTGAATCAACCACAATCGTTTCATAATTGGAATAGGATTGTTGTCGTATCATTTTGAATAGATCCGGCAAATATGGTGCTTCATTCAACGTTCGAATAATGATGCTTACTTTGGGATTTGAATTCATTCTGAATTAAATAAAGTTATAATTTTATATTTTTGACCAAATCGGCTCACCGTTTTTTTCTTGATCTCATCTTGGAATTCAACCGTAGAAATAATAATTGTATTCACATCAAATTCATATAAAGAGTCAATGGGTATTACAGGCAGGCCTAAATAGTTATTTTTTTGTTTTATTGGATCATCATCAATAACACATAGAATTTTAATCTCTGCATTTTGAATGTGTGTAAAAATAGACTTTGATGTATCACTGGCACCATATAAAGCCACTTTTCCGTTTACTTCGCGAATCAATTGATTTACTTTTTCAATGTAAAAATCTCCAGTATTTTTTGAAAGATTTAACAAATTAATCTGATAATCGATATAATGCTTGTTTAATGCGGATTCTCCCTCGGAAGACAGTTTTAATTCTCCGTCGGTAGAAATTAAAAAACCATCATTGATTAAATTTTTAATATGAACATTGGATATGGCCTCTATTAATTCTGGATCATCCACATCTAATGGCATGTTTAGTGACCCATATTCATTGATTTTTTTCAAAATTACAAATTGATAAAATTGCTTTGTGTGATTGAAATAATTGACATGTTTGTTTTTCATATGGTCATGATATTTTTATGGTTGAGAATTTTAACTTTCTGATTCGGGTTAATTTGATCTACATAGTTTATAAAATGTGCGGGTATTTCACTATTATATTCGAACAAATCAAAATGGTTTGGAATTACAGTAGCAATTTTCAACTCTGAACATATTTTTGCCAATTCTCTGCTATTCAAATTACCTATAATACCATTTTTTTCTCTAAACCAATCACGGCCATTGATGGGTGCGAAAAATAAATCATATTGATTTTGACTTAAACGCTCAATAAGCCCTTCATATGGTATACCATCACCCCAATAAAATAAATTTATATTATCAACGGAAATAATGAATGATACACAATCGGGTTTTCCTTCTGGATCTGATTGGTTATAGTGAGCTGCAGGGATGGCTGTTATACTGAATTCGTTAATTGCTATTGGTTTTTCCCAATCTACCCATATTAATTGATCCGCATCTAAATTTACCGGGTTATTGTTAAAAGCTGCTTCTGTACAATATAACTTATAACGCGGTTTGATGCTTTCGAGTGTCCACGGATCCATATGGTCACCATGTGCATGGGTACATAGGATTGCATCTACAGTCTGAATTTCACTCGGTGAAATCACCGGTGGAAACTGTCTTTTCATTTTGGGATCGTTTAACCCATCTGGATGGGAGACATAATCGGTCAAATAAGGGTCAATCAGAATGGTGGTTTCATTCTTTTTTAGCACATAACCTGATTGGCCCAAACAACCAATGCTTAAGTTTTGATCTAAAGATGGATTATTCAGCCATTCTTTAAATGTCATTTTTTTCAGTATCCATAAATTCAGACATAATATCTTCTCCAGGTTGAGATGTCCCTTGAAATTTTATCACTAAAAACATGGTTTGAATGAGAATTTTTAAATCTATCCAAAAGGAATGATTCTTTACATATTGAATATCATAATCAAATTTATCCTCCCAAGAAATTGTATTACGGCCATTAATCTGAGCCAATCCTGTGATACCCGGCAAAACCTGGTGTCTTCGATCTTGTTTGGGGGAAAATCTTGGACCATATTTTAGCAGTAGTGGTCGTGGGCCGACCAAACTCATATCGCCCTTTATTACATTAAACAGCACGGGCAATTCATCTACACTCGTTTTTCTTAATACTTTTCCGATTTTTGTTAGTCGGGCCGCATCGTGTTCTGAACTTTTAGAAATACCACTTTTCATTGTTCTTAATTTAATCATGTTAAAAGGAATTTTATTTTTGCCTAACCTTGGTTGAATAAAAAATACAGGCCACCCATTGAAAATTAGGATGAAAGATGAAAGAATTAAGATAAAAGGTAATAAAACAACCAAACCAATCAAACTTGCAGTAAAATCAAATATTCTTTTCATAAGGGAAAATTAATCCAGTGCGGCGTACAAAACTTTTTCGAAATTAGGAAATTGAACTTGAAGTGAAAATTGTTCTTCTGCCAACCTTTTTGCTGCATGCCCCATTTTTTTCTGTAAATCAGGGTTAATCAGTAATTGGTTTAATTTTTCTGCTCCCTTAACCGAGTCATCATAAGGTACATAAAATCCTGCATTATGCTTTTCAAGTATATCTCTTTGCCAACCTGAATAATTGATCATAATTGGTTTACCTGCTGCCAACCCGTCAAAGAATTTATTAGCAGAATTATGCCAAAGCTCCTCCAAATTAATAAATAAGGATGTAACTACAGTTGCCCGATCGTACAATTGGGGTATATCATTTTTTTGTACCGGATCGATAACAAAAACAGATTCATTCAATAAGCCCAATTCCTGAGCCATGGATTTAATTCTTTCCGATTCAATACCTTCTCCTGCAATTATAAATTTTACTGAACTGTTTAACCTTTTAAAATGATCTGCAACTTTAATTAAATAAACCACATCATTGATGTGGCCAAAGGCTCCGGTATAAATGACGAGTGGATTTGATTCGTTCCAATCAAATCCATCTATGACTAAATTACTAGAGTTATGACCTTTAGTGAAATGCTCCGAATTGGATAAATTGGTAATCACATGGGTTTTTTCTGCAGGATATCCTGCACTAACAACGCCTGCTTTCATCCCTTTTGAAAGGGCAATTATTCTTTTTGAATTTTGGTAAGTGACCTTTTCAAGCCAGCGCGCCAATTGAATAGAAATTTTTGATTTTAATGCACCTACTGCAATTGGAATTTCAGGCCATAAATCCCTCACTTCAAATACCATGGGGATGTTTTTCATTTTAGAATATACTATGGCGGGTATTGCAATGGTCAGAGGTGTGCTGGTGGAAAATACCAGATCCGCTTTAATGGATAAACATACTTTCGCCGATTGGAATGAAAATGATAAGAAGGAAAATATTCGCCTAAAAAAACCCATATTATTTGAATAGGAAATGGGCAGCCAGCATACATCGATCCCATTTTCAATCGACCAGCCAATTCGAGAGTCTTGATGAGAATCCCGCTTCGATGTTATCATCCATACTTTGTGATCATTCTTAACCAATCTTTTGGCCAATTCAAATGAACGGGTTGACCCGGGCATATCCGGTGTATTGAAATACTGGTGAAGATAAATGATTCGCATTAATCTAGCTTCGGTATTTTTTCTTTAAATAGTAAAATGTTTCTTTTGAGTGACGATAATTTTCTTTCCACGAAGATTGACCCGTGGATTGATGATCATTGTGCACCAGAGAAAGTACCGGTAAATAATGTATGGGCAGATCAAGGGATTTTGCGATTTCTGCTGTGGAGACCTCTTCGCCATACATGGTAAAACCGGTATCTAAATAGCCACCTTTTGTAAAATAGTGATTTGAGAAAATCATGCATGATCCATGGGGAGCGTAGATAGTTTGGATTTTGGATTCGCCTATGCGATTCCTCCGGTGAATAAGTTTTTGATTGAGAATTCGGCCGATTTTGTGCACTATTTTCGCTGTACAGAAATTGGAATAATAAAGGGCATAGTAAATATCGTGGCTCTTGGATATCGCGTTTAAAAGAAAAGGATTAAGATCTTTTTCTGAATAGGTTGATTTTATTTGGGGAGCAATAATTTGATATTCGTCATGATTTAAGTTGGAAAGTTTTTGAAAAAATTTATCATCATTGAACTCAATATCATTGTTGCATACTATAATCCAATCAAACTTTTGAATATCTTTAAAGTATTTGTCTAAACCAAGTTTTGCGCCACCCCAATAAAAACGGTTCTTATCTGACCTTATTATTTCAATTTTGAAAGAGGCAGTATGTTTAATTTTATTTAATGAAGCAAATGAGTCTGCCGTTGTATCATTATCAACAATACACAACTTTATATTATCATTATTAAAACATTTTTGAATACTTTGAACCAATGAACTTGTGGGTTCAGTATTACGGTAATTGACTGTAATAATTAGTATTTTATTCATATAGATTGTGTTTTTGATAATAGTAAAACACCAAAAAACATAATGAATGCAATAATTATACTATTAAAAGTAAAGATACTGATTAAAGGAGAAAAAAGGGTGAATGAATAAAAAATGGATAATGGAACTGAAGCAAATATATTTCCGTTTGATATTGATTTAAATGCAATAGCACTACCCAATCCAAAGATGCCAAAGAATATAAATGATCCAACTATACCAAAATCAGTAACAATCCCCCTAAAAGCAGTATAAATATTTGTTACGGAAGGCCCAATGGGAATAAAATCAGTATAAAAACCACTGGCACGTTCTGTTAATCCCAATATTTCCATAGGGGCAGCAAATGTATTAATCCCCATAGAATAGTGATGAGTAAAATCATAACCACTGAACCAAATAGTGAAAGCTGAAAAACTCCCTAGAATACCTGCTTTGGCTCCCTGAATTAGTTCATCAATAATAAAATATCCTTCTGGACCACCCCTAAGCCATTGTAATAAAATATAAACACTAAATAATAATAATCCTGAAGCTGTACCAGCGGTCATTACTTTTTGGAACCACTGTTTCAAATCATTCCTTAAATAGATTTTGGCACAAGTCATGCCGGAAAATGTCAAAATTATAGATAGTAGAATCCCAGACCGAACAGCAAAAAGGGTTCCATAAATAATAGTAATCAAAATGGGAACATAGGATAACCATTTTTTGAATCCATTTAAAAATGGGTAAACAAAACCACAGATTAATGCTGCCGGATAGGTTAAAAACATGACCATTTTAACATAAGTGGGAATGGCTAAAACTTCATTATACCGTTCCGAGGCAAACAAGTTTGGGAGAACATAAAGATTTAATAAACTTTGTTCTAATTGATACCATGAAAACCCCATTGAAACAACCAATCCAATACCCATGGTAGAAATAAAAGATAAAATGAGTCCTGAATAGAATATTAAGTCGATTTTTATTTTCGGGGGATCCCTCTCCATGGTTGTAACGGCAGTAACTGAAATTATATTCGCTCCAACTGTTACAACAATTGAAAAAAGAGCAATCATAATTGCACCCAAAATTTGCGGGCGAAACTCAGGTGCAGATAAAAAACTAACGCTTATATACAAGGACCATAATAAGGGGAAAAATGCGCCGGGGAAAAACCAGGATCCATGAATTTTTTTAGAAATCCACCCGGTGCCTATCATAGTTAATACACAGAAAAGCAAAATAAGTATATAACCGGAACTCATTTATTCGCTCAATTTTCTTTTATTAAACACAAAAAGTATGATTATAATAATATAAACTGAAGCAGATGCAATTGAACTATAGGCTGTAGCAATCACGCCAATCCTTGGCAAAAAGATAATATTCCCAACAACTGCAACAACTAAAGCGGCAATTATTGCCCAGACCATTTTTAAGGGTTTTTCTGTTAATTCCAGCGGTTTATGGACTAATAAAGATATTTGCCAAAGGAATCCTGAAATAAATATGGGAATACCTAAAGACAGGAATTCTGAACTCAATTCAGGAATTAATATGAGAGAAAGATTAAAAAATTGTTTCTCAAACAGAATAAAAATGACGAAAGCTAATAAAAATATACCTGATTGGATCCCGATTCCTTTTTTGACCAATTGAATGGATTTTTTTCTTTCTCCTTCATTCCATAACTTGGTGACTCTTGGATGGATAGTAAGTGTAATCGGAAATAAAATTATTGAAAATACTTTTATTATTATTTCAGAATAGCCGGCATAAAGACCCGTAATTGAATCATTTAAAAAAAACATTATAAACCAACGATCCAAAAATGAGATAAATAACCCTAAGGAGATTCGAAATGACAGTGGTATACCAAAATTATAATATTTACTCAGAACATTATTGGAAGAAGTTATTGAATTCGTTGAGAATTTATTAAAAGAAAAAATACTCTTATACCCGATCAACAAATAAGCCAAAGAAATCCCTGCAATTATTGCCAGATAATGGTTTATCCTGATCAAAAATATCAATGGAATTATTAATCCCAAAATGGCTTGAACGGCGGTAATTTGAGTAACTTTTTTTGCTTTTAGTCCCGCCTGAAGCAGGACAGATCTGAGCCTGAATAAAATGATAGAAATCAATGAAATATACGCAATTACAAATGCAATTATATCTAAATCGAGAAAAAATTGAAAGCCTACCAATAAAATGATAAATCCTAACAAAAATGAAATAAGGATTCCACGAAAAATAGCAACAGGGAATTCTCCCTTATTTTCATCTTGGCTGAAATACCTTAAAATGGCTTGATTCAACCATCCTGAACTTAAGGCGCCAGCTGCCATTATAAATGAGAGTAAAAGTGTAAATTGGCCATATCCATCGGGGCCCACCCATCGAATGAAGACGATAACGGAAAGCAATCCGGTTATTCCCGGAATAATTTTTGTTAGGAGATAAAAAAATGAATCCCCAATTAATTGCCTATATAGCGATTGTTTCCGTGGATTCATTATAATGGTTTGCTTAGAATTCTAAGTCTAATCCATTTCAAAAATATATTCCTTAGCATATACCAAAATAACGGCGCCAAAAAATCCAAAAAATGTGGCAATTACCAAGATAATTCCCCTTTTTGGAGAATCGTGTTCCCATGGAATAAATGGTTCATCGATTACTTGGATCATGGCCGACTTTTCAACTTCTTCTATTTTAGCTTTTTCAAATTGAGATTTTAAAGTCACCAGCAAACTACGTTGAAGAACCAATTCCTGGTTCAAACGTTCTTCCTGCAGAATCAAACTTGGGGATTTATTATAATGGCGGTTTTGTTCTCTGAATATTCTGAGATTAGTTTCGACAGTTTTAACTTCATTTTCGATAACACTTATTCGATCGTCCAAAAACTGACGTTTTTGATTTACCTGGTTGGTTTTGTATTGCCGTTGGAGTTTCCCCGAATGATCAATTATCCGATTTGCAAGGGCTGCTGTAAACTCCGGTTCAAACCCATAAACATCTAAATTAACTATTGAAGAAAAGCGTGTTTTATTCACATGAATCAGTTCATCCAAATGTTTTGAACTTTCTTGTTGTTGTTCATGGAATGGTTTATTCAATATATCCAATTCGTTTGCAATAATGGATTGGAGTTGTATCCCTGCGCCATACTTATGTGTACTAAATGTATCCTGGAGCACAATTCTTTTTAACCGTTCACTGCCGACTATTTCAGGATAAATTTCGTCCCAGGCTATTTCATTATCCATTGAGAAGGGCATGCTCATCCCCATTTGAGTTGCGGCCCCCAGTAAACCGGACATGTTTTGACCGGTTCCCTCAGTAGGCAAAATGACAGCTGATGTTTTATAAATAGGTTTTGCGATAAAAAACAAATAAACGATGGTAATAAGGGAAATTGTTACGGGAAATCCCATTATAATTTTTTTATTTCTATACAGCAATCGGTATATTTTTTTAAGTGATATTTTTTTAGGGCGTGATGAAACAAAACAATTTTTATTGGATTCAGAAATATCAGGTGAGAATGCTTCGGGTTGACCAGGCTCCTCCAGATTAAAATCACTATAATATTTAAGAAAATGCTTGGGTGGAATTTTCTTTTGTTTCACCCATCCTGAAAGTGTTTGGGCAGAAACGTCAAAGTATTGCGCAACCTGGTAATAATAACGGAAACCATTGGCTTCCATAATATCATTAATAATTTTATCAATATCTTGATTGTTTTGTTCAAGTGGTGTCATTTAAATCAGTAAATATTAATCAGGGAAAAGAACCGACTGTCCGATTGAATCAGTTTTAACAAAGAAATAATCATTCAGACCATTTCCATATGAGTTTGAACGGCCCAAGAAAGCGAATCCCCCATCTTTGGCTTGAACGACGGATAAGCCAATATCCTGCCCTTTACCACCATACATTCCATTCCATTCAATGTTGCCGTAAGAATCAAACTTCATCAATAAAGCATCCATATCCAGACCATATTGGTCTGTAGGGCCGACGCAAATAATTCCACCATCATTGGTAGGTGCTATATCCACATAATAAAATTGATTTAAAGCAATATGACTCATAGTATATATTTGCTCCCAAACAAGATTTCCACTGAAATCCATTTGTGCCATCCAAAGGTCATACCAGTCATTACCCAATTTTTTTGTAACACCCGCTACCGTATAAAGACCATCTTCGGATTCAACGATTTTATGGCCATATCCAGAATAATTTTCATCAACCAAGCGATCCCACTCCTGGGCACCG
>Ga0066376_10003945_pt1 | contig 13069 bp, 11 predicted proteins | sample Knorr_S15_td_Bot_FD_77009 | JGI IMG/M metagenome (GOLD analysis project Ga0066376, IMG submission 77009) | Marine microbial communities from Southern Atlantic Ocean transect - Knorr_S15_td_Bottom_ad_5009_LV_A | ecosystem: Environmental > Aquatic > Marine > Oceanic | place: Southern Atlantic... | reverse complement strand
GAAGTGTACACTACGGTTGCGACGATTAGGGCGCATCACGGGGTTAATGGGCTCGCCATCAACGTAATTGATGCGGGTTTCGATGCCCTCGTTTATCAGATATGTATTAGCTGTAGCATTATATTGAACTGGGTAAGTCGTTATTTTCACCATTCGCACACCGCGGATAATAATGGGTTCTGACATTATTGCGGCTACTGGCGGGTAATATTCGTATCCGCCAAAATTCTGACCCAATATGATACCCGCGTCTTCCTCATCGAATAATAAGGGCAGATTTGCGCCAGAGACTTCGTGAGAGCTTTCGACCTGATAAGAGAATTCCAGAGCTTTCTCAGCCGGAACGATTACAAAGCGGCTGACTGAAGGGAGCATTGGTCTTCCCTGTTCGAGAAGCATTCCTTCATCGGGCAGTAGTAACATGTCATTGGAATTTCCAGCAAACTGAACCTGCTGCGGCAGTAAGTTCTTCGTCTCAAACACTATCGTGTAAGAATTAGAGGTCTCAGCAGATATTTCTACACGGGCACTCGCATCCGAAAAAACCTTCCCGGCGGCATATGTCTGGATAGATAAAATTAAAACCAAAAAAATTATGAAATATTTGTTGGTCACGTTCTAATCCTTAATTAATAAATAAATACAAATTTCAAATGATGCAAAATTACTCAATTTATCTAATGTTCAGTCCCGTAATTGTCTTTAGTGTATAATATAATGAAACACGGACAACAAGTAGCCCGTGCCACCCGGAAAATTGTCATTTAAGCACATTGGTATTTCTGGGACTAAACACTAAAATCTCTTAGCCAAATAATATATATAATTTTATCAATAATAGATAGTGATATAAGTCACTGATTACGCAGAATCAACATATGTCACATTCGTTGATACCGAAAATATTTTATTTTTATTAATATATCCAAAGATTGGCAGATGTAATTTGTTTAACTGATAGGTTGGCATAGGAAAAAGAATGCAACGGCTGACTAAAAATGTATAATATTCATTTGAAATTGACCATTTCTTAAAATATATTTACTTTAATATTATCAGTCCAAAATTCCAGTCGGAGGAGATACGTTTGAATAGAATTACCTATGCAGAATTATGGCGACCAACTGAGAAAGTGAACGCCAGAATGTACGATATTGGGTTGGTCATTGGGGGATCTATTTTAGTCGCCTTATGTGCCCAGGTTAGTTTTCACATACCTTTTAACCCGGTTCCAATCACCGGACAGACGTTTGGGGTGCTATTGGTAGGGGTACTGCTCGGGTCTAAGCGTGGAAGCTTGGCAATATTGACTTATCTTGCCGAAGGTTCGGTTGGACTTCCTTTCTTTGCCGGCGGGAGTTCTGGTTTCCCCTATTTGGTTGGTCCAACCGGTGGTTACCTATTAGGTTTTGTGCTGGCTGCTTTTATTGTTGGTAAATTGGCTGAATTGGGCTGGGATAAGCAGATATACACTGTAATTCCCGTAATGGTGCTTGGTACATCTGCCATATTTGCAACCGGTCTATTGTGGTTATCACGCTTTGTCGGTACGGCAGAAGTGCTGGAAATCGGACTCTATCCCTTTCTGCCGGGCGCACTATTAAAAATTGTATTCGCTGCCATCATTTTACCATTAGGGTGGAGGTTTATCGGACGCAATTGAAACCGTATTCACTTCTATCTGTACGTCGATCCCCTAATAGAATTATAAGATATTATGCTTGTGCATCTGGGGCATAATTAACGCAGCCCAAACTTAACTCTTGGTTCGTTTCACCTTGATTTTCGCGCCGTCTTCACCTTCCGTATAGTCATAGTACATGTTTTGGTAATAATAGCCGCCATAATAACTATATGGTTTATAATATCGATAAGTATAGTAATATGCTCTGCCGTAGCGGAATCTAACTTGATTCATGATAACCCCCACAATTTCTATATCAAGGTGTTGAGTCAAATTGATAGAATGTATCAAGGCTTTCACCGTGGTGGATTCTACTTTGACAATCACAATCATACCATCGGCAGATTTAGTTAATACTCTGGAGTCCGAACAAACGAGGATTGGAGGTGTGTCGAGTAAAATGTAGTCGTATTGGTCCCTCACTATCTCCAATAACTCTTTCATTTTATGCGATTCTAATAGCTCGGCTGGATTTGAAGGCGAAGTCCCGGCTGAGATTAAAAATAATTCTGGAACTGCAGTTTTTCCAACGATTTTTTCCAAACTCACTTCGCCATATAAATAATTTGTCAATCCCGGCTTTCGATCGATTTCAAAGTATTTATGCTGCACACTTTTGCGCAAATCACAATCTATAATAAGGGTTCGTTTTCCGCCTTGGGCAAATGAAGTTGCGAGATTGGCGGTGGTCAATGACTTTCCTTCAGAAGCTGAGGAACTCGAGATGGTGAACATTTTTTTTGATTTGTCCAAGGCAATAAATTCCAAGGCAATTTTAAGAGACCTGTAAGATTCAGCGGTAGGCGACTTTTCGGAAAAATTCAATAATAGCCTGCGTGACATAACGCTTAGCTCTACTTTTTCCTTTTCCTCCTCAGGGTTAACTTTCTTTTTGCTGCTTCGATGTCCATAACCATAGGTTGATCCTCGATTTGAATCAGTATCAAGGGAGGGGATTGTCCCGAAAACGGATAACCCGGTGTTGGCAAAAATATCATTCTCATCTTTTATTGAGTCGTCCAACCGGTCAATCAATATCGATACAATTATTCCCAAACCTAAGGCAGCGAGAATACCCATCAGCAGCTTATTAGTCTTATTAGTGGCAATTGGGGAATTAGGCAGGCGCGGGGCGTCAATAATCTTAATACCACCAAGTTCAGATGCTACTCGAATGCGAATAGCCTCCCTTTTTTCCAAAAGAATATCGAGAGTTTTCTTCAGGATGTCTTTAGTTCTATTTAAATTGGCATATTCCAGAATATCTTCAGACAGGTTGGGGTGATCTAAACGAAATCTTTCAATGCGAAGTTTATAAAATTGGACTTGGTTTTCAGATTCTGTACGTTTCAGCATACTTACTTCAAGTTCTTCTTCAAGCTTTTGCATGGAAATACCGGAGATAAATTCGCCCTCTGCATCGGATGTTGTTATGGGGGTTACCAACTCTATCAGATTGTTACGAACTTGATCTCTTTCGAGAGTTAAAACTTGAATGTCAGCTTGTGTCAAATTTAATGAGTTAGCGTTGTCGAGGGAGTTCCTTATAATGGTTAATCTGTTCTTTAGATTAACAATTTCTCCTTCATCAACGTTTCTTTTATTATCGGTCAGCTTACTCAGAATTTCATCGAGTTGTTGATTGTAGGAATTGATGTTTATATTTATCATATCCAGACTCGCCTTCGAGTTGCTGTACTTTGATTCGAGATCAAAAAGCTCCTGCGTTATCCCCATGCCCAGACCGACCAGCATTAAATTTTTCTCGGTTACAAATGACTGAAGATCTGCAGCAGCCAATTCGAGTTTTGTAGAAATGGCTTCAACTTGATTGTTAATAAATTTAGAAACGTGAGAGGCATCCTCGCGCTGCAGGCTGATAGATCGGGATTTAAATTGATCGAGGGCGGCTTCAGCTAAGGCGAGGGCAAACTCTTTGGACTCGGATATTGCATAAATAGTAATAAATCCCGGTTCACGCGCTTTGGTAGCGTATCCAATACCCCTGCCAATAATGCTGCCCACTGAATCTTTCGGCATGTGGGGGTGACTTGAATAAATTTGGGCGGCGACATCTTCACGGTAAATCCTGCTGTCAAGAATCGAGGAATAATATTTTACGGACTTCACATCAGGTCTTATTCCCTCAACTATCGAAATTTCATCTAAGAATGAGGATTCTCGAACGGAAATCATAACGGTAGCCGATGATTTGTAGACCGTACTTATATTGAGTAAATAAAATGATAGTGGTATGATAACGAATAAAAAACTGAGTAACAAAATCCACGGGCGTTTAAGAACGGCAAATACAACCGACATTACCGTAACAGCGTTGGGATCCGTTCCGCCTATATCGTCGTATTGATAATTGTTTTCGTTATTGTTCATATATTGGTTATTCAATTCACAGCGTCCGGGTTAAAGTAGTTTGCCATTCGAGAAAATAATTAATCCTGTAATAGTAAAAAGCATATTAGAGTCGGGAAAGAATTATAATTGAAGATAGTACAAGAGTTGCATCTCTCATCAAACTGATGTACCATGAAACTTCTTCATACCATTTGTACTCAGTCACCACTATGATATCTCCAGCATAAACCAGGGGAATCTGATCGGGCAAACCTTTAAATAACAGCTGATTAAGCTTAATATATTGCTTCCTGTGTTTGCCGTCTCTATAGGCGAAGTATATAATTCTGTTCATCTTCCCATTAGGCATTGCACCTCCCGCACTGTTAATCAGGTCAGCGATATTATCACCCTCAACAAAGCGAAATAACCCGGGCGACCGAACAGCACCCATTACCTTAATCATAGAAGAAGACGTTATCAGGGGAACAAAGATAATATCACCATCCTGTATATCTGGCAATGAAGCGTTCTCACGATCTGCATAAAATTTATACAAATCAACCGTAATCTCGCGGTAAGATTCAAATTCTTGCCGGTTAATAGTGATATTTTTTAAGTCGGCATTTTTGCTTGTGCCGCCAGCAATGGAAAAGACACCCTGCAAACTGATTGCCTCTCTAACTGTATGCGTGCCGGGAACTCTTACTTGACCTTCCACGGTAACCTCAATTTGACGGTGTTCATCAATGTTGATAAACAATTTGGGGCGCTCAATAAACCGAACCAGAATGGGCTGCAAAAACTCATGAAGAGAATGCACAGTCATCCCATCAATTGGTATGTTGGCGAGCAAGGCATAATCAGTCGTTCCATCCTGACGAACCATAACCTTTTGCGATAATTCGGGATAACCAAGTACCGTTATGTGAACCAAATTGCCAGGCTTTATTTGTAATTCTGCGCCGTAAGCCGACGAAAAACCAATATGACAAATAATACAAAGGACAATATAGCGCATGAACCAATTCAAGAGCGTTCTCCAGTGTATAATTTCCCAGAATTCGCCCTTGACGTTCCGACATGATTAAATAGCCCTACCCAAAGGTTGGACATAAAATTTGTTATATACATATGTGTTGAATTATTATTCACGAACCCTAAATATAATAATAAACAAATATATTCCAAATCAATAATAAAAACAATTAAAACAATAACTCTTTTGATCCACAAGGATCATCCGTTTCAGATTAACAGTAATTGTTGGCAATTATGGAAATGCCATAGTTTCACTACATGAGGGCATGCTATGTACACCTTTGGGCATAACTAAGTCAATTATTGCGTTTCCCAAAAGTTCTGCTCGATATAATGATGCCGGAGATCGACGGCATAGAGATTTTGAAGCGCATTAAAAAGGAAGATGGCTCTGCCCGCATCATAATGATGAGTGGTACGGACGATACTAAGATGGCAAAAGAAGCGTTGAAGTACGGGGCTATTGACTATTTTCCCAAGCCTATACAGTTAGAGAGCCTTGACGACTCAATACAGTTCGAATTCGCCCGCGACGGTAATTAAGCTAACAATAAAGCAACCCCTTGTTGAACCCACAATTTCGTTTTATTCCCAATTGAGGTTGATGTGAAAGCTACGGCACCAAAATGCAACAAAAGAGAGTAGAATTCGAGGAAAAATTTAACTCACCACTTTTTATTAGGAAATCACCTCACACACACTCTCTAAACTAACGACCATCACCCAGCAGCTCAGCCTCAACCCCTATTCCATATAAGGCAGATGTTCCTCATAAAAGGCTTTCAAATCCGCTTCCGGGTCATCAAATTCTAACAGATGTTTTTGACACCCTCGCCGCGAACAATATTGGATCATACCACCTTTGCCGAGTTGCAGTGCCGACATCGGCGCCTCGCAAACGCTGCAAGTGCGGCCTCCAGAAAGCACGGTTTGACAGAATGGACAGGAAAACTCCACGATTACGCCATCCTCAATGGGTGTGGACAGCAGTAATTCGTAGTCGCCGTAAATTGATGACAACCTGATAATAACATCCTTCTCGCCCTGCTCAGTTGGAATTTTGCCGTGCAGGGCGACAGATGGCTCGTTTTTAATTAAATGTTCGGAATCGAGAAAACTTCGGTTGCAATGCGGGCATTCGACACTTTTCACTTTTAGCATATTGTTCTCCTTTCAAATATATATAAACCCCCAAAAGATTATACGAAAAAATTCTTAACAAATTAAATGGCTGTTGAGTGGCATGGCAGGCTTGCCCTGCCATGCCACTTCTAAAGGGGGTAGGACAGGCATGCGGAGGACTGCCGCTCTTAGAACAAAAAGATACATGTCCGGACAAGCCGGACATGCAACACGACTCTTTTTAGAGGTAGGAGATACATCCCGCCATTGTCAGGAAAATTACAGCATCAGCCAAATAATCCTACCCAAACAGCTCCATTACAAAGGTTATCGCAATAAAAAATCCTGTTACATACAATATCGCCGTTGCCGCTCCAGAGGATATTGATAAATCAGATCCTCCACGTCTGAGCTCGGCGAGCAGATTGGGAGTGCCCCATTTAAAAATCGTAAATATTACCATAAACAAACCACCGAGGGGCAGCAGATATTTGAACGACAAATAATCCAGAAAGTCGAATATGTTATAACCGAATATCTGAATGTGACTCCACATACCCATCGACAGCGATGACGGCACACCGAGCAGAAATATCACAATCGCAAAGATCAAGGTGGCTTTACGGCGTGACCAGCCCTTGGAATCAATGAAATAGGTGGTTACAACTTCGAGCAGCGAGACCCCCGAGGTAACCGCGGCTATGGTCAGCAGTAAAAAGAACAGCACACCAACAAACAAACCACCCGGCATCAAAGCAAATATTCCGGGTAAGACATAGAACACCAGACCGGGTCCCTGAGCTGGTTCAAATCCCAATGCGAACACCGACGTAAAGATTGCTACTCCGGCGAGCAGCGCAACCAGCGTGTCCAAAGCGATAACCCACAAGGCGCTGCTGATCAGATTCTCATGTTTGCTCAGGTATGAGCCGTAGGTCAGCATGGCGCCCATTCCCAGCGATAAGGTAAAAAATGCGTGTCCCAACGCAGTCATCATAACCTTTCCGTTCAGCTTGGAAAAATCCGGTGCAAACAAAAATGCCAAGCCCTTACTTGAGCCTTCGAGGGTCAGCCCGCGAAATACAAGCAGGAGAATAATTATAAACAGAGTCGGCATCAAGATGCGATTCCATTTTTCAATACCGCCTTTGATCCCCTTGATAACTACGAGCACGCAAATCGCCATAAATACAAAATGAGATAAAAGCGGCAGGTTGGATTTGATTGCAAAATTCTCAAACTCTTGACCGGCAATTACAGACAGCAGCGAATCCGGTACGCTGCCGCCACTTGATAGAGAGGTTCTCAGTGCGTCCCAATTGCTCAGGCTGTCGGGTAAGCTGATAGCCGCGACCGTATGCGAGGTCATACCGAGCATCGCTCCGACATGCGTGTTCACAGCCTCGAGCGCTACTGCAGGATCAGTAAAGCTGCTGAAGGTTCCGGCAGCGGCTTTAAATATATACCACATCGTCCAGCCGGCTACCACGCTGTAATAGGATAGTATAATAAAGCCCGCGGCGACCCCCATGACGCCGATGAGAAAAAACGGTCCTTTGGGCGCCAAAGATTTAAAAGCACCGACCGGATTCAGCTGAGTTTTCCTGCCGATGGAAAACTCGATCAGCATCACCGGCAATCCGATGATCAGAATAGAAAGCAGGTAAAAAATAACGAAGGCAGCTCCGCCATTCATTCCGGTAATAAAAGGGAATTTCCAGATGTTGCCCAGTCCGACAGCCGAACCTGCGGCTGCCAGGATAAATCCGTATCGCGAGCCCCAATGTTCACGACCATTGCTGTTATTCGGCATATTTCCTCGGCGTTAGTTTTGTTGTCAATTACGTTTTGTCTGACTAATTGCCATTATTGTCATTTTACGAAAATTGCAGCCCTGACCTTTATCAGGCTGTGCGGGAATACTGAATTTACGAGGAACGAATTTACGAAGCAATCTCATGTCTTCAAGTATCCAATGAGATTTGCGCATCCGGCTGACGCCGGATGCGCAAATCCGTTCACATTTATTCATTCTCGCACAGCCTGTTTTTGGTCGGAGACAAAAAGGAAAAAATCCCCTGACCATGGTCAGGGCTACGTGACTAACCGAATTTTACTCGCTAAGATTTTGTGATGGCAATTCAGTAATTTTATTTCCAGGCTGATCAGCGGTAAGGCGCTTGTAGTTTTTCGGCGTTACCACCGGTTTCCCTGTCTGTTTTTCTAATGCTCGTCTGGCATCACCAGCAATCTTACCTCCATCTTTGGCAGCGTCACGGTTTTCATTGAAACCTTGAGCATCTTTATTTACGGTGATTTCTTTAGTTGCAACTTCACCCAATGATGAAAATATTAGTTCGAGCGGTGTCATGTGATCACGCAGGTTATCTCGTTTATCAAGACCTTTGATATCTCAGCCGTTAATATGGCATATTCACGCCCGGCTTCTACCCCTCGATTTTTCCATTCATCAGTTAGTTCTTCCCGCTTCTGGATATTATGCATTCGCCGCTCAATCCATTCGTCATCATATCCTTTGGCGAGGTAGGTCGCCCTTGCTCTCTTAATCGCAAGGCCAGGCTGTTCAATCTCTTGCATCCTCTCAAAGCCAACTTTTGCCAGCCACCTCTTAAACGGCTCTGCATTCTTCGAGGGTATGGATTGAACTATTCTCAGCATTGTTTCAGTATTCGCACAATCTGTTTCACGGGTTTTGCCGTCTGGCGTAGGCATTTTCAACTGTCCGATATTTTCGGACAGTTGAAAATGCCCTTCACTTTTTAGTTTACGCTTCAGGTCATTCCAGTACTTTCGTGGAGTTTTGCTCTCCGAAAGAATTCCCACTACATCTACAACTGAAAACCACCATTCATCATTATGAAAAATCTTCCGCACCTTGTGCTTCCCCTTAAACAAACCAATCTTCAATTGTTCAGCCTTTATTGGCTCAGATTTTTCGGATGTCTTCTTAGACATTACATTCTCCTATCAATATGGCGATTATTTTGGCTGCTGCTATTATTACTGTATAGTTATGCGAACTTAACCATACAAACTTGATAAGTCAATAACGAGAGGGATAAAAACGGCTGTGTGGTCAGTTTAGTTCATTAAGAGCCAGTGAATTCCCCAATATTCCTCCTTGTGCATCATTCGATAGCCGGGTACAGTATAGTATTGATACGAGTTCCAATTGTGAACTCCATAATACAAGGTAAAGGAACGTATCCGTCCTGACATCCTGAAATGCAGCGGATAGGCAGCGCCCAACTCAGCCCATTCATTGGCAACTCTAATGTAATAAGGGTCCATATACTGACCCGAAATAGAAATATCCGCCTCAAAAGCGCCATCCAAGTAGGTTTGATGCCAGCCAGCCTCGGCTGCCAATCGAAATGGCGGTTCTGCCATTACAATTGGAGCTCCGCCTGTATATTCCTCATTTCTAAATATAGCAATCATCGACACGTTGCCGCGCAGAGGAGCTGATAGCCAGCTGAGTTCAGTCAACCAGCCGCGGGTGCGGTGACGGTCTAAGGATTGTGGGATTATTGTGCTGTCACTATTCGTCCAACGCACAGCATTCATTATGGTTTTTTGGAATACCGCTGCTTGAATCTGATATTCCCGCCAAGCCTGGCTCCAATGAAGCTCGAAATTTTCGGTTGTAGATTTGGGGAGGATTCTGCCCCGTATCGGTAGATCAGGATTACCGCTCCATACCGAGTTCAATATTTTACTGGGACGATCTTGCTTGTAATCGGCATAAAGTATTTCAGGAGTCAACGGATCGGAATGACGACTGATATTCAAGCCGAGACGTCCCAGCTTATATAGGTCCCGGTCAGCCGTAACGACTACGTTCAAACCTGTGCGGTCAGGCAGCCAGCCGCTCAAGCCAACCAAGCCCCAAAGCTGAAAACCGCTTAGATTGCGCCGCGCTGTTACTGAGCTTTCAAACTCCAGTATGCGGATCTTTTCGGTAGACGGCATGACAATATCCAATAGTCCCAGGCGACCATAGAAACCGATGGACTCATTTTGCGTGCGGATGCCGCCGCCCCAATCACGGCTGTGAGCACGAAAATTGCCTTCCCTTTCCGCTCGCTCGAGATGATAGCCAAACATATGCGCAGTTGTCCCGCTGGGAAAATCCTGCCTCAAGCTGATGTCAAAATCGTTGTCACGTATTGAGCGGCTGTCTTCGGTGAAGGCAAATAAAACCTTGTCATTTCGCATTTGATGACCGACCGATAAAACTCGGTCGTTGCTCAAATATTTTTTGATTTCTGCAAACAGATTGGTGCCATCGTGAATGGCGTTAGCAAATCTTCCCGCTGAGTTTGGGAAAAAGCCTCCGGCGAGTAAATCAGTGTCGGGTGTTAATCGACGGGCATGAACGAACGATATTGGCTGAAAGGTATAATACCCGTTGCGATGATGCAGGGCTGTGTAAGGCTCGGATTTGACCAGGTCAACCTGCCTGATTTCAACGGTGCCATGTGCGCTGGAAACGCCGCTTAATGCGCCGCTGTGGACGGATCGCAGCCCGCTTATCCACAAATGTGACAGCCGGTTAAGATCAGGATGTCCTGTTCTTGGATCACGCAGCGGTCGTCCGCGCCAGACGGCTTTTATCCGTTGATCTCCGCTTCCCAGCATGCTGATCTGAATCGGCTGACCATCGGTAACCAGATCAGGCTGAAATAACCGGATGTCATAATTCAGCAATTCGGAAACCTGCCTGATGTTCAGAATTGCCAGCTCATCCGCTTCGAGGAGCGATATTTGCCCGCCATCATAAACATAACGTGGATACGTCGGATTGAAAAGCGGATTGCCAAACAATGAAAGGGTATCAGCTTGGGTAGTGCCGATCATTGAAAATAGAAACACCAAAGTCGCTAAAGCGTTTACGGCAAATTTCCACCGAGCCATTACAGGGCGGGAATAGAGTGCCGGATTACATGCGACCCGACGCGTCGCATGTGAAACCCCGCAGCAACTTAATTGACTACTTAATTGTTGACTTGACACCATCCTCCTATATAGTATCGCTTGAAGCTAATGCAAAATAAAAGTACAATTAACCCTGGTTTTTTCAGTATTTTAAATGAATTCTATTAATTTTATTTTATTTGTACCAAGCTGAGCAGAAATACAAAACATTATAAATAAATCTCTTGGTGTTCTTGGTGGACTTGGTGGTTAAATAATTAAATACGATTAAGGATCAATGTTAAAATACTATTATTACAAGAGATACTATATCAAGCCAACAGCGGGTGATTATCTAAGTACAAAGTGATTATCGGGATTATTAGCACAAATATCAAAACATTCGACACCATATGGAGAGCTGCAAATGGTATCCCCGCGATCATAAAGCCAAGAATACCTTTCACACCCATCCCCGTTGAGAGCGGGTAAGCGATATTGGTCAGAAGGTCGTAAAAGGCGGTGCAAATGAAGGCGGACAGCCCGAGAAATAATATCGATCTCCAGCGTGGCAGCTTTGGTTTTAGTGATTTCAGCAGTGCTCCTGCGGGCGGCGCGAGCGACATTCCGACGATTTGTGCGACTAACAAAGGCGGGTACATTCCTCCTTGAGGGTTGAATCCGAAATACACTGTGCAGGCAATGAGGGCTACTACGATACCGTTGGATCTGCCGAGAGTATAGCCGCTGATGAACAACATCATAGTAACAGCTTCGACATTGGGAATTGGCATCAACATGTATCCGAGCCCAACCGTAGCACCGGCAAACAAAGCCATCAGCACAAATTTTCGCGTCTCTTCCGCATGGCTTTTCACCGATTGATCCAATTTGTCTTAGCTCCTGTTTTTACATTTTTTTAGAGAACGGCTTCTGTTGTATAATAAAATATCTAAGGCTGTTTTAATGTCGTATTTGCGCTGTTATGATGTCGAATTTGCGAGGAACGAAATGACGAAGCAATCTCTAAATGCCAAGTAATCAATGAGATTGGCGCACTGCGTTCGCAAATTCGAAGGATGTTTCTTCATTCTCGGACAGACTGGAAGGCTGGAATGACGAAGTATGGTGGCAGTGTCAATGTTATAAACTATTTTGCCACTTTTTCCTTAACGCGCGCAGCTTTACCTTTTTTCCCACGCAGGTAATACAACTTTGCCCGTCGTACTGATCCCCGTCGTTTGACTTTTATTTCAGAGATATACGGGCTATGATATGGAAAAATCCTTTCCACGCCGATGCTGCCACTGGCGATTTTTCTGACAGTGAACGAGGCGTCGTTTCCCTCACCTCGAATCTGTATGACCACGCCGCTGAATATCTGAATTCTCTCTTTGTCGCCCTCGATCACTCGATAATGAACATCGAGGTTGTCCCCAGGTCCAAAATCAGGCAGTGGAGTTTTTCGTTTATTTTCTAATATTTCTTTCCAATTTTCCATGATGCTGTCCGTTTAGTTTGAAATTAAATCAGCGCGACGACGTCTGGTCAGAATGGTAGAAGTCATTTTTCGCCATCGCTGTATATTCTTGTGATGCCCGTTCAATAGCACTGCGGGCACTTTGAAATCCTTGTAATTGTCCGGTCGCGTGTAATGCGGTCCATCGAGCAAATCACTGCTGAATGAATCTGAGCGTGCGCTGTCAAAATTGCCGAGAACACCCGGAATGAGCCTTATCACCGCATCTGATATCACGGTCGAAGCTACCTCGCCACCGGACACAACATAGTCGCCGATGGAATACTCGCGATCCACCCAGCGGTCGATCACCCGCTGATCAATTCCCTTGTAATGTCCGCAGAGAAACACGAGATGATCCTCGGCTACCAGTTCATCCGCTATCGGCTGAGTGAACGGTATCCCCTGCGGTG
>Ga0066376_10003944_pt1 | contig 13073 bp, 10 predicted proteins | sample Knorr_S15_td_Bot_FD_77009 | JGI IMG/M metagenome (GOLD analysis project Ga0066376, IMG submission 77009) | Marine microbial communities from Southern Atlantic Ocean transect - Knorr_S15_td_Bottom_ad_5009_LV_A | ecosystem: Environmental > Aquatic > Marine > Oceanic | place: Southern Atlantic... | reverse complement strand
CATGCAAAGTCAGCGATTTTTACGGATTTAGTCATCTTTACACCAATTTGCTTTGCTCAATCGCGGCCTTAATGAAAGACACGAATAGCGGATGCGGATCAAAAGGTTTGGATTTCAGTTCAGGATGGTATTGAACACATATAAACCAAGGATGGTCACGGCGCTCACAAATCTCAGGAAGCTTGCCATCTGGTGACAGCCCGGAGAAGAAAAAGCCCGCCTCTTCCAGCTGTTCTTTATAATTGATATTCACCTCATAACGGTGACGATGACGCTCACTGATATCATTTGATCCGTAAATTTCAGCTACTTTAGACCCCTCGCCTAAGGATGCAGGATAAGCACCCAAACGCATTGTTCCACCTAAATCCTCACTGGATGAGCGCTTTTCGCTTTTGTCACCCTTCATCCATTCTGTCATAAGGCCGATAAGATGCGTGCCCTCTTCGCCAAATTCGGTAGAGCTGGCATCTTTTATGCCTGCAAGATTACGCGCGGCTTCAAGAACAGCCATTTGAAGTCCGAAACATATCCCAAAATAAGGGACTTTCTTTTCACGGGCAAATTGCGCAGCCTTGATCTTACCCTCTGCTCCGCGCTCACCAAAACCGCCGGGCACAAGAATTCCGTTTACACCTTCAAGCTCACTAACGATCTCATCTGTTGAATTGTCGAAAATACTGGCCTCAACAAACTTGATATTGACCTTCGCGTTATTTGCAATCCCTCCATGAGTTAAAGCCTCGTTTAGAGATTTATAGCTGTCGGCAAGGTTAGTATATTTTCCGACAACGGCAATTGTCACATCATGTTCAGGCTCATGAATGCGTTTCGAAATGTCTTTCCAGATCGTTAAATCCAATTCCTGCTTACCCTCAAGCCCGAAATAATCCAATACTTGAGTATCCAAGCCTTCCTGATGATAGGTCAGCGGCACGTCATAAATAGATTTTGCATCCAGTGCAGGAATAACTTTTTTCTCATCAATATTACAGAAAAGGCCAATTTTGCGAATTTCATCTTCTTCAATTTCACGGTCAGCACGGCACAACAAGATTTTCGGACGAATTCCCGCACTCATAAGTTCTTTTACGGAGTGCTGTGTCGGCTTAGTCTTCAATTCACCTGCTGCCGGGATGTAAGGCAATAAAGTCACATGTAAAAACAGGGCCTGACGAGTACCGATTTCATTTCCAAACTGTCGGATGGCCTCTAGGAAAGGAAGGGATTCAATGTCACCAACCGTACCCCCGATTTCACAAAGAACAAAGTCTGCACTTCCTTCTTTTTCGGCAATAAAATCTTTAATTTCATTGGTAATATGCGGAATAACCTGAATAGTCGCGCCGAGATAATCACCTCTTCGCTCTTTATTCAGAACATTCAGATAGATACGGCCTGTTGTTATGTTATCACTTTTAGTTGCCGGAACACCTGTAAAGCGTTCATAGTGACCTAGATCGAGATCAGTTTCCGCCCCATCATCGGTTACAAACACCTCTCCATGCTGGAAAGGCGACATCGTGCCGGGGTCTACGTTGAGGTAAGGATCCAGCTTACACAAACGAACAGTATAACCACGTGCTTGAAGCAAAGCCCCCAAAGCGGCAGACCCTAGTCCTTTTCCTAAGGAAGATACAACACCACCAGTAATAAATATAAAACGTGTACTCATAACTCTTAAATAGACCCTTAGAGTCTTCCTATTTACTCAGCTATTGGCGCAGATGGAACTGCCTGGTCACTCTCAACAGGTGCAGACGGGGCTGCCTCCTGCATAGTTTCATTTTCTTCAGGCGCAATTGGCGACTCAGTATCGGCCGGAACTTTCGGGCCAGCCTCCGGATCAGATGGTTCTGCCATGATTTCGATAGGTGAATCTGTTGTTTCTTCTGCGGAAACCTGCTGCATGATATCTGAATGACGCGTCTGCGACGTCGCCAGATAAGCGAGAGAGAGGTTGGTAATAAAGAAAGCGATCGCCAGATATGTCGTGGTTCGTGTCAGTAAATTGGCAGTCGTATGTGCGCCAGCCAGCGAGCCCATGCCACCGCCTCCGCCGCCTATGCCAAGACCGCCGCCTTCAGAGCGCTGAAGCAGCACCAAACCGATAAGGGCAAAAGTAACAATCAAATGTATAACAAGTAGTACGCTTTCCATTTTTTATCCGTTCTTATATTCTAATCCGGTTATTTATCTTTTTGTCCGAGCAAAGCCTCACGGCCTATCTCAAGGAAGGACTCTGCTTTTAAGCTTGCGCCACCAATTAAAAAACCGCCTACATTGGAAACTGCGGCCAATTCTTTCGCATTCTCAGGTTTTACGGAACCACCGTACAAAATACGCATCTCATCAGCTTTGTCCAGATTTTCATTCAAGATATTCCGAATAAAATCATGCATCGCTTCGACATCCTCTGCCGAGGCCGTTTTGCCTGTGCCAATAGCCCAGACAGGTTCATAGGCAATGTCAATATCTTGGCCGGTAGCACCTGAAGGCAAAGACGTGAGTATCTGGCTTCTGACAATTTCGAATTCCTCGCCGGCTTCCCGCTCTTCCAGAGTTTCGCCGACACAGATTATGACAGCCATTTTTGCTTGTGCGGCCTTTTCGGCTTTTTTAGCTACGTCCTGAGACGTTTCACCGTGGTTCTGACGTCTTTCAGAGTGCCCCAGAATAACGCTTTTAGCACCGACATCTTTTAACATTTCGCAAGATATATCGCCTGTATGCGCGCCATTGTCACTGGCACTGCAATCCTGCCCTGCTAATATGACAACATCCTTCTCTATTTGTCTGGAGATTGCATCTATATACAAGAAAGGCGGTGAAATGAGATATTCATTCCCCCTGACCGACTCGCTGTCAGAATTCAGCGAAGATAAAATTGAGGTTGCAAGTTCCTGACAGCTTTTCATGCTGCCGTTCATTTTCCAGTTGCCTGCTATTAAAAAAGGTCTCATGGAACTCTGGAATAACTTTTTCTGAATGAATTTGCAATGCCTGTTGCATGAAGTTTGCGCTTTTTTTATAGTGCTTATCATTAAAACATTACAAAAACAGGACTCTTTATATGTTACGCAGTATGCGCCACGGCGCCCTATCCGGTGTTTTCCTCGTCATTCTTCTACTTGGGGGCGTCGGCCTTGTCATGATGGACTGGAGCGGAACCGTTACCGGAAGCATTTCCTCTAATGAGGTCGCAAAAGTCGGCGGCACCACGATTACAGGCGTGACTTTCGATCGTATCTTGCGTACAAACCTTAGAAGCTTGAATATGTCTACGCAAGAAGCTTATGAGAACCAGATGATTGAGCGTGTACTCGACAGTGAGATCAACCGCATGGTTCTTGCCATGGAGGCCCATGAGCTGGGTGTCAGCATACCTGATGAGACTGTCGCAAACGAAATAAGAACAGTCATCCAGCCCCTGACAGCCCAAGGCATGACCAGTGACGAAGCCTTGACACGTCTGCTACAGAGTACAGGTATGAGCCATAAAGGACTTGTCCAAACCGTCCGCCGCGATATGAGCGTTGAGCTTCTCTCAAAAAGCCTGAACTCCTTAGGCATAAAAGTACCGGATTCCGTCACACGCGACCTTCTTCAGGTCAAAGACCAGAACAGAACTATTTCCTTATTGTCTCTGCCGCATGAAAGGCTTCAACCGGCAGAACCTAAACAAGGTGAACTGGAAAGTTTTTATGAAACCATAAAGCCACGCTACACACCGCCGGAAACACGCGACCTTACCATGTTGACTCTTTCCACGCAGGAACTTGAAAAGACAGTCGTAGTCAGTGATGAAGACATCCAAAACTATTATAACTCAAATAGAGAGCAATTTGCTGTTCCCGAAACCAGAAGAATTGAGCAGGCCATTCTAAAAGATGAAGATACAGCCATGTCGGTTCTGAATGAATTCAAAACAACTGGCAATATGAAGCAAGCCGTTATTGATATGACAGGCGATGATGAGGCTTATATAGGTTCTGAAAGTTTCGAAGAAAACGGCCTGCTTGATGACATTGCCTCTGTTGTATTTTCACCGCCAGCGGGTGAAATCGTCGGGCCTGTGAAAACGGGTCTAGGCTGGCACGTTTTTGAAATTGAAGAGATATATCCCGAAACAATCCGCTCCGTTGAGCAGGTATCCGACCGGATACGTAAAGATTTAAAACGTGATGCTCTAAGTACGGAAATTATAACAACAGCCGAGCAGCTTGATGACATGCTGGCAGGAGGCGCTTCCGCTTCAGAAATTCAGCAAAGCTTCCCTGTAGAAGTTACCCGTTTTGAAAAAGTCAGTCGTAGCGATATGATGAATAACGAAAAGCTTCCTGATGCAGATGCTGCCTCTGTTACAGAAGAAGCCTTCCAGCTCTACGAGGGCGAAAGCACAATTGTATCGGAGCTATCTGATGGTACATATTTTACTATTATTGCAAACACTATTTACGAGCCTGAGGCCCCTGCCCTTGCTGACGTTCGAGAGGATGTAGTTGAAGACTGGCGGGCACAGCAGAGAGCCGCCCAGAATTTTTCAGAAGGGCAAAGCCTTGCTGAAGAAATAAGGTTGGGGGATAATACGCTTAATCAGGCCGCTGAAACCACAGACGGCAAAGTCAGCCAATCAACAATTACGCGCACTGACACACCACCGGCAGGTATTACACAGCAAGGATTCCTGCAACTCTTCACCGCAAAGCAGGGTGATACCCTTTTACTCAGCTCGGAGAATGGAATTGTTATTGCCCAGGTAAAGCAGGTCAATTTCCCTGATCCTACATTGTTGAATGAAGGCGACATCCGCGATCAGGAAAAGATCCTGAGCAACAGCGTTGAACAGGACCTTTATCTATCATATCTGACACATCTGCGTGAGAAATATGATGTTGAGGTTAATATGGATTTGATTAGCAGCACATACGGCCCGCAAGAGGAAGTCTTTTAGAAGCTTTTTAGCAGAGCCGTTTTTTCCTCTGTGTCCTGAGCGCTTTTCTCAGATACTGGGAGTTCTCGGTTAGACAACCGTATCTCTGTGATCAAATCTCCAGCACGAACAATTTCAAAACCTCGTGAGCGCGCATCAGGTATCCAGGTGGCAAGTGCATTCAGCGTGACTTCCTTGGGGTGGCCAATCGCAACAGCATACCCGTTTTTCAATGCTGCTTTTTCAAGTTTTTGAAGAGCAGAGTTAACAAACTCCGGTGTCTCAACGTGATCCAGGAAAACATCCCTTGTTAAATTGGCAACACCTTTTTCTATAGCTGTGCTTGCCCCAACTGAGCTTCCTATTGTTTTAGAATCTACGAAAAAAAGATCCTTTTCTTTAAGGACATCCATGAAAGTAGACATTCCTGCATAGTCTTGCGTAAAGCGGCTTCCCATATGATTGTTAACGCCATCAAATCCGTGCAATTTGGAAAGCTCTGTTTCAAAAAGCCTTTTTAGCTCGACTTCACTCATGCCAACTCTGGCGGCATTGGGCCCGGGATTTACAGTTTCATCAATGGGCTCCATTGGAAAATGAACCATTATCTCGTGCTTTTTTTGGGCAGCCCTACCTATAAACCCTTGCGTATTTTCTCCGTAAGGCAGGAATGCAAGGGTTAGAGGCTCGTTAAAATTGACTGTGGCCTCCGACATTTTATGGTTTATGCCTACGTCATCGATAATTATAACGATTTTAGATGACTGCTCGGAAACCAAGGGAGGCTTAACTTTAGGGGGTGTTGCGATATCCTTCTTAGCTGTAACTATTGCTTTTGCAGTTTTCCTGATTTCCGGCTCAGACGAGGTTTTTTCAATTATAAGGGACTGCTCTTTAATATAAAAATCTTCTATCTTCGGCTTTTCAACCTGTGTTTGCGGAAGTGGCGGCAAAATCAGCCCCTGCTGCTTCGCCGCTATCTGCGCAGGCTTGTCCACAGCGTCTTGTTGTTGTAGGGGTCGCAAGAAAGTAAGCTGCAACGCAATCACGGCAACAAGTATAAATATAGCTAAAATTGAGCGGCGGTGGAAAATCACCGAGGGAAGACGTTTCATCTTTTAAAATCATAGACTGTAAAGGCCGGGCTTGCAATCATTTTAGAAAAACCACATAAAAGCATTTATGAACAAACAAGACTTTGATACCAAGACATTACTATCCGGCCTGAGAGAAGGAAAAAAGCTGAGCGAAGAGCAAATGCGGGAGCTCGTCTCTTACCTAGTGAGCGGGAACGCCTCAGACACGTTTATAAGCTCTGTTCTCAGCCTTATAGCTGTACGCGAAATCACACCTGAAGAAATAGCAGGTGGTGCCAGAGCATTACGCGGTGTCAGCAAAAAAATTAATGCGCCAGATGATGCTGTTGATTGTTGTGGTACAGGCGGTGACGGTCTTCATAGTTACAATATCTCCACGGCTGTTGCCCTTATAACGGCAGCATGCGGCATTCCAATGGCAAAGCATGGTAACCGCGCCTCCAGTTCAAAATGCGGGGCCGCGGACGTTTTGGAAGAATTGGGCGTGAACCTCAATGCTCCCGTTGATATCCTGGAAAAATCTCTTCAGGAGATAGGTTTTGCATTTTTAATGGCACCAAACCATCACGCCGCTTTGGCACATGTTGGTAAGATCAGGAAAGAGCTGGGGTTTCGAACCTTTTTTAATATCATGGGGCCACTCATCAGTCCTGCGCAGGCCGAAAGACAGTTAATTGGTGTTTATTCAAAGGATTTGCTAAAGCCTATGGGTGAATCACTTAAAAGGCTTGGCGTAAAAAAAGCTTGGCTTGTTTGCGGAGAAGACGGGCTGGATGAAATTTCCTTAAATGCACCGACCCACTGCCTAAAGATTAACGGTACTAAATCCGAAAGCTGTGTTCTCACCTATGAAGATTTTGGTTTACCCCAAATATCCCTTGAAGATATTCGTGGTGGCGATGCAGCTTATAACGCCAATGCGCTTATGGAGCTTCTCAATGGTGCAAATAATGCGTATCGCTACATGGCACTTGCAAATGCCGCTGCTGTTTTAGTGATAGCCGATAAAGTGCCTGACCTGAAAAATGGTGTTTCTATGGCGGCAGATGCAATTGATACCGGAAAAGCTAGAAATATTTTAGAGACATATATTCAAATGACGAGGCCGCAATGAGCATTTTAGAGAAGATCTGTGCTGATAAACGCATCCATGTTGAGAGCAGGAAAAAAGAACTCCCCCTTTCAGAACTTAGAGAGAAGACACAGCGCCCGGACGCGCCATTTGCTTTTGAAAAGGCCTTAAGACAAACCTCAGAGAAAGGAAAGCCCGCCTTTATTTGTGAAGTAAAAAAGGCGTCGCCCAGCAAAGGAGTTATCTCAGAGGATTTTGACCCGGTCAGGCAAGCGCGAGTCTATCAAAATGCTGGCACCAGCTGTATTTCAGTATTAACAGATACTCCTTACTTCATGGGCTCAGACACTGATTTTAAAAATGTAAGAAAAGCCGTTTCATGCCCTCTCATCCGTAAAGATTTTATGGTCGATTTGTACCAGATATATGAGAGCAGATATTTGGGTGCGGATTGTGTTCTGCTCATAATGGCTTCACTTGATGATGGATTAGCAAAGGAAATGCGCTCTCTGGCAGAAGAACTCGGCATGAGCACTCTAATTGAAGTTCATAACCGGAAAGAGCTTGAACGTGCCCATACGCTGTCCCCACGCTTAATCGGCGTTAACAGTCGCAACCTTAAAACGATGAAAGTTGATGTTGACGCTACAATATCAATGGCGGCTGACATAAAAGACGGCATACTCCCTATTGCTGAAAGTGGGATAAAAACCCCTTCCGATGTTTCTGCTTTGTATAAAGGTGGATATAGAGGATTCCTGATAGGAGAATCCTTGATGAGATCAAAAGATGCTTCGCAGAGTATAAAAGCCTTAGAAAACATAAGCATTTAAAGCCCCCCCCTTGACGCTGCATGAGAACTAATGTAGAACAAATAGAGGACATTAAATAAACCAACGATATTATCTATGGGGATATTATGCTAACCAAAAAGCAAAAAGACCTGCTTGTTTTTATTCATGATCGCATGACCAGTGATGGAGTTGCGCCCTCTTTTGACGAGATGAAAACAGCTCTCGAACTTAAGTCTAAATCAGGTGTACATCGCCTTGTTACCGGACTTGTTGAGCGGGGCTATCTTGAGCGCCTGCCAAATCGCGCCCGCGCCTCGGATATTAAAAGGCTACCGGACGACATGACTGCAGACAATGTCGCCAACGCAAATTCAGACAGCGGGAACCAGCTTTTTCAACATGATACTGGCGGGGTACGACATGTACCTCTTTATGGAAAAATTGCAGCCGGAACACCTATTGAGGCTATACGTCACGAAGGGGAATATATCGATGCCCCTCTTAGCATGATGGGTGGGAAGGGTGATTTTTACGCACTGACTGTTGACGGTGAATCTATGAAAGATGCCGGTATTTGTGATGGTGATATGGCTATTATTCGCAGGACCGAAGAGGCGCGCAACGGAGATATAGTTGTCGCACTGGTCAAAGGTGAAGAAGTAACACTAAAAACTCTAATGAAAAAAGGGGCAAAAGTTGATCTTGTCCCTGAAAACAAAGAACATAAGGTTCAGACCTATGATGCAGATCAGGTTCAAATTCAGGGCGTCCTGTCCTCCATTATCAGAATGTACTGAAAACCTCATTGCCAAGGCCGTTTTTTGTCCTGATTAACGGCTTTTTTCAGAACGATGGCACCTCTCTCCAGACTTATACTATGGCTGCCACCTTGTTTTAGCTGCCAATATCCAATCAGTTTTTTATCGGTGCATGATTTTTGCCTCAGACCGAAAGGTGCTATAACATAATCAACGTCGGGATTAGAACAATCTTCTGATAAAGCATATTTCTGTCTTAGATAACTTACGCGCTCCCCGTTACTCAGTTTGATGTGGCATGCAGACATGTCACAGCAAATATTTTTCTCACAGCCTATCGCGGGAAATGTCTGAACTTCCTTCCCTGTCACGTTGAGTTGCTCCATCCATTGGCTTCGTACAAATCGTTCTTTAATTTTGCTCGACACATATAATGTTTTATTATCATGTACACCGACGAGCTTACCTGTTGATGATACTAAAAGCTGTGGTGTCTGGTGGCTAATCACGAGTGCCATGAAGACAGCAAATAGTGGTACACATAAAAATCTAAAAAAGCCTTTTAATGCAAAAAGTGAAAATATTGACATTATAAGTATTAAAAATGCGGAAAAAGGCATCTGGCTAATACTGAATGTCGCATTTGGTAAGGACGCAACATTTTTTGCGATGTCGATAATAAGCCCGGTCCCCCATGACATTGGCTTCAAAGCCAGCCACTCCAAATTAAAAGGGGCAAGAAGAAAAGTCAGCACAGCAGACGGCATAACAACAAAGGATAATATCGGCATAGCAAGCACATTTGCTAACAGTCCATACTTCGCCAAGGCGTTAAAATGATATAATGCAAAAGGAGCCGTTGCAATTGTGGCAATCATTGTTGTGGCACAAATACCGCCAAAATAAAGCATGGACTTCCTAATAAGTCCTGCATGACTATACCACCTTGTGATTTTGGGTCTCAGGGCCTCATAAAATAAAACCAAAGCCAAAACAGCAGAAAAAGACATTTGGAAACTTACTGTAGTCAGGTTTTCAGGCTTCCAGATCAAAAGCACCAGGGCGGCAAAAGACACCAGTCGTAGCGATACCGGCGAACGATCCGCCATAATGGCAAAAAAGGCTATAACTGTCATCATCATAGCCCGCACTGATGGTGTGCCTGCGCCCACAAAGACTGTATAGAATATTGCAGCCATTATACCTGCAAAAGCTGCGATTTTCTTAATGGGCCAGTTCAAAGCAAGATAGGGAACACAGGCCATTAAAAAACGTGATATGAAAAAGACAAAACCCGAAAAAAGCCCCACATGCAAGCCAGATATTGCAAGCATATGCGCCAGACCCGATTCACGAAACGCCCCCCAACTCGCATCATCAATTGCCGCCCTTTGTCCTGTTAGAAGTGCCGTCATTACTGCCGACACCTGAACATCAGAACTTTCCAGAACTTTAGCGGACATATTTCTTCGTAACTGCTCAAGAACAGTGAACAGTTTCCTGTTTTGAGGCTCCTGTAAAATTTCAGGCTGTCCGTATGCAAAGCCTATTGCGCCGATATTTTTAAAATAAGAATACCTCTTGAAAGAAAAGTCACCCGGTATGGCTGGTCCGGCTGGTGGTTTTATATTTGCGCCAAAAGAAATAGTTTGACCAGGTTCAAGCCCTTCATCAGAACGGAACGTCATTTGAATATAGTGAGGGGTATCACTGCGCTCCAGATTTTCAACTTCCTGGACCTTGATTACGGCTTTACTACCGCTATCTGATGTCTCAATCTTATCGATAACACCTTTTACAACCGCGTAGCGGTCATGCTTTTCAAGAAATATTGTATCAACCGAGTGCGTCCTAAGCTGAGCAAGCCCGAAGCCACAGGCAGATACCATCAATGCAGAAATAAGTATAAAGCTGACTTGATGGCGCGCATATTTATATTTGTAAAAACCGGTTACTGCCAAAAGCATAGCCAGAAAGACTATCAAGCTGATTATATATGTCGGGTCAGGCTCGGCTGAAAGTCCGAAATAAAGACTTATCCCACAACCGAGGAAAAGCGGTGACAGCATAAAAAAACCGGACGCAAAGCTTTCCATCTGCCCGGCCAGAAAAGTTTTCAGGGGGTTTTCTGCCTCTCCCCAATGTGCAGCCCTTTTAAACATAGACAAAATCTATATACTCATTTCTGTTTTAAACCAATGAAGAATAACTGAAAATACTTATGACTGTCATTACACGCTTCCCCCCTTCCCCTACTGGCTTTATGCATATAGGAAATGCACGTACAGCCATGTTTAACTGGCTCTTTGCAAAACACGAAAAAGGGAAGATGCTTCTGCGTATAGAAGATACTGACAGAACGCGCCACTCAGAAGAGGCCGTGCAGGCCATATATGACGGGATGAATTGGCTCGGCTTATCCTGGGACGGCGATGCTGTATCACAGTTTTCACGCTCTGACAGACATACTGAGGTGGCAGAGGCCCTTCTGGAAAAAGGGATGGCCTATAAATGCTACTGCACCTCCGAAGAGTTGGAAGCCATGCGTGAGAAAGCTCAGAAGGAAGGTCTGCCTACCTTTTATGACCGCAGGTGGAGAGACAAAGATGAAAATGATGCACCAGCGGATGTAAAACCTGTTATACGCATAAAAGCCCCCTTAACAGGTGAAACTGTCATCGAAGATAAAGTGCAGGGCAAGATTACTATCAAAAATGAGCAGCTGGACGACTTCATCATATTGCGCTCTGATGGTACGCCCACTTATATGCTTGCTGTTGTGGTGGACGATAATGATATGGGTGTTACTCATGTTCTACGTGGCGATGATCACATGAATAATGCTTTCCGCCAGAAAATCATTATTGAGGCAATGGGTTGGGACACACCGATTTATGGACACATGCCTATGATCTTAGGTCCTGATGGCTCTAAACTCTCAAAACGTCATGGGGCAGTCTCTCTGGAGGACTTTCAAGCCATGGGCTATTTACCCGAAGCTGTCTTTAATTATCTCCTGCGCTTGGGATGGAGTCATGGCAATGATGAAATTATCTCCAGAGAACAAGCTATCGAGTGGTTTACAATAGATAATATCGGCCACTCTCCCTCAAAATTCGACTATGACAAGCTCGAGAACCTGAACGCGCATTATATAAAGGAGCTGGATAATGAAAGGTTCAGCATACTTGTTCAGGATTTCTGGACAAAACTAAAAGTCCCCCAAATTTCAGAAGACATGCTGAAGGGTTTTCTACAACTGGCGGATGAGTTGAAGTCAAGAGCAAAGACATTAAAGCAAGCCGCTGAAGAATCAGTATTTTTATCATACTCAGCAGAGTATAATTTTGAAGGTGATGCACTCAATATACTCACAGATGATGCTTTAACTTTACTGAAGGATTTAAAGCGTAGCTTATCCGGGTTAGATGATTTTTCTACTGATTCCGTGCAATCTGCCTGCAAACAATTTGCTAAAGAAAATGTCGATGGGAAGCTTGGTAAAATAGGTATGCCTTTACGGGCTGCAATTACTGGCCGAACACAATCACCATCTGTATTTGCCTGTGCCTCTGTTTTAGGCAAAGACGAGGTATTAAGGCGGATTGATTTTGCCATCGACAAACTCTCATCATAAGGATTGAAAATTTTCTAATTTCACTTAAGTTTTTAAATAGAAAGACAAATCAGAAAGATTACAACATGACAGATAAAACAGCCGAAGATACTTTTACACTAACCAATGACCAGACAGGTGATAGCTGGAAACTCCCGGTTGCCAAGGGCACTTTAGGACCTGACGTCATAGATATCAGGAAACTTTATTCCCAGGCCGGAGTTTTTACCCTGGACCCTGCATTTACAGCAACAGGAAGCTGTAAGTCCCGCATCACATTCATTGATGGTGATGAAGGTGTACTGATGCACAGAGGCTACGATATTAAAGAACTTGCCGCCGAGAGCAATTACCTTGAAGTTTGTTATCTGCTTCTTTACGGAGAACTGCCTTCCAAAGCAGAAATGGAAGAATTCCGTCACAACATCACTTATCACACCATGGTGCATGAACAGGTTCATAAATTCTTCACTGGTTTCCGCCGCGATGCCCACCCGATGGCTATTATGTGCGGAATAGTCGGTGCCTTATCGGCTTTCTATCACGACTCACTTGATATTTGGGATGAAAAACAACGCGAGATTTCAGCGCATCGTTTGATTGCTAAAATACCTACACTTGCGGCGATGACCATGAAGTATTCACTCGGACAGCCATTTGTATATCCCCGTAATGATCTTGGCTATGCCGAAAACTTCCTTCACATGTGTTTTTCCGTCCCTGCAGAGGAATACAAGGTAAGCCCTGTTCTGGCAGATGCTATGGATAAAATTCTTATTCTTCATGCAGATCACGAACAAAAT
>Ga0066376_10003943_pt1 | contig 13074 bp, 14 predicted proteins | sample Knorr_S15_td_Bot_FD_77009 | JGI IMG/M metagenome (GOLD analysis project Ga0066376, IMG submission 77009) | Marine microbial communities from Southern Atlantic Ocean transect - Knorr_S15_td_Bottom_ad_5009_LV_A | ecosystem: Environmental > Aquatic > Marine > Oceanic | place: Southern Atlantic... | reverse complement strand
CGGCGGGTTCGGCGGCAAGACCATCGTGTATCTGGAACCTCTGGCCATGGTTCTGGCCCGCAAATCGGGCTTTCCGGTCAAGATGGTTATGACAAGAGAAGAAGTGTTCCGGGCCACGGGACCGACCTCGGGTTCGTGGGATACGGTGAAAATAGGCGCCACCAGGGACGGCCAGATTACCGCCGCGACCGCGACTTTCCGGTTTCAGGCCGGCGCATTTCCGGGTTCCCCGGTTCGGCCGGCGGCGTCATGCGCCTTTGCGCCCTACGATATCGAAAACGTCCGGGCGGTTGGCATCGACGTCGTGATGAACCGACCCAAAAGCAACGCGTACCGCGCGCCGGGCTCGCCCATCGCGGCCTTTTGCGTCGAAAGCACGCTTGACGAGCTTGCCGCTAAACTGGGCATCGATCCGCTCGAACTGCGTTTGCGGAATGCGGCAAAGGAAGGCACGCGCGCGGCCTATGGACCGACGTTTCGCAAGATAGGGTTCGTGGAAACGCTGAATGCCGCGAAAAACCACCCGCATTACAGCGCCCCGTTGGGTCCCAATCAGGGCCGCGGCATTGCCTGCGGCTTCTGGTTTAACGTCGGCGGCGAATCCAGCGCGCAACTCCATATCAACGAAGACGGCACGGTCACGGTCATTACCGGCCATCCCGATATCGGCGGCAGCCGCGCCTCGATGGTCAACATCGTCGCGGAGATGCTGGGGATCGACTACAGACAGGTGCGGGCGCAGATTGGCGACACCAACGCCATCGGCATCAACGCCACGACAGGCGGCAGCCGCGTGACCTTTGCCGCCGGCATGGCGGTGACGCAAGCGACCGACAAAGTCATCCTTACCTTGCGTGAACGCGCGGCGAAAATCTGGAACATCGACATCGATGCGGTCATTTGGGAAGATGGCGAAGCGCGCCCCGCCGGGTCGAATGCGGGCGAATTCGAACCGCTGTCGCTCGCCGCTCTCGCCGCGAAGGCCGGGGCGACAGGCGGCCCCATCAACGGTCAGGTTTCGATCAATGCGCAAGGGGCCGCACCCGCCTTTGCCACCCATATCTGCGATGTCGAAGTCGATGCGGAAACCGGCCGCATCGATATCGTACGCTATACGGCGTTCCAGGATGTCGGCAGGGCGATTCACCCAAGCTATGTCGAAGGCCAGATTCAGGGCGGCGTCGCCCAGGGGATCGGCTGGGCGTTGAACGAGGAATATATTTATGACGATGACGGGCAACTGGAAAATCCCGGTTTTCTGGATTACCGGATGCCGGTTGCCTCGGACTTGCCGATGATCGAAGCCGTCGTGCTCGAAGTGCCCAACGATGCGCACCCGCATGGCGTGCGGGGCGTGGGCGAGGTGCCGATCGCGCCGCCGATGGCGGCGGTCGCGAACGCGATCAGGGATGCGGTGGACCTGCGCTTATGCGACTTGCCAATGTCACCGCCGAAAGTTCTGGCGGCGTTGGACGAACAATCCTCATAGAATAAATCGGCTTATTTACCCTTGAAGACCGGCGTACGCTTTTCGCGCCAGGACCGATGCGCCTCGGCCGTATCCTCGGTGAATTCCAACGCCATGAACCGGTACACATCGGCCAGCGACGCGTCCTCTATATTGGCGATATCCATGCCGCGCAGCAGCGATTCCTTCACCAGACGCGCGGCCAGCGGCGGCATGCCGGCAATATGGCGGGCGACACTCATCGCTTGATCCATCAATCGCGCATGGGGGACCAGCCATTGCGCCAGGCCGATACGGTACGCCTCCTCGCCGCTGAGCGGGAAACCCATCGCCATGCGCACCGCCATCCCCTTGCCAACCCAGCGCGCCAGCCGGGCCGAACCGCCATAGGCCGGAATTATGCCCAGCGCGACCTGTGGCAACCGCCATTCCGAACGATCCGACGCAACGATCAGATCGCAGGAAAATGTGATGATGCAGCCGATGCCAATGGCGTATCCGTTGATCGCACCGATCACGGGCTTCGAAAATTCCTGCTAGGCGGTGAACGGAAAGTTCCGGAACCGGGGCAAATCCTTGATGAACTGCGCCGTCGATTCGCTTTTATGGGTGTTGGGGTCTTTCAGATTGGCGCCGGCGGAAAACGCACCGCCCGCCTCGTCGCCGGTCAGGATCATGCAGCGGACATCGTCATCGGCTTCCATTTGCGTCAGGTAGGTGTCCAGCCCTTCGTAAAAATCGGCACCCCAGGCATTGCGCGCCTCCGGGCGGCTCAAGGTGAGGATGCCTATATGATCGATTTTTTCGTAGATGACCGGCATGAATTCCGCCTTTCTTTTTTGACCGCGCGCCCGCAATTAGACTGGTTCGGGTTCCTTGTTATAATCCTCGTCGCTGACCTTTTCGAACCAGCGCGTTCCATCGCCCGTGTCAGTCACTTCCGACATCGCCAGATGAATGAAAAGCCGGTCCGGCGCCGCGCCGTGCCAATGCCGCGTATTCGGCGGAATGACCGCCGTGTCGCCAGGATGCAGTTCCTGGACGCGCTCGCCTTCCAGCTGGACCCGGCCGACGCCGGTCACGCAATACAGCGTTTGGCCCACCGGATGGGCGTGCCATGCGGTTCGCGCGCCGGGGGTGAAGGATACGTTGGTTGCCCGCATCCGCGACGGCGGTTTGCCGACCATAACGGGATCCTGCCAGACCTGTCCGGTGAAATTCGCCTCGGCCGCCAATTTGGTCGGGCGCGCATTCGCTCGCTTGATATCCATCGCTTTTCTCCTCGTTGTCCGACAGGTTCCCCAAACCATACGCCCCCTTTCCGCTTCGGGGAAATGGCTTTGTGCGCGTGGGTCCTGGGCCTTTATTAATAGGCCGGGCGGTGACACTATTGCCGTTCAACGGGGGTCCCGGTTCGCCGCAAAACTTACCGGGCCATTCAGGAAAGGAACAGCGATGTCGATTTTCGTTATTGGCGGTACCGGGTTCATCGGTTCGCGGCTGATCCGGTCCTTGGCGCGCCAAGGCGAGACGATCACCTGCATGGACATCAATACCGACGCTGCCGATTTCAGCGAGTTCGCCGAACAAGTGACGGTCGTGCGGGGCGATATGACCCAGTTCGACGATGTGATGGCCCGGATGGCGGAAGTCAAACCGACATGGGTTATCAACCTGTCATATTTTCTGGGCAACTTTCACGCGCCCCATGTCGCAACCAAGCTGAACGTCATCGGCATGGACAACTGCTTCGAGGCGGCCCGGCTGTGCGGTGTTAAACGGATCGTCTATGCCAGTTCACTGGCGGTCTACGGCGCGCAAAGCCATTATGGCGAGCGCGCGGTCACCGAGGACGATTTTCGCCACGGCCACAATCAATACGCCATGCACAAGATTTTCAACGAATGGCAGGCCGAGGATTACATGGACAAATACGATATATCCATTACCGGTGTCCGGCCGACCAACGTAACCGGACCGGACAAGGTGCGGGGATCGGTCGATCATGTGAATTGCGTAACCCAGCCGGCGCGCGGCAAGGCGGTCCGTTTCGAATACGCGGATTTCATGCGGCTTCCGATCCATGTCGACGATATCACCGAAGTGTTCCGGCGGGTTCTGATGGCGGACAGCCCGAAACACGCTGTCTATAATTCCGGCGGGACCAGTATCAGCATGGGCGAAATCGCCGATATCGTGCGCGGCTATTTGCCCGATGCGGATATCACCTTCGAGCACGAGACCGGCGGCTACGAAAAGTCGTCGAATTTCCTGATGGATAACAGCCGTCTTGTCGAAGAATTCGGTGTCCAATACCGCCCCTATCCCGAACGGGTTCTGCAAATCATCAACGAAGTCCGCCGGAACGAAGGCTTGCCGGAAGTCACCGGATAGAGTTTTGACGCGGCGGGCACGAAACAAAGGCACCTTTCCCTTGAAACTTGGCATCGTTTCCGATCTGCATTGCAACATTGAAGGATTGAATCGGGCGCTCGAAATCCTGGGCGCAATCGACGCGCTTCTGTGCCTCGGCGACAGCATTTACGAATACCGCTTTTCCAACGAAGTGGTTGCCGCGCTGAAGGACATGAATGCGCACACGATCCTTGGCAATCATGAAGAAGTGTTCCTGGGGCCGCTGGGTGGGCGGGCGCGCGAACGGGCGGGCAACGACCCGAAACTGCTGCAATGGCTCGCGGACCGGCCGCACCGGCTCGAACTGGAATTTGGCGGCAAAAAACTACTGCTGGTTCATTCAACACCGTGGGAACCGCGCGGAACCTATGTTTTCAAACACAGTCCCTTGCTGGAAAAATTCGGCCAAGCGGACGCCGATTTCGTGCTTTTCGGCCACACCCATCAACAGTTGGTTCGGCGGATCGGCAAGGTTTTGGTCATCAATCCCGGATCGGCGGGTGACGCCCGCGACCCCGGCAATGGTCGCCTGCTGAGTTGCGCCCTTCTGGATACCGATAGCGAGGAAGTTGAAATAACGAATTTCCCCGATCCGGCGCTTCGGACGCGTGCCCGATCACACTGAATTCACCCCGGCAACGGCCATCCTTGTCAGATTGAGGAAAATCTATCTAGACTATCCTTCGGGGAGACCGTTACGCGATGGAACCAAATATCTATGACTATATCGTCGTTGGCGCGGGGTCAGCCGGCGCGGTGCTGGCCAACCGGTTGAGCGCAAGCGGCCAGTTTCGGGTCCTGTGCCTGGAGGCCGGCACGCAAGGATCGAATTTTCTGTGGTCGCGGATTCCGGTCGGGGTCGCCAAGATGATCGACAATCCAGCCGTCAACTGGTGCTACAGCGCGGAACCCGACGAAGGCAGCGGACAGCGCCGGATCGAAGTGCCACGCGGCAAGATGCTGGGCGGGTCCAGTTCCATCAACGGCATGGTCTATGTGCGCGGCCAGGCGCAGGATTACGATCATTGGGCGCAGCTTGGCAATCGCGGCTGGAGCTACCGGGGTGTCCTGCCGCTGTTCAAAAACATGGAATCCTACGACGGCGGCGGTTCGGACGAATATCGCGGCCGGGACGGACTTTTGAAAGTGACCGAGACGCCGAAGCAAGGCCCGTTCCTCGAAAAAATATTCCAGGCGGCGAAGAATATCGGGATCGAATATAATCCCGACTATAACGGCGCCAGCCAAGACGGCATCGCCATGTCCCAGGTGACGATCGACAAGGGCCGCCGCCAGAGTTCCGCCTATTGTTATCTGGACCCGGCGCGCGGCCGCTCGAACCTGACAATCCAGACCGGCGCCATGGCGCAATCCCTCATCCTGAAAGGCAAGACCTGCACCGGCGTCCGCTATACATCGCACGGCGAAGCGCGCGAAGCGCTGGCCACGCGCGAGGTCATCGTCAGCGGCGGGTCGATCAATTCGCCCAAGCTGCTGGAACTGTCCGGCATCGGTCAGCCCGAATGCCTCAAGCGCTACGGGATCGAAACCGTCCATGCGCTGCCCGGTGTCGGCGAAAATCTGCGCGACCATTATTCACCGCGGGTAAAATTCGCCATCACCGAAAAGAACTTCACCTTCAATGACAAGGGGCGCGGCTGGCGGCTGGTCCGCGAAGCCCTGAAATACGGGTTCTTCCGCACCGGTTTCCTGGCCACCACATCGGTGCCAATCCGCATGTATTTTCGCACCCGCGAGGGGCTGGAATCGCCCGACGCGACGATTTCCATTCTGCCCTTCCTCTACGAAATAGTCGGCCGGGAGCGAAGAATTGCGCGGCAACGCGGCATCACCATGAACATCAACGTGCTGCGGTCGGACAGTACCGGCAGCATCCATATCAAATCCGCCGACCCGGCCGAACCGCCGGCCATCAAGTTCAACTTCCTGTCGTCGGCGCTCGACCGGACCGGGCTGCTGTTCGCCATGCGAAAAGGGCGCGAACTGATGGCCGCCTCGCCGATGGCCGAAATCACCGGCGAAGAAATCGCCCCGGGCGCCGCCTGTCAAACCGACGATGAACTGCTTGAATGGGTGCGCAACAATGCGGAAACGACGTACCACCCCGTCGGCACCTGTAAAATGGGCAGCGATCCCATGGCCGTGGTCGATGACCAGCTGCGCGTGCACGGCATCGCGGGTCTGCGCGTCGCCGATGCGTCGATCATGCCGACTTTAACATCGGGCAATACCAACGCGCCATCGATCATGATCGGCGAAAAATGCGCGGCGATGGTGTTGTCGTCGGCGGTGGCGTCGCAGGCCGCCGCTTAGGCTGGCGACGCCTTGCCCTGGGTCACAGATAGCGCTTCAGAAACTCCGCCTGCACTTCGAATGCTTCGGGTCCATTTTCGACATGCAGGCCCGGATATGCGTGCAGCCGCTTGTCCGGCGAACCGAGCCGGTCGAAGAGGTCGAGCTGGCCCTGCCGGTCGAACCGCTCATCGTCCCATTGCATGGTGAACAGAACGGGCTGCGTGACCCGTGGCGCGTATTTTTCGAAATACGGCGCAATGCCGCTGCGGGTGACGCTCGAACCGTCATGCCCGCCTTGCCCAGCACGGCGACCCGAATTCGGTCCTCGCTCGCCACCAAGGGCAGTCCGAACATCGTCCCTATCGAAACCCCCCAGTAACCGACACGCTCGGAGTCGATGTGTTCAAGGCCCAAAAAAAGGCCGAGCACATATTGCCAATCGTCGATCATGTCCTGTACCGGATTGGCTCTCCGCCACATTTTCCGGTATGCCGGATGGGTCGGATCTTCGACCGGGCCACGGTCGCCATGCACCGGTCCGTCTATCGCCACCGCGCACCAACCATAATTTCCACTGAACAACCGCCCGAGCATGGTCATGCGTTCGTTGCGCTTATGACCGCTGCCGCCGTGGCCAAGCAGGACAAGGGGAGCGGCTTGGCCCGCCGCCGCCGGGCGCCAGGCAATTCCGGGGATCGCCGATCCGGCGCGATCCACGCTGAAGGCCCGCTCGATGGAACCATCGACGCGAACCTCTTGATCCATCCATTGCATCATTGTCGATCAACCCTTCTGGTGAAAAACATAGCAAATGCTGTCAACTCGACAAAGGCGGATTGTCGAGGTGGCGCAAAGCGTGTGAAGATAAAAATCGGCCGAGATCGGTATGAGCGTCAAATCACCCTTCGCAATCGATCGACGCGCCACATTCGAGGAATGGAGACTTAAATGGATACCAAGCAACAGGTCGCGATCGTTACCGGATCGGCGGTGGGACTGGGGGCGGCGACGGCACGATTGCTGGCAGCCAAAGGCTATAATGTGACGATCAACTACTCACGAAGCGAGGCCGATGCGAAGGCGACGCAGGCCGATTGCGACGCGCAAGGAGTAGAAACCCTGCTGGTCAAGGCCGATATCGGGGACGATGCCCAGGGCCGGCGGCTGGTCGCGCAGACGATGGAAAGATGGGGCCGGATCGACGCGCTGGTCAACAATGCCGGGACGACCAAATATGTCGCGCATGACGACCTTGAAGGGCTGACGCCGGAGGATTTCGAACAAATCTTCAAAATCAACGTCTTCGGCCTCTACCAGATGACCCGCGCGGTCGCGCCCCACATGAAGGCGGCCGGCAAGGGCGCGATCGTCAATATTTCGTCGATCGCGGGCATCTTCGGCAATGGCAGTTCGATCGCCTATGCGGGCTCCAAGGGGGCGGTGAATACGATGACGTTATCGCTCGCCCGGGCTTTGGCGCCGGAAATCCGGGTCAATGCGGTCTGTCCCGGTTTCATCGGCGGCCGCTGGCAGGCCGCCGGCATGGGCAGTACGGAAAAATACCAGGCCCGCGTCCAGGCGGTCGGCAAAAGCACGCCGCTGCGCCGCGCCAACACGCCCGAAGACATCGCCGAAACAGTGGTCTGGTTCATCGAAGGTGCTTCGTGGGTGACCGGCGAAACCTTGCTTGTTGATTCCGGAAGCCACCTTAACTAGACGCGCGGAGGCCCTCACCCGCCGTTCACATAATCGCGGACCGCGAGCGCGAGCGTCAGAATGCCGATGACGGCCAGCGTGAGCAAGGCGGCGTTGCGAAAGTGACGGTGACCATAGCGCGAGAAAAACCGCGCGCCGACCCAGGTCGCACCTGCGTAAAACGGAATGATCGCCAGGCTGATGACGATGACTTCGCGGGTGAAAAGGCCGTAGAGCCAAAACGGGATCAGGGCGCAGATATTGAGGGCGGTGACCGCGCCGATGACGTTGGCCCGCTGGCGTTGCGGCGACCCCATGCTGGACAAAGCGATCACCACCGCTGGTGGCCCGCCGACGCTGGCGGCACCTTGCACGAACCCCGCCGCCGCGCCGGCGCCCAGCAATACGGCCCGGCCAGGGCGGCGGGCGAGCCGCCAGCCGCGATGCAGCATGACCACCATGGCAAGAACGAAGCTGGAGGTCGCCATCTTCATGACTGCCGGATCGACCGACACCAATACCCACGCGCCGATTGGGGCGGCAACGAAACTCGCCAGACCGAACGGGATGACAAAGGGCCGTTCGGCGAAGCGAACAGCGTTCGGCAGCAGTTGAACCATCGATGGCAGGCCGCTGAGGACCGCGATCGGAACGGCGGCAAGCGGGCCGAGTGAAACACTTAGCACCATGACGATGATCAACGCGGCCCCGAACCCAACGAAGCCGCGGATGAAGCCCGCCAGCAACACCGTCCCGGCCAATAGCACCAGGCCACCAGGGGACAGGGGTTCGATCAAGGCTTCAAGCAAACCGGGACTCCGGCATAATTATTTCAAACTTGGCGCCCAGTATGACGGCTATCCGCCACGCCGGAAATCGCCATGACGGCTGGAGATGCGGTCATAAGGGCACCCTATGTTAGATTATGTGGATTCGGGGAGGCGTCTGGCGCTCGCCCGCAAACCGACAGGAACGCTGGCCCATGAAATTTTCCAACCTGCTGATCGCCAACCGGGGGGAAATCGCCATTCGCATTATGCGGTCCGCCGCCGATATGGCATCGCTGCATACGCGGATGGCGGACCAGGCGTTGGCGTTGGAAGGGCGCGGTGCAGCCGCCCATCTGGATATCGCGCAAATCATGGCTTTGGCCAAGCGGGCCGGCGCCGATGCGGTGCATCCGGGTTATGGTTTTCTGTCCGAAAACGCGAAATTCGCCCGCACTTGCAAGGCGGCAGACATCGCCTTTGTCGGCCCGGATCCGAAGACCCTGGATCTTTTTGGCGACAAGAGCGCGGCCAGGGCCCTGGCCAAGCGCGTGGGCATCCCGGTTTTGCCGGGGACCGGCGGCGCTGGGCGGCCGGCACCCAAGCCAGATGACCCAGCCGGCGCCGGAGTCCGGCGCGCCGGAAGACGTGCTTTATCTGTTGTATGGCATGTGCCAGACGATGGAATCGGCATTGCGCCTGTATGGTTATCCTGGGCTTTTGGCGATTGCCGAAGCGGTCAACGGTGCGGATTTCGTGCCCTACAACGATGCGATTTTCGTCAAGCAGCCGGGACTTGGCGGATCGGTCGCCTGGCACCAGGATGGGGTGACCCACTGGGATTGCGCGCATTGGGACGCAGGAATTCACGGATTCAATTTCCAGGTTCAGCTCTATCCCTGCACGGCCGCAAACGGCCTTTGGGTCATGCCCGGCACCCACAAGACCGGGCGGATCGATATCAAGCAAAGGGTCAAGGACAATGGCGACAGCGAGAGATTGCCGGGCGCGGTCCCGCTGGTCTGCAAGGCGGGCGACGTGACCATCGTCAACCGCCAGATGTTGCATGGCTCCTTCGCCAATACCTCGCCGGACCTGCGCATCTCGATCACCTTCGGCTTCCATCACCGCGCCTCCGTGCTGCGTCAGAAGGCGGCGCTGGACGTGGAATCGGACGATATCTACGACGAACAGCGGATTTTCGAGCGGTCCGCCGTAATCGCGGTTGCGATCGACGCGCGCCGCGAACACCATCCCCAGGAAACATCCTTTCGATATCAACCGTTTGTGGGAAAGGAAGACGACTATCGTTTGACCGACGAGACCTTCCGGCGGGTCATCCAGGATTACAACGTCAAGGATCTGGCCATTTGAGGCCCGGTCACAGGTTCACGAATATAACGATCCGGATTAAATAAGTTGCTGCGTATCGAACGCCCGCTCGACCATCCGGTCATTACGCCTGATTTACATCGCTCTATTGGCGGGAACATACAGGGACCGTCCCTCATCAAGGTTCCCGAATGGGTTTCCAACCCTTTGGGACGCTATTATCTGTATTTCGCCGACCATAAAGGCGCCTATATCCGATTGGCTTACGCCGACGCCGTGCAGGGTCCATGGCGCATACACCCGCCCGGCAGCCTGCATCTGCGCGACTCGCTGTTTTTGGTCGATCCGCCCGAACCGGCCGCCGATCCGGGCGTTGGCTTTGCCGATGGCGGGACGTTATCCGCAAAGCGGTCGCATAGCCGCCACATTGAAGCATCCACGCCGCACATCGCGTCGCCCGATGTCCACGTCAACCACGAAGACCACTGTATCGTGATGTACTATCACGGACTGGAAGGGTACGCGAAGCAATCGACACGGGTTGCTATATCGCGCGATGGACTCAATTTCACGGCCCGGCCGGAAATCCTGGGACGCACCTATTTTCGCGTCTTCCGGCATGAAGACCTGTTTTACGCCCTGGCGATGCCGGGGCAGTTCTACCGGTCGCGCAACCGGTATTCCGGCTTCGAACCAGGCCCCTTGGCGTTCAATCGGGACATGCGCCATTCGGCCGTCATGGTGCGCGGCCGAAAATTATACGTCTTCTGGACTCAGGTGGGGCATGCCCCCGAAAGCATCTTGTTAAGCACGGTTGAGCTGCCCGGCGATTGGCAACGCTGGCGGGAGAGCGAACCGGTCCAGATCCTGCGTCCCGAATTCGATTGGGAAGGCGCCGATGCGCCCCTGGAACCGTCGATCCGAAGTACGGCTTACGGACATGTCAACCAGATGAGGGACCCGGCAATCTTCGTCGAAGCTGGTTCGATATATCTTTTATATGCGGTCGCCGGCGAAAGCGGCATAGCGATAGCCCGCGTTATAATTGATTAGCAAGGCACAATCAGCGTAAACTTTTACGGCAAATGCGGATCGGCATGCGGCGCATGGGCGGACGAAAAATTCATTGGAAACCCTGGCCTTGGGACACGCGGTGAAGTACCCGAATTATTAAACGAGCGGAAAGGCAGCCCGATGCGGATTTCCAGGAAAGACCTGGAATGGGCGGCATCGAAAAATGTTATCGACGACGCCCAGGCGGCGGCGCTATGGCGGTCCTTGAGCGAGCGAACCGCAGACCGCTCTAAATTTGACCTCATTCACGTTGCTTATTATTTCGGTGCGCTGCTGGTTATCGGCGCCATGGGATGGTTCATGGGCACCGCATGGGAGGACTTTGGCGGCGCCGGTATCCTCGCGATCTCGCTATCCTACGCCGCCGCCTTTAGCGTCGCCGGCGCGATGGCGTGGCGACGCGTTTTGCGGGTTCCAGGCGGCCTGTTGATCACCATGGCGGTTTGCATGACGCCGTTGGCGATCTATGGGCTTCAGCGGTGGCTGGACCTGTGGGGGTTCGACGATCCCGGCCAATACAGCGACTTCCACCGCTGGATCCGGGGCGGGTGGTTCGCGATGGAAATGGCGACCATCGCCACCGGGTTAATTGCGCTGTGGTTTTTCCGGTTTCCTTTCCTTAGCGCGCCGGTCGCGTTTGTTCTTTGGTATGTGGCCATGGATTTGACGCCGATCATTTCTGGAGCCGACGGCTTCGACTGGGCGCTACGCCAACTGGTGTCATTGTGGTTCGGGCTGGCGATGATCGTCGGCACCTATCTCATCGACCGCCGTACTGGACGGGATTTTGCCTTCTGGGGCTACCTGTTCGGGTTAATCGCATTCTGGGGCGGATTGTCCTTGCTCAAGAGCGATAGCGAAGTATCGAGGTTCGCCTACTTCCTGATCAACCTTGCCCTTATATGGATGTCCGTATTCCTGCGCCGCCGGGTATTTATCGTGTTTGGGGCGTTGGGCGTGCTTGGCTATATAGTATATTTGGCGCAGATAATTTATATGGAATCAGCGCTCTTTCCCTTCATCCTTACGGCGTTTGGCCTGGCCATCATCTATCTTGGGTTACTTCTTAAACGGCACGGTGCCAGGATAGCGCAGGCGGCCGAAAGCACGTTGCCCGCATGGATGCAACGGCTGCGGCCCGGTGAATGAGCCGGCCGCCGGGCTCGACGCGCGCGTGCCCGGCGGCACGACAATGCGCGACGGCCACGAACGAATCTTTACCGGCCTACGCGGTGGGGTCCGGTACGAAGCGCAGATAGGGCTTGGGCGCCCGCCAGCCATTCGGGTATTTTTCCTTGGCGGCTTCATCGGACACCGCCGGCACGATGATGACATCGTCGCCGCGCTGCCAGTTCACGGGCGTCGCGACCTGGTGATTGGCGGTCAACTGGCACGAGTCCAGCACCCGGAGCACTTCGTCGAAGTTCCGTCCGGTACTCATCGGATAGGTCAGCGACAGTTTGATTTTCTTGTCCGGTCCGATCAGGAAAACAGTCCGGACCGTCGCGTTGTTCGCCGCCGTGCGTCGTTGCGACGAATCGCCTTCGCTGGCCGGCAGCATGTCGTACAATTTGGCGATCTTCAATTCCGGATCGCCTACCATCGGAAATTCGACCTTGTGACCTTGGGTTTCCTCGATATCTTTCGACCATTGGGCATGGTCGCCGACCGGATCGATGCTGAGACCGAGGATTTTGCAGTTGCGCTTGTCGAATTCCGGTTGCAGGCCGGCCATATAGCCGAGTTCCGTCGTGCAGACCGGCGTAAAGTCCTTGGGATGCGAGAATAGAATGGCCCAGCCGTCGCCGATCCACTCATGGAAATCGATCGTCCCCTGGGTCGTTTCGGCGGAAAAATTCGGTGCTTCATCATTGATTCTTAATGGCATGACTTTCTCCCTCACCAATTTGTAAAAGTTGGAGCTACGCGCCTTGGATTCCCTAATTCCGATCCAATTACGGCATGATCAATTATATAGTTTTGCGCGCGAACGCGCCAACCTCCCCT
>Ga0066376_10003942_pt1 | contig 13074 bp, 9 predicted proteins | sample Knorr_S15_td_Bot_FD_77009 | JGI IMG/M metagenome (GOLD analysis project Ga0066376, IMG submission 77009) | Marine microbial communities from Southern Atlantic Ocean transect - Knorr_S15_td_Bottom_ad_5009_LV_A | ecosystem: Environmental > Aquatic > Marine > Oceanic | place: Southern Atlantic... | reverse complement strand
TCCGCGCCGTGGTTCCAGCAACAAAATGTTCGACAAGGTGGCCTTGTTTAAACCTGCTTAGACGACTCTTCCGCATGCTTCCCATGATAACGCCTTTTTGGCATTATCTGGGTCAGCCCCTTCATTTATATCCATGCCGTAATCTCAACCGAGCGCACCGAATTGCTGTTACAAGCCTGACGTCATAAATGACTCAATGTCGATAACAGGATAGTTTTCGGTCGAAATTATTTTGCCCGAAGGCCAGAAAAGTCAATAGTGGAACAGGGTTATGAGTATCAGTTTCGAAGAAACATTGCGGCGCTTGCGCGGCGAATTTATTGACATTTGCATAGAAAAGCTGGATTCGATCGACATCGCCATCGATAGATTTATCAGCAACCCGGGAAAAAGGGGCGAACGATTTCCAGATTTTCAGCGGGAAATACACAGCATCAAGGGATCGGCGGGAACCCACGGGTTCAGTTCCATTTCCACGATCGCCCACAGGCTTGAGGATTACGTCGAATCGACCCGCCGCTTATCGAGCGGCAAATGGCTGGAAGTTCAAATTTTCATCGACGCGATTAGAGAGATAATCGAATCCCGCGAGGAACCGGACGCCGACCGGACCGAGGAGGTCTTGAATGCGCTGCCGACCAGCGCGCTGCCGACGCTGGAAACCAAGCAAGGCAAGAGGGTGACGGTCCTGCTGGTCATGCCGCTGGGCGTTCAGCGTAAACTCGTCGGCATGGAGCTGGCCTCGATTGGCTTCGATGTGTCGTTCATCGATTCACCCATGCAGGCCATTCAGGTCGCCTTTGCGGTCAAGCCGCACGCCATTCTTTCCAGCCAGAAATTATCCGGGTTTTCAGGCTCGGAACTGGCTGCCGTCTTCAAGGCCATAAAGGCGATGTCGAAAATACCGTTCGTCATCCTGACATCGCATGAAAAGGGTTCAATGTCTCAATTCGGCGCCGCCAACGACGTTTATGTGGTTCACAAAGGCGAAGGTTTCCTGAGCGATCTTTGCGAACTTTTGTTGTCGCTCGACCTGTTCAGACGCGCCGGATAACGGATACCGGCTGCAAAGATCAATCAGTAATCCAGGAAACTGCGCAGTTTGCGGCTGCGGCTGGGATGTTTCAGCTTGCGCAGCGCCTTGGCTTCGATCTGGCGGATCCTCTCACGGGTGACCGAGAACTGCTGGCCGACTTCTTCCAAAGTGTGATCGGTATTCATGCCGATGCCAAAGCGCATCCGCAGCACCCGTTCCTCGCGCGCCGTCAGCGAGGCCAGCACCCGGGTCGTGGTCTCGCGGAGATTGGCCTGGATGGCGGCGTCGGAGGGCAGGATCGCGTTCTTGTCCTCGATGAAATCGCCCAGATGGCTGTCTTCCTCGTCGCCGATCGGGGTTTCCAGGCTGATCGGTTCCTTGGCGATCTTCAGCACTTTGCGGACTTTTTCCAGCGGCATGCCGAGCTTGACCGCGAGTTCCTCGGGCGTCGGCTCGCGGCCGATTTCATGCAGCATCTGGCGCGAGGTGCGGACAAGCTTGTTGATGGTTTCGATCATATGCACCGGAATACGGATGGTGCGCGCCTGATCGGCGATTGAGCGGGTGATCGCCTGGCGAATCCACCAGGTCGCGTAGGTCGAAAATTTGTAGCCGCGGCGGTATTCGAATTTATCGACCGCCTTCATCAGGCCGATATTGCCTTCCTGGATCAGGTCGAGGAATTGCAGGCCGCGATTGGTGTATTTCTTGGCGATCGAGATCACCAGCCGCAGATTGGCTTCCACCATTTCCTTCTTGGCCCGACCGGCCTCGCGTTCGCCCTGCTGAACGGCCTGGACGATGCGCCGGAACTCACCCATCGGCATGTCGGCGGCGGTGGCGATATCGGCGATGCCGGCGCGGTACTCCTTGATCTCCTCGCGGTGTTTCTTGGCGTATACCTTCCAACCCTTGGCTTTGACCCGCGACACCGCGTTCAGCCAGTGCGGGTCGAGTTCGTGCCCGTAATAGCGGTGCAGGAAGTCGTCGCGTTTCACGCCGCAATTCAGCGCCGCGCGCATCAGCCGCCCTTCCAGCGACATCAGCGATTTGGAATAGCCATAGATCTGATGCGTGAGCTGTTCGATCTTGGCGTTGTTGAGGCGGACATCTTCCATCGAAACCAGCAGATCCTTGCGATGGCGCTCATAGGTGCGCTCGGTCGATTTGGAAATCGACTCGCCGCTCCGCAAGGCCGCCAGCCGCTTGTCCTGCGCCCGGTGGAGTTTGATATAGGTGACGGAAATCTTCTCGAACCGCTCCAGTACATCGGGCTTCAGCATCTGTTCCATCGCCGCCAGGGAAAGCGACACTTCTTCTTCCTCCTCTTCGTCCTCCTCCTCCGATTTCTGATCCTTGTCGTTCTCGTCCTTCTCGTCCGAGTCCTTGTCAGCGGCCTTCGCCGTGGTATTTTGCGGATGGGCCGCGCCGGTGCCGGGCGCTGCATTGTTGAGTGCCGCGGCGCGCCGCAGCCCGTCCGGGCTGGCGCCATAGGTCGCATAGAGGTCGATGACATCGCGCAGCAGAATCTTGCCCTCATTCAGCGCATCGTGCCAATGGGTGATCGCCTGCATCGTCAGGGGGCTTTCGCACAGCGCGCCGATCATCTTTTCGCGGCCCGCCTCGATCCGCTTGGCGATGGCGATCTCACCCTCGCGCGACAGCAACTCGACACCGCCCATCTCGCGCAGATACATGCGCACCGGATCGTCGGTGCGGCCGATATCGTCATCGGCCAGATTGCCGGCCTGCTCCACCACCACCGGCTTGTCGGGCTTTTCGGTGGCCTCGTCGGACTCTTCGCCGTCGATGACATTGATGCCCATCTCCGAGAGCGTGGTCATCGTATCTTCGATTTGTTCGGACGAAACCCGGTCCTGGGGCAGGATCGCGTTCAGCTCATCGATCGTGATATAGCCGCGCTCCTTGCCCTTCGCGAGCAGCTTCTTGACCTCCTGCGCGGCCCCGTCCATGAGCGGGCCGTCGGTTGATTCTTCCGCGTTGTTAGATGATTGAACTTGCGCCGTCGCCGCTTTCGTTGCCATCCAGTTCGCTCTCCACTAATCCCGACACACCGTCGTCATAACGGCCGGCAGGCATTACGGCAAATCGCCCGCCGGTTCCTCGATATCGGCTAGACGCCGATCGTTTTCGACAGCGTCCGAATTCGCCGCCAACGCCCTGGCTTCTTCCGCCACACTACCGGATTCCGATGCCATCCGACCTATTTGCGCGGCCTCGCGCTTCTGGATATTTTGCCTTCCACGGTCAAGTAGAACGCCAAGTCCCCATCGGGCTTTTTCTAATTCAGCTTTCGGACTCACGAATGACGACACGAGATAAACAAAGGGACTCAAAACACTGTCCAAAAGACGCCTATCGCCATCTTCGGAAAAATGGGTTCGAATAGCTTCAAGATCAAGGTCTATGTGCGCAGCGAACAGGTTTTGAAGCCGCTGGAAGAGTTTGTCAAGATCGGGATCGAACGCAACCGCGTCCATCGCCTCGGCGAACTCATCGCGCAAATTGGGATGATTGATCATCGCCGCGAGGATTATCCGCTGATCCATACGTTTAACTCCATCCACGGCACCGCTCAAATTCACTTTTTCATCGGTACTTCGCAGTTGAGTCCTTTGTAACTTATTGCGTCGGGGCTGGAACGCCGCCCAAAGGCGCTCCTTGAACATGCTTTGATACTGTTTGCGCACGCTTGGATCGGCGATCCCGGCGGTCCGCTGGCGCAGCCGCGCCTGCAAATCGGCGCGCCGTTCCGGCGTATCGAGCGGGCCGAGCCCGCATTCCATGTCCCAGATGACGCTGGAAAGCGGCCGCGCCGCTTCCAGCACCTGGCGCATCGCCGCCGCCCCCTGGCTGGCGAGCAGACTGTCCGGGTCCTCGCCCGGCGGCAGCATCGCAAAGCGCAGCGACTTGCCCGGCGCCAACAAGGCCAGCACCCGCCCGGCGACGCGGCCGGCGGCGCGCTGACCGGCAGTATCGCCGTCGAAACACAGCACCGGTTCCGGCGCCAGCCGCCACAGCGCCAGTATCTGTTCCTCGCTCAACGCGGTGCCGAGCGGCGCCACCGCCGCCTCGATCCCGGCCTGGGACAGGGCGATGACATCCATATAGCCTTCGGCGACGACGATCTGGCCGGCCTCGAAGCTGGCCTTGCGCGCCGGGGCGTAATTATACAATGTCCGCCCCTTGTCGAAGAGCGGCGTATCGGGCGAATTGATGTATTTGGCCGTCTTCGCATCGCCCATCAGGCGCCCGCCAAAGGCGATGACGCGGTCCCGGCGGTCGGCAATCGCAAACAGCACCCGGTCGCGAAAGAACGGATAGGGCGGGCGGCCGTCATCGGGGCGGCGCAGCAAGCCGGCCTCTATCATCTGCGCCTCATCGATCCCCTGGCCGCCCAGCACCGCCTTCAACCCGCCGCCGCCGGGCGCAAAGCCGAGCCGGAATTTTTCGATCGTCGCATCCAGCAGGCCGCGGCCATGCAGATAGTCCAGTGCCGCGCGCCCGGCCGGGGCGCGAAGTTGGCCTTCGAACCAGGTGCAGGCCGCCGCCATCACGTCATGCAGCCCGGCCTGGCGCTTGGCTTGCGCACGGGCTTCGGGCGTTTCGACCGGGATTTCAAGCCCGGCGTCGCCGGCCAGCCGCTCGACCGCTTCGGGAAACGACAATCCAGCCGTGTTCATGACGAAGGAAATCACATCGCCATGCGCACCGCAGCCAAAGCAATGATAGAAGCCCTTTTCCTCGTTGACGGTGAAGGAGGGCGATTTTTCGTGGTGAAAGGGGCACAGCCCGACATATTCGCGGCCGCGGCGGGTCAGTTTGACTTTCCGGGCAATCGCATCCGCCAACCCGGTCCGGGCGCGAATATCTTCAAGTAAACGATTTGGAAACGCCATCTAACCCGAATCCGCTCCTAGAAGGTCAAGATAGCCTTTGCTTGGCGATGGCGCCAGCCTTGCCGAAATCAAATTGACCGGTGTAGCGCGCGCGCAGCGCCGCCATCACCTTGCCCATCTGCTTCAGGCTGTCGGCGCCGATTTCCTCGATCACGCCGGCCACCGCCGCATCGATTTCGGTAGCGTCGAGCTGGCGCGGCAAAAACCGTTCGATGATGACGATTTCGTCGCGTTCGCGCTGCGCCAGTTCCGGGCGGTCGCCCTGCTCATACATCTCGATGCTGCCATGCCGCTGCTTGACCATGGTCTGTAGCATGACAAAAATCTGGCCGTCATCGACCTCGGTGCGGTCGCCGGCGGTCCGCGCCGCAATATCGCGGTCCTTCAAGGCGGCCAGGATCAGGCGCAATGTGGCGACGGCGGTTTTGTCTTTCGCCCGCATCGCGTCCTTCAGCGCATTGCTCAACGCGTCACGCAAACGCCCGCCCTCCCCTATCAACCATTTCCCAGTGTGATGGCGAAACGGTAACCGATCCGGTTCTGGTTGGCAATCTCGGATAATTTTATAACTATTTGAAAACAAAGACATAAATTTATCGTTTTCTCTTGACCACGGCACGCGTTTTGCTTAGAACACCGCCAATTTGCGCATGATGCCGCGCTACGGCTGGTATCCGCCGACGATTCTTCGTGGTAAATCAGCATTATGCACCCCCTCTACCCTTGATATAAGGACGCGGTCCGCGCATGCCGAACCAGACGATGACGACCGGCCAGCCGCCACCAGGCAGTACGGCGGCGTTGATTCTGGCCGATGGCGGCATCTTCTGGGGCCGGGGCATCGGCGCGGTCGGCAGCGCCGTCGGCGAGGTCTGCTTCAACACCGCGATCACCGGCTATCAGGAAATCCTCTCCGACCCGTCCTATGCCGGACAGATCATCACCTTCACCTTCCCCCATATCGGCAATACCGGCGCCAATGCCGAGGATATCGAGACCCTTCATCCCGCCGCGCGGGGCTGCGTGCTGCGCGCGGCAATCACCCAACCGTCCAATTTCCGCGCCACCCGGCATCTCGATGCCTGGATGCGCGATCACAATCTGATCGGCATCGCCGGGGTCGATACCAGGCGGCTGACGCGGCGCATCCGCGAGGCCGGCGCGCCGCACGGCGTGATCGCGCACGACCCGGCCGGCAGCTTCGATGTGGCGGCAATGCGCGGCCAGGCCACGCGCTGGCCGGGGCTCGAAGGCATGGATCTGGCGAAGACGGTAACCTGCGATGCGCCCCATGAGTGGACCGAAACCGGATGGACGCTGGGTCAAGGCTATGGCCGGCTGAAAGCGAAACGCCACAAGGTCGTGGCGGTCGATTTCGGCGCCAAGCGCAATATCCTGCGCTGCCTCGCCGCTCTGGGATGTGCTGTAACCGTGGTGCCGGCCACGGCCAGCGCGCAGGATATCCTGCGCCTCGAACCCGACGGCGTTTTTCTGTCCAACGGCCCCGGCGACCCGGCGGCGACCGGCGAATACGCGATCCCGGCGGTCCAGGCAATAATCCAGTCCGGCACGCCAATTTTCGGCATCTGCCTTGGCTATCAGATCCTCGCGCTGGCGCTCGGTGCGCGAACGCAAAAGATGCATCACGGCCATCACGGCGCCAACCATCCGGTGCAGGATCTGCAAACCGGCAAGGTCGAAATCACCAGCCAGAATCACGGCTTCGTCGTGCTGCCGGATTCGCTACCCGAATATGTCGAGATGACCCATAAATCCCTGTTCGACGGCACCATGGAAGGCCTGCGCGCCACCGACCGCCCGGTCTTCGGCGTCCAGCACCACCCCGAAGCCTCGCCCGGCCCGCAAGACAGCCACTATTTGTTCGACCGGTTCATGGCGATGATGGACGGCCATGCCTAAACGCACCGATATCGAATCGATCCTCATCATCGGTGCCGGGCCGATTATCATCGGGCAGGCCTGCGAATTCGATTATTCGGGAACCCAGGCGTGCCGGGCGTTGAAAGAAGAAGGCTACCGGGTGATCCTGGTCAATTCGAATCCGGCGACGATCATGACCGACCCGGATCTGGCCGACGCGACCTATGTCGAGCCGATCACGCCGGCGATGGTGCGCCGCGTTATCGCGCGCGAACGGCCCGACGCGCTGCTGGCGACCATGGGCGGGCAGACCGGGCTGAATACCGTAATGGCGCTGGAAGCGGACGGCACGCTGGCCGAATTCAACGTCGAGCTGATCGGCGCCACCTCGGCCGCCATCGCCAAGGCCGAAGACCGCCTGCAATTCCGCCAGGCGATGGAATCGATCGGGCTGGAATGTCCGCGCTCGCGCGTCGTGCACAATATGGAAGAAGCCCTGGCGGCGCTCGACTGTACCGGCTTGCCGTCGATCATCCGGCCGTCCTTCACCCTGGCCGGCACCGGCGGCGGCATCGCCTATAACCGCCAGGAATTCGCCGATCTGATCGCCGGCGGCCTGCGCGCCTCGCCGACGACCGAGGTACTGGTCGAGGAATCCGTGCTTGGCTGGAAGGAGTACGAGATGGAGGTGGTCCGCGACAAGGCGGACAACTGCATCATTATCTGTTCGATCGAAAACATCGACCCGATGGGCATCCATACCGGCGATTCGGTCACCGTCGCCCCGGCGCTGACCCTGACCGACAAGGAATACCAGATCATGCGCAACGCCTCGATCGCGTGCCTGCGCGAAATCGGGGTGGATACCGGCGGGTCCAACGTCCAGTTCGCGGTCAACCCCGAGGACGGCCGGCTGCTGGTGATCGAAATGAACCCGCGGGTCTCGCGCTCCTCGGCGCTGGCCTCCAAGGCGACCGGCTTTCCCATCGCCAAGGTGGCGGCCAAGCTGGCGGTCGGCTACACCTTGGATGAAATCGACAACGACATCACCAAGGTTACGCCGGCCAGTTTCGAGCCGTCGATCGACTATGTCGTCACCAAGATACCGCGCTTCACCTTCGAGAAATTTCCCGGTGCCGAACCGCTGTTGACGACGTCGATGAAATCGGTCGGCGAGGCCATGGCGATCGGCCGGACCTTCGCCGAAAGCCTGCAAAAGGCGCTGCGGTCGATGGAAACCGACCTGACCGGGTTGAACGAGGTGGTCATCGATAATGCGCCCGACCTGGACGCGGTCCGCGCAGCACTGGCCAGACCGGTCCCCGACCGGTTGCTGATCGTCGCCCAGGCGTTCCGGCACGGCCTTTCGCTTGCCGATATCCATGAATCCTGCAAGATCGACCCCTGGTTCCTGGCCCAGATCGAAGATCTGGTGCGGGTCGAAGACACGGTGCGCCGCGACGGCCTGCCGACCGATGCGCTGGATTTTCTGGCGTTGAAAGCGCAAGGATTTTGCGACGCAAGGCTGGCCGAACTGGCGGGGATTAGCGAAGCGGCGGTGACCGACCGGCGAACCGCACTGGACATTCATCCCACCTTCAAGCGGATCGACACTTGTGCTGCGGAATTCGCATCGCTGACGCCGTATATGTATAGCAGTTTCGAGGGCGGCGACGCGCCGGAATGCGAGTCAGACCCCACCGACCGCGCCAAGGTGGTCATTCTTGGCGGTGGCCCGAACCGGATCGGACAGGGCATCGAATTCGACTATTGTTGCGTTCACGCGGTGTTTGCGCTGTCGAAAGCGGGTTACGAAACCATCATGGTCAACTGCAACCCGGAAACCGTCTCGACCGATTACGACACCGCCGACCGGCTGTATTTCGAACCGCTCACCATCGAGGACGTGCTGGCCGTGATCCGGGTCGAACGGCAAAAGGGCGATTTCCACGGCGTCATCGTCCAGTTCGGCGGACAGACGCCGCTCAAGCTCGCCGCAGCCCTCGATGAGGCCGGCGTGCCGATCCTGGGAACCGCCCCGGACGCCATCGATCTGGCCGAGGACCGCGAACGCTTCCAGAAATTGCTGAAGAAACTGGGCCTGCGCCAGCCGCCCAACGGCACCGCCATCTCGCTCGAACAGGCCGAACGGATCGCTACCGATATCGGCTATCCGGTGCTGATCCGGCCATCCTATGTGCTGGGCGGCCGGGCGATGGAATTGGTGCACGACATTCACGGGCTGCGCCGCTACATGGCCAATGCGGTCCAGGTATCGGGCAACCGCCCGGTATTGATCGACCGTTTCCTGCGCGATGCGATCGAAATCGACGTCGATGCGATCTGCGATGGCGACACGGTCTATGTCGCCGGCATCATGGAGCATATCGAGGAAGCCGGCATCCATTCCGGCGACAGCGCCTGTTCGCTGCCGCCCTATTCGCTGCCCGATGACGTGATCGCCGAGATCGGCCGGCAGACCGAGATTCTCGCCCATGGGCTGAACGTCGTCGGCTTGATGAATGTGCAATACGCGGTCAAGGACGGCGATGTGTATATCATCGAGGTCAATCCCCGGGCCAGCCGCACCGTGCCGTTCGTCGCCAAGGCGACCGGCGTGCCGATCGCCAAGATCGCCGCCCGAATCATGGCCGGGGAGAAACTTTCCGCCTTCGATCTCGATGGCGGCCGCATCGGCGCCCATGTCGCGGTCAAGGAAGCGGTGTTCCCGTTCGCGCGGTTCCCCGGCGTCGATGTGATGCTTGGCCCGGAGATGAAATCGACCGGCGAGGTGATGGGGCTGGACAGCGATTTCGCCCGCGCCTTCGCCAAGGCGCAGCTTGGCGCCGGGGTCGACCTGCCGCAAGGCGGCACGGTTTTCATCTCCGTGCGCAACGACGACAAGCCGGCGATGGCCGATCTGGCGCGTGAGTTGACAACGATGGGATTCGACATCATGGCGACCGGCGGCACCGCCAAATTCCTCGACGATCACGCTATCGCGGTGCGCCCGATCAACAAGGTCCTGCAAGGATCGCCGCATATCGTCGATGCGATGATCGACGGCGAAGTCGATCTGATCTTCAACACCACCGAGGGACAGACCGCGATCAAGGATAGTTTCGAGTTGCGGCGCACCGCCTTGATGCGCGCGATTCCCTATTTCACCACCGCCGCCGGCGCCCGCGCCGCGACCCGGGCAATTCAGGCAATTCGCGCCGGATCCCTTGATGTTGCGCCCTTGCAGTCCTATTTTATCAAAGCGTCCTAATTTTGGATACGGTACCCGGCTTCAAATAAATTTCTTGAACATTGACGATACGGCGAATCTGGCGGACCTTGCCCCATGAGGGAATCCGCGGCGCGTATTTTTTGTGCTGGAGTTGAATAAAGGCGATGCAAAAAGTTCCCATGACCTCAGGCGGCTATGTAAACCTGCAGGAAGAGCTCAAGACCCTCAAATCGATTGAGCGCCCCGCCGTAATCAAGGCAATCGCCATTGCCCGCGAACATGGCGACCTGTCGGAAAACGCCGAGTATCACGCCGCGCGCGACAAGCAAAGCTTCATCGAAGGCCGGATCGCGGAAATCGAGGACACGATCAGCCGCGCGCAGGTCATCGATGTCAGCAAGCTCAGCGGCAAGAAAGTGCAGTTCGGCGCGACCGTAACCATTGCCGATGAAGAAACCGACGCGCGGACCACCTACCAGATCGTCGGCGAACATGAATCCAACGTCAATGAGGGCCGGCTTTCGGTCGCGGCGCCGATCGCCCGCGCCTTGATCGGCAAGTCGGTCGGCGAATCGGTCGAAGTGGTCACCCCCAGCGGGCAGAAGGATTATGAAATCGTCAAGGTCCGCTTCAAGTAACGTCGATCGGCACGCCGAATTCCTGCTTCGACAGGCGAATGGCGAGGGCCGATTTGACATTGCTGACATTGGGCGCAGCGGTGAGCCGCGTGGTGAGAAAGCGGTTATAGGTGTCCCAGTCACGGGCGACGATCTTCAGCAAAAAATCGGTCTCGCCGGCCAGCATGTGACATTCGCGCACTTCCGGCCAGCCCGCGATCAGGGTCTCGAAGGCGACAAGATCGGCTTCCGCCTGGCTGGTCAACCCGACCTGGGCAAAGACCATGACGCCGAATTCAAGCCGTTCGGGATCGATATCGGCGTGATAGCCGCGAATATAGCCGGCTGCTTCCAGCGCCCGCACCCGGCGCAGACAGGGCGGCGCGGAAATGCCGGCGTGCCGGGCCAGCTCCACATTGGTGATGCGCCCATTGGCCTGCAAGCTGTGCAGAATTCGGCGGTCGATACGGTCGAGCTTGACCTTGCTCATGGCCGGCCTCACTGACGGGTGTGAATCGTATGGGTGATAATATTACAAAAATACCCGCAACGCGCAAGAGACCGCGCGGCGCCGATGCCCGCTAAAACCGCCTGGGTTCTCACCGACGACAAGGCCGGCATGATCACCCAGGCGGTCGGCCTCGCCGAAGCCGTGGGGCTGCCGTTCGAGGGAAAAATCATCCGGCTGCGGCCGCCCTGGGCCTGGCTGCCGCCGCGGCTATGGCCCGGCGGCGTCATGGGGCTGGCCCCGGACAGCGACGCGCTGACGCCGCCCTGGCCGGACCTGGTGATCTCCTGCGGGCGCAAGGCGATCGGCCCCGCGCGCGAGGTCAAGCGGCGCAGCGGCGGACGGACCTTCCAGGTCTATATCCAGAACCCGCACATCCCGTTGCGCGCCTTCGATCTTGTCGTCGCCGGCGCGCATGACCGGCTTTCAGGCGACAATGTCGTCACGACGAAGGGCGCGCTGCACCGGGTGACGGCGGCGCGGTTATGCGATGCGGCGCGCGAATTCGCCCCCTCGCTGGCCGCTCTGCCGCGTCCGCTGACCGCGGTGCTGGTCGGCGGGCCGAACGGCGTCTACCGCATGACGCCCGAAATCACGGCGGATTTCGCCGACCGGCTGGCGGCATTCGCCGGCCAGACCGGCGGCGGGCTTGCGATTACGCCGTCGCGCCGCACCGGCGCGCAAAACGAAGGCGTGCTGCGCGAACGGCTGGCCGGCCGCAGCACCGTGATCTGGGACGGCGCCGGCCGCAACCCGTATTTCGGCTATCTGGCCCTTGCCGACCAGATCGTCGTGACCTGCGATTCGGTCTCCATGGTCTCGGAAGCCTGCGCCACCGGAAAACCAGTCCATGTCTTCGATCTGCCCGGCGGCAACGCCAAATTCGAACGCTTCCATAGCCTGTTGCGCGACCAGGGCATTACCCGCCCTTTCACCGGAAGCCCGGCGCACTGGACCTATCCCCCGTTCGACGACACCGCGCGCATCGGCGCCGAAATCCGCACCCGCATGGGGTTGTCCCAATAAATCGCGGAGCATCGCTTGGCGATTGCCAAGATTCGGCGCAATCCCTATATCTTGACCCGATGGCGTTTGGCCATCGTCAGACATCGAACCGTCGCGCATTACGACGGAAAATGGCGGTCCCATGACGCTCGATATCGATACGTTCAGCAATGTTTCCGGCGGCTTCAGCTTCTTCAAGGCATTGGGGCATCCGTTGGCGGCGCCGCGTATCCGCGCCGTGCTGGACCGGCTTGCCGGGCCGGTTGCGATCTACGACCCGCATGGCCATGCCGCCGCCTTCGCCGCGCTGTACGACATCGCGCAACTGGATTGCGCCGGCATCTATGTGCAGGATCTGGGCGCGGTCGGCAAATCCGTGCTGGGCCACGAAGCGCAACCGGTGACGGCGCTGCCGGGTGGCATCGGCACCGTGCTGGTGCTGGCGTTCGATGCACAGCGGATGATCGACACGGTCCGCCATCTTGTGCCCGAGGGCACGCAAATCGTCAGTCTCGACGCCGGCCGGCTGGACGACGACATGCTGACCAACCCCAAGCGCTATCTCGACCCGATCAATTTCGCCACCAATTTCGCCTTCTTCCGCGATGCCGGCGGCTGCCACACCAGGCTGGTCACGATAAATTACTGGGGCGGATACGGGGCCAGCAACACCACGCTGTGGCTCTGCCTGCTGGATACGGATGGTGCGGCGATCGCGCAATGGAGCCAGCCGGCCCCGGCGGCGAACGGGTCGATCGAAATCGACAGCCGAGAGGTCCGCGCCCGCTTCAAGCTCGGTGAATTTACCGGCCAGCTTTTCATCCATGTCGTCAATGGCGCCGGCCATGACGTGGTCAAATACGCACTCGAGTGCG
>Ga0066376_10003939_pt1 | contig 13079 bp, 12 predicted proteins | sample Knorr_S15_td_Bot_FD_77009 | JGI IMG/M metagenome (GOLD analysis project Ga0066376, IMG submission 77009) | Marine microbial communities from Southern Atlantic Ocean transect - Knorr_S15_td_Bottom_ad_5009_LV_A | ecosystem: Environmental > Aquatic > Marine > Oceanic | place: Southern Atlantic... | reverse complement strand
GTTTTGCAACATCCAACAGGTTAAATGTTCCAACAATATTTGTTTGAATAAATGCTCCTGGATTTTTAATCGAATTGTCTACATGTGATTCTGCAGCAAAATGGATCACCCCTTTAATTGTATGCTTTACAAACGTTTCTTTTATTAAACTTCTATCACAGATATCTCCCTTTATAAATGTATAACGAGAATTTTTTTCTAGCGTTTTTAAATTCGAGACATCTCCAGCATAAGTCAACGTATCAAGATTGATAACATGATAATTTTCATGCTGTTCCAAAAAATATGGAATAAAATTTGAGCCAATAAACCCAGCGCCTCCAGTAATTAAAATTGCCTTCATCCTGCTATTTTTTATAGTTGTCTAAATACACATTTAATTGCGCAAGCAGTAAAAACAGAATCATTAAAGCAGCTCCCAGTGCGCCTCCTATAAATCCATAGTTTTCTTGAACTCCTTTTAGCTCATATCCCACATGTTGAAAATTTGAAATCACATTTATGACTTCTGATTTCTCTGCTTTGTCTTCACTAATTTCTTTCAAGTCTTTATTGATCTTCCTATTTGTTTCAAACAACTCGAGCTCTTTGGTTGCTCTTTTTCCCCCTCCTAAATCAATAGTGGTCCCTGTAGAAAGTTTTTTCGCTTCTTCTAGAAGCACTTTCATATAGACTTTTCGTAAGGTGTCTATTTGAACGATGTTTTCGCGCAATAAAGAATCTGTTCTATTTAAATTTTCATTGACTAGCGTTTTTACTTTATTAAAGTACTTATTTTCTACAATGGAAGCAACAATAATCGCATCCAACTTTGAAAAAATGTCATTTTTGGTAGCAATGACACGTATATTATGTACTTTATAGTCATATTTTGTAAACGTCTTTTTAAACAATGAAAAAGAATAACTCTTTGCGGTCAATGTGTCTACAGATAAAATGAGCTCATCATAAACTGTTAAGAAATCATTTCCATTTTTAATCGGAAAAACTTCAAATTTCTTTAATGAGGAAGCGTCTTCAGAAGGAATACTAAATACTTTTGCCAATAAATCGGTATTCTTTTGTTTTACCAAGTCGTTATAATAATTGATATTATTATACAACTGTCTTGAGCTTCCAAAATTAGGCTGTACTTGTAAATCGGCTCCAAAAGTGGTGTCCTTATTGAGTTCTATCACAGTTCCTAAAACAGCTCCTATGACTATAGAGAGCAGTAATTTTCTAGCGTGTGTTTTTATGAATAATAAAATGAGAATTAGAAAGTGATAAATTCCCTTAAAGATGTTTCCAATAAAATTGGAAAAATTTGAAAATCCTTTTCCAATAATAATAAACAACGAACCTAATTCTATTTCGTCATCTTTTGTATTCTTTTCTTTTGACATTGTTGTTTGTTTAGTTAAAAAAGCTGTTTACAATCATTAAAATAATTGCTCTAATATTTTTTGTGTAATCGCATACGTTGGAGTCACGCCACTCATTCCAAGTCCTCCAGAAGCCAAAGTTGCGCCCGTTTCTAAAGGGTTGTCTGACGCATAATATGCGTATCGTACTTTTACATTTTCTGAGATGTTTCCTCTTATTTTTGATGCTGCTTGAATGGCTTTTTGATAATGCGCCCCTTCCATTTCCAATCCAATTACATTCCAGGTTGAATCATGAAAAAACTTTAAAATATCTTTGTTCTGCAACGATGTTCCTAGTACAGAAACCATTGTTCCGTCAAAAACTTCTACACCAAAACCTTCTAAATCTTCTTTTGATAACTCATTTTTAAATGGATAATTGTCTGCCGTACCTTCAAAAACATGAGCATCCGGAATCATAATGTCTCCTTTTCCTCCTTCTAAAATTCCTGCTTTCCCCATAATTGAAACCGAATCAATCGTTAAGTGCGTCAACTCTGTAGCTGTTTTATAAGGTTTTAACAACTCGTCCATCGTCTCATAAGCTTGTTCTCCAAAAGCGTAATCCATCACAATTATTACAGGTTCTTTTCCTTTCGAGTTTACTTTTGAAAAAGGAGTCGTGTCAAAATTGATTTTTCCCGTATCAATCACCTGAACATTGATGTTGGTTCCTGAGAAATCTTTCAAATAAATCAATCCGTTTTTCGAAGCATAGTTTTTTACTTTTGCTTGTAAATTTTTGCTGTTTTCATCACTCAACAACTCAAAAAGTTTAAACCCTTTATGAGATGCCGCTTCTTTTGGCAAAGCCCCCTTGGCATAAATAAAATTTAATACGCTGTGCATATTTGCACTAATAATGTGAATTGGTCTTTCTAATAGACCTTTCTCTTTTAAGGTCTTTTTAATATTATTCGCCCAAATCTCACCATAAATATGGTGCCCAATTTGCTCATTTAACACTGAGCTAAACGTAACAATTCTCTTTTTATTTTCTAACGTTTCGTTAATTGCTAATTCCCCTAACCAATAGATCAATTGAAAAAACCGATCTGGATTCTTTTCTGTAGAAAACGTCGTATAAATGTCCGAAACCTCCTGATAGGTTCTACCTAAAATAGTTCCTAAATGAGCAATCGTAACCTCTCTTTCATCTTTAGTGATTTTTTTATCAAATAAAACAATTTCTTTTAATGTGCTCCATTCTCTGATACAATCTGCTCCTTTGTTGATAAGTACTTTGTCTTTAATTTTATGAGATTCAATAAACAAAAAAGTCAAGTGTGTTAAAATATCATAAATTTCAGACCTCCCTCGGGTAATCTCAATATTCATCTGATCTTTATCTATTCGGTAACAATTTCGTCTCCTTTTTGGAGGGACAATTGACTGAAAATGAGACTCTTTATAACCTTCATCTGCTGTCAAATTGATAAATTGACATTCTTCAATTCCTTCTGGCAAACGTTCAATGATATAAATCAATCCGTTCAATTCTACTTTATCTTCAGCAATCGACCCATAAATTTCTGGCCGCAATGACAACAATGATTTTCGCAACGTTTCTCCAGAAACTCCCATCGGTTTATAAAAACCTCGACTAAATAAATGTCGCATCGAAATATATAATCGTTCTATGGCTCCTGTAGATTCTTGTGCTCTTGTTCTTTCTTTCATCTATTGTTTTTTATAGGTTTTTGCCCCAATAGCTATTGGGGGGGTTCTATTTTGGTCAAAGATACTAATTTAAATTTCTTATTTTTTTGGTGTCAGTAACTGGGTGTATTTCTTTTTATCTTTTAATAAACGGGCTGCATTTAGAATCCCTTTGTCATTTTTTAAATGATGTTGATATACGCCTTTATCATAATACAGCCTTTTTATAATTTCGTTTTCCAATTTTGTTGCTAAAAATCGCTGGTTTTTTGATATTTCTTTTATCTTTTTTAATTGTAATTTCTTTTTAATTTGCTGATATTCCTTGAAAACAAAACGATTGTTTTCTGTTGCTAGATATGCTGTTTTAAACAACCGCTCTTGTTTTGTTACAAATGTTGTGTCTATTTCTTTTAAATACCGTACAAACTGTTTGAAATTTTGACTAGAAAAAGAAAAATTCTCAATGTTTAATAAAGAAGTCTTTAAAACAAATTTCGTTGCATAATTAAAAATTGTATGAGATGCTAACAGCGCCTTTGTTGCCTCTGTTATCGGTGTTGATTCAATATTCAAATCAGGCTGTATTCCTCCTCCATCATATACTTTTCGTCCATTTTGAGTTGTAAACTCATGGACTTCTCCATCAGAAAATTTTGAAACAATGCCATTTTTATCTCTATTTGCATAATCTAATTCTTGGATACAACGTCCACTCGGCGTATAATATTTTGAAATTGTAACTTTCAATTGTGTACCATAACTTAATGGTCTGTATTTTTGCACCAATCCTTTACCAAAAGAGCGCGCTCCTAGTATTACAGCTCTATCATAATCTTGTAAAGCACCAGCAACAATTTCTGAGGCAGAAGCCGATCTTCTATTTATTAAAACCACTATTGGAATTTCTAAATCTAACGGACTATTTCTTGATATATATGTATTACTCCATTTTTTAACTTTTGCTTTTGTGCTTACAATACGCTTTCCTTTAGGTAAAAAGAAATTCGATATGTTGATGGCTTCACCCAATAAGCCTCCAGGATTACTTCTCAGATCGAAGATCAATTTTTGCATTCCTTTTTCTTTTAAATTGTTGAAGGCTTTTTTCACTTCGGATGCTGCTTTTTCATTAAATTTCGTCAGGACAATGTATCCTGTATCTTCGTTAATCACTTGAGAAAAGGGAACGGGGTTTACTTCAATTTTTTCTCTCTTAAAATCAAAATTTAACCTGTTACCTTGTCGAATGACTTCTAAGGAAATAGCACTCTTTGGAACACCAAGCAAGAGCATAGAAATTTCTTCTCTTTTTAGTTTTTTCAGCACTTGGTTGTTAATTTTTAGAATCACGTCGCCTGGTTTTAACCCTGCTTTGTCTGCTGCGTATCCTTTAGAAATAGCCGTAATCGTAGTCTCTTTATCTGAATATCTTATCGAAGCGCCAATCCCTCCATAGGCTCCTTCTCTTCTAATTTTAGCGGCCTCAACATCTTGTTCATTGTAATAATTTGTATATGGATCTAAATTTTTTAAGGTGTTTTTTAATGCCTGTGTTGTGAGTTCTGCTGGATTGAGTTCGTGTACATAATACATGTTCAATTCTTTGAACAGTGTGGTGTAAATTTCTATCTGTTTGGCAACTTCAAAAAACCTTGATTGAAATGAAAAGAGCACAAAAACCACTCCAATAACAACTGTTATTAGTATACTGCTTTTGTTAATTTTCTTCATTTTTTGTGATTTTTTTTATCTCTTGGAGAAACGAAGTTAGTAATTTTTCCATTTTATCTTCAATAGCATCATATTTCTGTGCTGTTTTTCCAAGATAAGAAATCATAAAAATATACGGAACTTCAAGTTCGTTATATACCGTATATTTTTGTTTTCTATACGCTTCTCGCATCAATCGCTTTATTCGGTTTCTATCAACGGCGCTCTTAAAATTTCGCTTAGGTACTGATACACCTACTTGTGCAGGAAACTCTGAACTGTGTTCCGTTTGTAAATATACCATGCGTAATGGAAAAACTTTTATCGAGTTCCCTTCTTCATAAAGTCGCTCTATGAGTTTCTTGCTTTTTAAACGCTCTGCTTTTCCTAATGTAAACTTCATCATTACAAACTTACATAAAAGAGTTATTGTTTCTGTCCTTGTGACTTAATTTATTGTGCAATTAAATAGTGCTAAAAAGATCTTAGTAAAGGACGTGTTAAACAAGTAGGTCCTCCGCCTCCTTTGATACTAATTTCTTCTCCTTTATAAACCGTTACGTTGCAACCTGCAGCTTCTAATAACTTTTTTGTTTTACTGTTTCCTTTTACAACAATACAGTTTCTTGGAGCAATAGCTAATACATTACAGCCCATTGATTCAAACTCTTCTTCAGGAACTTCAATCAATTCAAAACCACGATAAAGTAACTCATTTCTGAATTTTATAGGCATTAATGGTGAGTAAACTACCGCCAAGTTTTTATCAATAGGGCTTAAAATAGACATGAGATGGAAGACATCGTTTTTACCTTTATAATGGGGCAATTCAACAATAATGATGTGAATCCCTTTGGGCTCTAATAATTTTTTTAATTGTGCTATTCCTTCTTCATTTGTTCTGTAGGTATGGCCAACTGCTAGAGTTTGTTCATCAAGCCAAGCCACATCCCCTCCTTCTAAAGTTCCTGGAAACTGTATCTCTCCTAAAACAGGAATATTGTTCTTTTGATAGGTTTTCAACTGTGATTTCGGTTCTTCTATTCTTCCTCCCTTTCCCATATTACAAATAATCAATCCGAAATTTGTAGCAATTGAAGCGTCTCTACAATAAATTGAGTCGATTTTTACTTGGTCATCTTTTGAAAAATAACTGATATTAACCTGTTGTTGCTCTAAACATTTTTTTAGTGATTTGTATTCTTCTAACGCTTTTTCAAAATCTGGGCACGAAATATAATTCAATTCTTTCCATTGTTTTGACAAGTGTTGATGAGAAACAAAAGCGTCTTTAACCGATTTTAAATAAACTGATGCAAGTTGAAGGTATTCTGAATGGTGTGTTGTGCTCATTTATTTATTACGTTTATTCCACTGCATTAGTGCGTAAAAAGGGATCCCTGCTAACAGTAATAAAAACCCATAAAATACGGTATCGTGTCCTGATCCATAAATTGCCCAAATAGAATATGCAAAACCTAAACCTCCAAGTAAAAACGTTTTGAAAAAATTATTTCCATGAAGTTTCTTCTCTATCATTACAATAACGTAAGACGCCATAACAAAAAGATAAGGCACTAGACAGGTAAGAGTGGTTAAAAGAAGAATAAATTCAAATTGCTCAACCAGTCCGGCAGAAAAGTTTAATAACATCACTAAAGATGTTAAAACGCTTCCAATAATTAATCCAAAAATTGGAACGCCATTTTTATTTTCTATTTTAAATACTTCAGGGAATAATTTGTCTTTCGCTGTAGCCATCGGAATTTGACTCGTTATTAAAATCCATCCATTTAATGCGCCTATTGCGGCTATCGCGGCTCCTGCAGCAACAAAATAACCGCCAAAATCTCCACCAATAATTTTTCCTGCTTCAGCAAATGGAGCTGGTGAATTTTGTAAGACGTCTACAGGCACTATTCCAAATAGAACAACGGTTCCAAGTATATATACTGCTGTGGTTATTAATGTTCCTAACATGGTGGCTTTTGGCACAGTCACTTCTGGATTCTCTATATTTTCTGCTGGAATAGAAGCGCTTTCAAGTCCTAAAAAGGCAGCTAAAGTCATTGTAGAAACTAGAGCAAGAGTTGTCAAATTACTTTCGCCTGTTAAATTAAAAGCAGGAACATTGTCAAAATTAAAATAAAATGCACCTACCAAAATCACTAAAACCAACGGTAGTAATTTTAAAACAGTAGTAATCACTTGTATTTTCCCAGAAGCTTGTACTCCTTTTGAATTGATCCAAGTCAATGCCCAAATCATTGCTAAGGCAACACTAATAGCTAAGGTGGACTCTGTTTCTAAAGCTGGAAAGAAAACAGTTAATGCGCTAACAAGCGCAACAACAATAGCTGCATTACCAACCCAACAAGAAATCCAATAACCCCAAGCAACTAAAAAGCCTATAAAGTCTCCAAATCCTTCTTTAGAATACGTATAAGGGCCACCGCTTTTATTCACAATAATTTTACTAAAATTACTAAAAACCTTCGCCAGTATTAATGCTCCTGCCGCTGAGATTAACCACCCTAATAGACTAATACTCCCTTGACTAGCTAAAACTGATGGGAGAAGAAAAATTCCTGCGCCAATCATATTACCAACAACCAAAGACGTTGTGGCAATCAACCCGATTTTCTGATCTTTTGAGCTCATTTACTGTTTTTTTAATGTGAATCTATTATAAATACGTAATTTAGAAGCGGGTTTTAAATATATAACTTTCAAAATTAATGGAAAATCATTTTAATATAGATCCCGATATTTCAAAATCAGAAACCTTACCTGCTTCATTTTATAAAAGTCAACCCGTTTTCGAAGCCTTAAAAGAACACGTGTTTTTAAAAACTTGGCAATGGATAGGCGATGAAAACTTAGTACGGCTACCACAATCTGTTCACCCTTTTGTTTTGTTAGACAATTACTTAACAGAGCCTTTAGTTTTAACCAAAACCAAAGAGGAAGAAATTAGTTGCTTGACCAATGTATGTACGCATAGAGGAAATATCGTTGCGTTACATCCGGGAAAATCTAGAAAACTTACGTGCGGGTATCATGGAAGACGTTTTAATTTGAAAGGTGAGTTTGAGCATATGCCAGAGTTTGAAACTGCTGAAAATTTTCCAAGACCTTGTGATAATTTACACAAATTTCCATTAAAAAAATGGGGCCCGTTCTTATTCGCTGGATTAAATCCTTCATTTGATTTTCAACAAGTGATTGACAAAATGAATGAACGTGTTGGTTTTTTACCCTTAGAAGAGTTTTCTTTAGACTCTTCTTTGTCTAAAGACTATCTAATTCATGCACATTGGGCGTTGTATTGCGATAATTATTTAGAAGGCTTTCATGTGCCTTTTGTGCATGCAGATTTAAATGATGTATTAGATTATGGAAGTTATAAAACGGAGGTGTACGACTATTGTAATTTGCAAATAGGATATACAGATGAAGCTACAGAGGTTTTTGACCTACCAAAAGATCATATTGATTATGGTAAAAATGTAGCCGCTTATTATTATTGGGTATTTCCAAATATGATGTTTAATTTTTACCCTTGGGGATTATCAGTAAATATTGTAAAACCTATTGATATGAATAGAACAAAAGTTTCATTTATCTCTTACGTCTATGATCCTTCAAAATTAAACAAAGGTGCCAGTGGCGACTTAGATAAAGTGCAACGCGAAGATGAGTTTGTTGTAGAAAATGTTCAAAAAGGAGTAAAGTCTTCATTTTACAAAGCTGGACGATTTTCTCCAACCAGAGAGCAAGGAGTGCATCATTTTCATTTATTATTGGCCAAATTTCTGAATTCTTAATTTCTCTAATTATTTCCGTTTTTAATCAAAATTATCCCATAGGTTTAATTAAATTTGAAACCTAATTCGTCTTTATAGGAATTCGTTTAGAAAAAAGAAAAACAAACAATTATGAAAGCAGATTTATTTCAAGCTCCAGATTATTATCACTTGGATGATTTATTAACTGAAGAACATAAATTAATACGAGACGCTTCTCGTGAATGGGTAAAACGTGAAGTTTCTCCCATTATTGAAGACTACGCACAACGTGCCGAATTCCCAAAGCAAATTATTGGTGGATTGGCAGAAATTGGAGCTTTCGGACCTTATATTCCAGAAGAATATGGTGGTGCTGGGTTAGATCAAATTTCTTATGGATTGATCATGCAAGAAATTGAACGTGGTGATTCTGGTGTTCGCTCAACAGCTTCCGTGCAATCTTCTCTAGTAATGTATCCTATCTGGAAATATGGAGACGAAGCACAACGAAATAAATACTTGCCAAAATTAGCTTCTGGTGAATGGATTGGCTGCTTTGGTTTGACAGAACCTAATCACGGTTCAAATCCCACAGGAATGGAAACCAAATTTAAAGACATGGGAGACCATTATTTACTAAATGGTGCAAAAATGTGGATTTCTAATGCGCCTTTTGCGGATATTGCTATTGTTTGGGCAAAAAACGAAGAAGGAAGAATTCATGGGTTAATCGTTGAACGCGGAATGGAAGGTTTCTCTACACCAGAAACACACAATAAATGGTCGCTTCGAGCTTCATCAACAGGAGAATTGATCTTTGACAATGTAAAGGTTCCGAAAGAAAATTTATTACCTAATAAATCGGGCTTAGGAGCGCCTTTAGGCTGTTTAGATTCTGCTCGTTACGGAATTGCTTGGGGTGCAATCGGAGCCGCTATGGATTGTTATGATACCGCTTTGCGCTATTCTAAAGAACGCATCCAATTTGGGAAACCAATAGGGCAGTTTCAATTGCAACAGAAAAAATTAGCAGAAATGATTACTGAAATTACCAAAGCACAATTGTTAACTTGGCGTTTGGGCGTTTTACGTAATGAAGACAGAGCTACTACTGCACAAATATCAATGGCAAAACGGAATAATGTAGACATGGCAATTACCATTGCTCGTGAAGCAAGACAAATGCTAGGTGCAATGGGAATTTCAGGAGAATATTCTATCATGCGTCATTCCATGAATTTAGAAAGTGTCATTACCTATGAAGGAACTCACGATATCCATTTGCTTATCACCGGAATGGATGTTACTGGATTGAATGCTTTTAAATAAGGGTTCTTCTGCATAAAATTATTAAAAAGAGCATCTATTACAGATGCTCTTTTTAATTCTAATACCAGTTCCAAACTATTAATGAGGGAGTTTGTTTTTCAATAAACCATATAAAAAAGTTCCTAGTACAGAAAAAACAATCACAACAAGTATTGGCAAATATCCTGCGCCAACTAATGTAAACATAGGTCCTGGACAAGCGCCTGCAAGCGCCCAACCCAGCCCAAATATAATTCCGCCGTACATGTATCTGCTAAATCCTTTGTCTTTTGTAGTAAATTTTATGGGCTCTCCATAAAAAGATTTGATCTTAAAATATTTTATGGACTGTACCAAAATCAGCCCTGTAACAACTGCTGATCCAATAATTCCATACATCTGAAATGATTGAAATTGAAACATTTCATAAATTCGAAACCAAGAAGCAGCTTCAGATTTAAACATGATGATTCCAAAAAGAATTCCGATTACTAAATAGATACCTGTTCTCATTTTTTAAAAAATTAAAGGGAATAAAAAGTGAATCATTGTCAATCCACCAATAAAAAAACCAATCACTGCAATTAATGATGGCAATTGCAATTCGCTGAGTCCAGAAATTGCATGCCCCGAAGTACATCCTCCAGCATACCGTGTTCCAAAACCAACTAGCAATCCGCCAAGAGCTAAAATAAATAGATTTTTAGGGGCTAAAAACACATTGTTTCCAAACAATTCATTTGGCAAATATTGAGTTCCTGCGCTTTCAAAACCAAGCGTTTTTAAATTTTCTATCGTTTCTGGGTTGATGGCAACCGCCAAGTCATCTGTCATATATTGTGATGCTATAAAACCTCCAATAATGGCACCCAATACAACCACAAGGTTCCAACGCTGAGCTTTCCAATCGAATTTAAAAAAAACTGTTTTTTCCCCTGCTCCACAAATAGCACATAACGTTCGAAGATTTCCAGACATTCCAAAGTTTTTACCCACCATCAGAAGTAAAAACATAATAAAAGCAATCATTGGGCCTGAAACATACCAAGGCCAAGGTTCATATATCCAACTCATTTTTATAAATTTAAACGCAAAGTACTTAAAATTATAACATATTGTCGGTAACATTTGCTACAAAACAGTATTTTATTGGTGCTGCCCCAAATACTATGGAATACAACAAACGTGGCAATTAACAATATTAAAAAGGTATTCATGTTAACCTGTCGTTTCATTGAGCATCTATTTTAGATGTTGTATTTTCGAAGACCTTTGTAACAATTGTCACAAAAGAACTCGGTATATAATCCTATTTTTAACCCAACTCTAAATCCTAGGCATGCGTATGGATAGAAGAAAATTTATCACAAAAACAACCCTAAGCTCTTTGGCAACTCTTATAGGGACAGAAATTGTTTTTGGAACAAACATGCTACACGATTATCAACCTGTAGCATTGCAAGATCCAGATCCTTTCAAATTGTTTAAAAAGGATTCTGAAATGGTTATTTTGAATGACAAACCATGGAATATAGAAGCGAAGGCACATTTATTAGACGATAAAATTACTCCTAATAAATATATGTTTATCCGAAATAATGGCTTGATTCCAGAGACGATTGATGTAAAAAACTGGACGCTTGTCATTGATGGAGAATCAGTGGTACATCAAAAAAAATACACCTTATCCGACTTAAAATCAACATTTAAACACCATACCTATCAGCTTACATTAGAGTGTGGAGGAAACGGAAGAAGTGAATTCAACCCTCCTGCAAAAGGAAATCAATGGACAATTGGTGCGGTGTCTTGTGCAACTTGGACAGGCGTTCGCCTAAGAGATGTGTTGGAAGATGCAGGAATTAAAGACAGCGCAGTCTATATTGGTTACCATTCAGCAGATACACATTTAAGTAGAGACCCTAAAAAAGAACCCATTTCTAGAGGTGCTCCAATGATAAAAGCATTGCAAGATGAAACCTTATTGGCTTTTAAAATGAACGGAAAAGACATTCCTTTAGCACACGGATATCCTTTGCGGTTGGTTGCTGGCGGATGGCCTGCATCGGTATCAGGAAAATGGGTAGAACGAATTAGCATCCGAAACAAAGTGCACGATGGTGCAAAAATGAGCGGAACCGCTTATAGAGTTCCTTGCAATTCTGTTGCTCCCGGAACAATAGTAAGCGATAAAGAGATGTGTATTATTGAATCTATGCCTGTGAAATCTCTTATTACATTTCCAAAATCTGGAGCAATTATTCATACAAAAGACACACTTAAAATTAGAGGGCATGCTTGGGCTGGAGAACTAGAAGTTTCTAAGATGGAAACGTCTATTGATTTTGGGGCCACCTGGCAGAAATGCTCGTTAGAAAAACCTGCAAATCGTTTGGCTTGGCAACATTTTTCTGCAAACATTCAGTTTCCTAAAAAGGGTTATTATGAGGTTTGGGCAAGAGCTACAGACACCAACAACAAAACACAGCCCATGGTGCTTCCTGGATGGAATCCAAAGGGGTATTTAAACAATGCCTGCCATAGAATCGCTATAAAAGTAACGTAAATGTCTACCGATAAAGAATTTCAAAAGAAGTTGAGGAAGGCTGAAAAGCTTGCTTATTTTGCTGGGTTTTTATTTTTAATTGCTGGCGTTGGCGTGGTTTTTTTGTTGATTGATCCTAATTTTATCCGCTTTCAAAGCAAGCAAAAAAACTCTATAACTACTTCTGTTGAGCTGGATGAAGACCGAATCGAAAACGGAATCCACATTCGAACCGGATTGATTGATGCTAAGGGTTTAATGACCGTGGTTACGAATTGTACCAATTGTCATTCCGCAAAATTAGTCACCCAAAACAGGATGAGTGCTGAACGCTGGAATGCCACTATTAAGTGGATGCAGGAAACACAAAATCTCTGGGAATTGGGAAGTAATCAAAAAATAATTGTTGAGTATCTTGTTGCCAATTATCCGCAAAAAGAAAAAGGAAGACGTGAACACTTAATAAATATAAACTGGTATGAATTGGAGAACTAATCTTGTGATCATGTTGCTTATTTTTTCTGCTTGTAAACAAGAAAAAAATAGCTCGGAAAACAATGCTAAAGAAATGACGAGTTCTTACTTGATTGAAGTAGATGAACTTCAGAATATCATTACGAACGATACGATTAAAATAATTGATTTTAGAAAACCTGCAGT
>Ga0066376_10003938_pt1 | contig 13081 bp, 7 predicted proteins | sample Knorr_S15_td_Bot_FD_77009 | JGI IMG/M metagenome (GOLD analysis project Ga0066376, IMG submission 77009) | Marine microbial communities from Southern Atlantic Ocean transect - Knorr_S15_td_Bottom_ad_5009_LV_A | ecosystem: Environmental > Aquatic > Marine > Oceanic | place: Southern Atlantic... | reverse complement strand
CTCCGTGCCAGCCGGCCACCACGTGGCCGACCTCGCACGTGGACCGTTCCTACGAACGTTGCTCGATGCGAGACCGCAACCCCAGGTCGTCGTGCTGTCTCCGTTTGCCGCCGATCGGCACCTGGTGTCCGAGCTCGAGCGACAGGATGTGCGCTGCGTCCCGGTGTTTGCGGCGCCACCCGGTCTGGGAGCCCGGGTGGTCGATTCGATTCTGAGCGAGCGGTTTCTTCTCGACTCCGGCTTGCGGGCGGTCCGGATTCAGCGCGACCGCGCGCGGTTGATGGACACGTGGCGGGGACGTCGCGCGCTCATCGCGCTCAAGGCGGCGGTGTGTCGATTGCCGGTGTCCAGACGCGCTTGGTTTCAGGTGGCGCAGCGGATCGCCGACGTGTCCGCGTATCGGACACTGTTCGAGACCCATCGTCCCGATCTGCTGGTGACCGCGACCGCCGGTGTTCTGCCAATCGAAATGCCGCTCATCTATGCGGCCAAACGTTTCGGTGTGTCGCAGATGGGTGTCGACCTCGGGTGGGACAATCTGTCGTCGAAATATCACACGGTGTTGCCGGTCGACCATCTGGCCGTGTGGAACGAGACCATGCGGGAGGAGGCGGTTCGCTTTCACGGATTTGCCGCTGACCGGGTCAGGGTGACCGGGGCGCTGCCCTTTGACGCCTATTTCGGCGGCGAGCCGATTCCGACCCGGGCTGAGCTCTGTGCGTCGGTCGGCGCTGATCCGGTTCGCCCGTTGGTGACTTTGGCCACCGCCCCTGCCTTGGTCTACCCGACCACCGATCGCATCGTCGAGATCCTGGCGCGAGCGATCGGTGACGGCGCGCTCGACGCCGAGGCCCAGCTCCTCGTCCGCGTGCATCCGAGGGATCACGCGGACCTCTACGCCAGGTTTCATGATGGTCGACACGTCTTCGTTGAAAAGCCGTTCGAGCAGCTCGAGCGAAGCCGTGGGGCCCCGGAGCTCGACTCGTTCACGCCGGTGGCGGCCGGCCGGCGCCGACTGGCGGCCACGATGGCGCACAGCGATGTGGTCGTGAACTTCGCGTCGACCACAACCGTGGAGGCGGCAATCTTCGACACCCCGGTCGTGAACATCGGTTTTGATGACGCGCCCGCGCTGCCGTTGCCGCTTTCCATCGGCCGGTATTACCAGTTCGAGCACTATCAGCCGGTGGTGGAGACCGGGGCGGCACATGTGGCCACCAGCGCCGGCGACCTCGTGGGCGCGGTGGGGCGCTATTTGGCCGACCCGGCGATTGATGCCGAAGGACGTCGCGAGCTGGTGCGGCGGTGCTGCACGTTCACCGACGGACGGGCCAGCATTCGGCTCGCCCGGTGGGTACTCGACACGCTCGCCCAAACGGCGCCGGCCGAGGCGCGGTCGTGAGGGGTGGGACCTACCGCCGCGCCGGTCGGGGGCAGAGCCTACGCCAGCTCCTGCAGCAAGGACGTCTGCTGGTGCTGCGTGACTTCCGGTTTCGCTACCGGCAGGCCTATCTGGGATACATCCGGGCGGTGGCGGATGTGTTGCCGTTGATCTTAGCCAGACGGAAGATCTGCCCCGGGAACAGGCGAAGCTGATCGCTGGCGCTCGCGGGTTCGTTGGCACTTTCGGAGCAATGAAGATTCTCTTCTCGATGCGGCATCCCGGGGCGATCCGAAACTTCGCGTCCACCGTGCGGGAGCTCGCCAAACGGGGGCACCACATTCATCTTGCCTTCGTCATGCAGGACAAGCTGGGCGATGGGCGTCTGCTGTGGGACCTGACCGACGACTACGCGACCATTACGCACACCGAGCTGGCCAGGAAGAAAACCCCGTACCGCTTCTGGCTCGGGCTCGCTCGCGGTGTTCGCTTCTGGGCCGATTTCCTGCGGTATCTTGGTCCCGAGTATCGCGATGCCGACAAGCTGCGAGAGCGGGCCAAGTTGCGGCTGCCGCGGTCGCTCGTCGGCATCAGCACATTGCCGCTGGTGAACAGCCGCCCCGGCCGGCGCCTCCTCTCGACCCTCCTGCTGTGGATCGAACAGGCGATTCCGACCGACCGGTGGGTCGATGCACTTATCGCGTCTCAAGAACCCGATGTCGTGCTAGTGACCCCGCTCGTCGACCTCGGGTCCGACCAGGCCGACTATCTCAAGAGCGCCCGCGCGCTCGGGATTCGGACCGGGTTGTGCGTGCACAGCTGGGACAATCTGACCAACAAGGGCCTCATCCGAATCAAGCCCGATCGGGTGTATGTGTGGAATGAGTCCCAGCGACAGGAAGCGGTAGACATGCACGGCCTCCCGCCGGAGCACGTCCTTGCCACTGGGGCGCCCGTCTACGACCAATGGTTCGACCGCACCCCAAGCACGACCCGTGAGGCGTTCTGCGCGAAGGTCGGGTTGCCGGCCGATCGACCGTTCGTGGTGTATCTCTGTTCGTCTGGCTTCATCGCGCCGAATGAGGCGGCGTTCGTGGAACGCTGGGTGCGCGCGATGGGGGCGGCCCCTGGTGTCGATGGCGAGCGGGTGCGGAACATGTCCATCCTCGTGCGGCCGCATCCGCAGAACCTGCAGCCGTGGCACAAGTACGACTTCGCGGAGTTCGACCACGTCTCGGTCTGGCCGGCCGGCGGCGACAACCCGGTCGACGCTGGGTCCAAGAACGACTTCTACGACTCGCTGTTCCACAGCGAGATGGCTGTGGGGGTCAACACCAGCGCGCAGATCGAGGCGGGGATTGTCGGGCGGCCAGTCTTTACGATCCAGACCGAGGAGCATGTCGGCACGCAGGACGGGACCCTGCATTTCAAGTACTTGCTCGAGGCTGGCGGCGGGCTGGTGCACAACGCGTGCGACTTCGACGAACATGTCGCGCAACTCGGGCGTGCCCTCGATCACCCGTCAGAAGAACAAGCGAAGCTCAGAGGGTTCATCGAGGCGTTCGTACGACCGAAGGGCCTGGACGTGGCAGCGACACCGCTCATCGTGGATGGCATCGAGGAACTGGGCCGTCTCCCCCGGCCGTCTCCCTCCGGTACGCCGGCGTGGCTGTACCCGCTGAGGTGGTTGCTGTATCCGGCGGCCATCGGCCTGAAGGTGGTCCGGGAGTTCGCCCGCACCTCGCGCAAGCGGCAGCGCCAGCTGCGACCCTTGACGCTGGGTGGGATGGTGTTGAAGCCCATCTTCTCCGTACTCGATATGTGCCTCAGATGGCGGCCGGCCAAGAGCTTCGTCAAGAAGTACGTGGTGCCGAGGGTCGTGCCGCGGATGAGTCCCGATGAGCCGACCGAAGAAATGGTCGCGATTCCGCGCATCATCGACAAGCTGCACAAAGGTGACCGCCCCCTGATTATCGGTCCGTGGCTGAGCGAGGTGGGATTCGAAATCCTGTACTGGCTGCCATTCCTCAACTGGGTCAAGACCTACCGCCACTTTGACCCCGCACGTCTCATTATCGTGTCGCGGGGCGGCGTGGCTCCTTGGTATGCGGGCATTGGCGCCCGCTATATCGATGTCTTCGATTTCTTTACACCGGAGCAGCTCAAGCAGCGGAACGAAGAGCGGATGGCAGAGGGGCAGATGAAGCAACGAGCACTCACGGAGTTCGACCGCGAAGTGGTCAAGCTCGTCAAGCTCGCCATCGAACGCCGTGACGCCGAGATCTTCCACCCGATGTACATGTATCGATTGTTCTATCCGTATTGGAAGAGTCGCGCGTCGATCAATCTGATCGAGTCGTTCGCCTCATTCGAGCGATTGCCGGAGATCGAGCGGTCCGACGTGGCCGCCAAGCTCCCGGATCAGTATGTGGCGGTCCGGTTCTACTACAACTCGGCCTTTCCGGAGACGGAAGAGAACCGCGACTTCGTGCGCCGCCTGCTGACCCGGGTCACCGAGCGCACCGACGTCGTGCTGCTCAATCCCGGTTTCCGTGTCGACGACCATTCGGATCTGCGGCCGGACGTCTCGCGGCGTGTGCACCGCATCGACCACCTGTTGGAGCCGCGGAACAACCTGCACGTGCAGACGCAGGTGATCAGCGGAGCCAGCGCGTATATCGGGAACTATGGTGGATTGTCGTATGTTGCGCCGTTCTACGGCGTGCGGTCCCTCGCTTTCTATTCGAGTCCGGAGCACGTGGCGCCGCATCATCTGGACTTGATGTATCGAGCGGCGGCCAAGCTGAAACGCGGGTCATTCGTGGCGCTCGACGTGCAGGCACTCGATCTCCTGAGCCTGGTCGTGCCGGGGGATACCATCGACGTCGGGCCGACCCCGCCAGGTGAGATCGGATCTCCAAGTCACGAGGCCGGCGCCGCGATGGGGCAAGCGTGACGCCATGAAGGTGCTCTTCGTCCTGCAGTATCCGGGGTACTTGCGCTACTTCGATTCGGTCCTTGAAGCGCTGAGTCAGCAACGGCACCGGGTTGCGGTGGCGTTCGACCAGCCGCACAAGCAGCCGGAGGGATTGTCGGCGCTGGAGACCATCGACGGCGACGTGGAGGTGGTCGACCCGGTGCCGCGGCGCCCCGATATCTGGAGGCCGGTGGCGCGCGGCGTGCGAGGCACTATCGACTACGCCCGGTATTTGCACCCGCGGTTCGAGCATTCGCCCTATCTGCGTGACCGGATGCGCACCGTGCTGCCGCTGTTGACTCGATGGCTAGGCCGGTGGACGACAACCACCGCTCCCCGAACGGCGCAAATAGTACGGTTCCTGCAGGCGTGCGAACGGGCAGTGCCCAGCAGTAGGACGCTGGAAGCGTATCTGGAGCGGATTGCCCCTGATGTCCTCGTCGTGTCGCCGCTGGTGACCGACCAGTGTCCGCAGGTCGACCTCATCAAAGCGGCCCGCCGCGTGGGCGTGCGGAGCGCGTTGTGCGTGGCTTCCTGGGACCACCTGACCACCAAGGGGTTGATGCGGATCCAGCCGGATTTGGTGGCGTTGTGGAACCACGATCAGCGGCAGGAAGCGATCGAGTTCCATGGCGCAGAAGCCGAGCGGATCGTGGTGACCGGAGCTCAGTGCTTCGACCGGTGGTTCGACCGGTCACCCAGTCGATCACGGAAGGAGTTCTGTCGCCGGGTCGGGCTGCGCCCGGAACGTCCGTTTGTCGTCTTCACTGGCTCTACCGCCTCTATTTCCGCGCCGGAACCGGAGGTGCGATTCGTCAAACGCTGGATCGATGCGGTGCGGAACGGTCCAGGCTCGCTGAAGGATCTGGGCATTTTGATCCGACCGCATCCCTACAACTGCGCGCACTGGTCGGCAGTGGATCTGTCGGAATACCCCAACGTGGTGGTCTATCCGCGGAGCGGCGCGAACCCCGTCGACAACGACGATCGGGCCGACTACTACGACACGCTGCACCATGGCGCCGGCATCGTCGGTATCAACACCTCGGCCATGATCGAGGCCGGTATTCAAGATCGGCCGGTGTTCACGATCGTCGACTCGTCGTTCGACGATACTCAGACCGGCACCCTACACTTTCGATATCTGCTACCGGAGAACGGCGGCCATCTCCAGCATGCGACCAGCCTCGACGAGCACACGCGCCAGCTCTCGGTGACCATCGACGGGGAACAGGCTCCATCGGCCCGCACCTTCACGAGGACGTTCGTGCGACCACACGGGCTGGATGTCCCGGCGACGCCGCGACTGGTCGCGGCGCTGGTGCAGCTGGCCGAGACCGCCCCACGGTCGGACGACCCGTTCCCCGTGCGGCTGTGGCCGTTGCGAGCGGCCCTGTGGACGCTGGCCGTCCTGCTGACGGTGGGCCACCTGCGCCGCGCGGGCAAGCGTTTGCGGAAACGGTGGCAGCACTATTCGATCGCGGCCTGGCAGTACTACAAAACACGCCGCAAGTATGTCCGAAAGTGGCGCGCGCGCCGGGAGAAGATGGCGAGAAAGGCCCGCAAGCGGTCAGGGGCCGACGGTGCGGTCCTGTGAGCGATCTGTCCGCAACGCAAGAGGTGTTGACCGCGGCGCGTGCCGCGACCGACGAATGGGACGCCCAGTTGGCGGTTCGTCGGACGACGGCCGTCTACCGGGCCTACAGACGGGTTCGGCGACAGGTGCTGGGTCTGATGGCGCTGGGCCGGAACCGACGGTTGACCGGCCACGCGCCAAGCGACTACTGGTCAGGCGAGCTGGCGAAGTTCGAGTACATGCTGGATGCGTCGCCGTTGATCATCGAGAAACTCCGTCACCACACGCACAATCTCACCGGGCTGCACGCCAACCACTATCGGCAGAGTCTGAACAAGCACCGTCGGCGGTTCACGGAGAAGCTGCTGGCGCTCCACGCTCTGGGTGGCGCCGATGCCGACCTCTGGGTGCCCGAAGCGAGGCTCCTGGGGGGCTTCGGGTTCGAGATCGACGGCGAGCTGGTCAATATCGACACGTTGAAGTTCTACGAGGTGTTGATCGCCCTGCACGTAGGGGTGGTGCTCAACGAGATGCGACACGCCACGGAGCGGAAGCTCGTCTGGGAGATCGGCGCCGGATGGGGCGGGTTCCCCTACCAGTTCAAGAAGTTGTGCCCGAACGTCACCTACGTCATCACTGACTTCCCCGAGCTATTCCTGTTTTCAGCCACCTATCTGATGGCGGCGTTTCCCGACGCCAAGGTGCGGTTCTATGGCGAGGTTCCGCCGCAGGAGACGTTTGCGGATTGGCGCGATCTGGATTTCATCTTTCTCCCCGACACTTTTCACGCGGCGGCGCGGCCCGACCAGGTCGATCTCATGATCAACATGGTGTCGTTTCAGGAGATGACGACGCAGCAAGTCGAAGGGTACGTGCGTCGCGCGTTCGAGCTCGAGTGTCCGTATCTCTACAGCCTCAATCGGGACCGGTCATATCACAACCAGGAACTGAGCAACGTGCGCTCGATCATCGGACAGCACTACTGGCCGCACCAGATCGACCTGCTCCCGGTCAGCTACACCAAGATGCTCCATGAGGATCCCGACGAAGAGGATAGTGGCTACAAGCATGTCGTGGGTTGGCGCCGTGTGTCGGGGTCGGAACCCTCCCGATGAGCGGACCGCGGGTCGTGATCGGCGCCCCACTGTACAACCATGCCGACGATCTGCCAGAGACCCTCGAGTCGTGGCTCATACAGTCGTATCGCGAGTTTCGGTTGGTCTGCGTCGACGACCAGTCCACCGACGCGACCGGCGAGGTCGTCCAACGCTACGCCGAGAGGGATTCCCGGATCGTCTACACCCGGAATCCGAACCGGCTGGGCATGATCGACAACTGGCGCCGCGCGTTCGATCTCGCGATCGAGGACACACCGGACGCGGAATACTTCGCCTGGGCCAGCGACCACGATATCTGGCATCCACGATGGCTGGCCACGCTGATGGCGGAACTCGACGCGCATCCGGAGGCCGTGCTGGCGTATCCGCGCAACCGACGGATCGGGCCCGACGGGGTGATGAACGACAAGCGTCCGTGGGAGTTTGCGACCGACGGGCTCGACGACCTGCGCGTGAGATTCAAGCGGACGATGCGCCACATGTCAGCCGGGAACATGATCTACGGGCTGGGGCGTGCCGACGCGATCCGACGGGCCGGTGTGTTTCGGCACGTGCTGGTACCGGACCGGCTGCTGTTGATGGAACTGGCGCTGGAGGGGCAGTTCCGTCAGGTCCCTGACATTTTGTGGTTTCGGCGTTGGTACGGGCGGATCTTCAGTTTGCAACGGCAGCGGCGGGCGTTCTTCCCCAACGGTCGGCCCTTCTACGCATTCGTCCCGTGGTGGATCAGTCACGCCGTTGCGCTCACCTGGATCCTCGGGGTGCGTGGCGAGCGGTCGCCCAACATCGGTCGCTGGACCGGGGTTGGGCTCGGGGGGCGCTATCTCCGGTTGGCCGGGCTGCTGCACTTTCGGCAGGAGCTCAAGCAGCTTCGACTCGACCTGTTCGAGCGCGCCACATTTCTCAGGCCGATCTATCTCCGGGTGCGGGGGTACTATCGCGGGTTCATGCGGCGGTCCGGCGTTGACCAGCTCGCGCCAAGATGGCACAAATCGTTCGGCGACAGTGAGAGGAGACGCAGACTCGTGCAGCGCACCACACGAAAGGCCCGTAAGGCGGCCGGCAAAGCGGTAGCGCCTCCAGGGCGATTTTTCTTGCGAGCGGTGCGGTCGCTGCCGCTGATGCAGAGTCGCGTTATTCCCTGGCTCGTCCGGCAGGAAATCGACGAGGTGCCGGCCGGGCGCGAAGTGGGGGTGATGCGTCGGGAGCTGCGTCGGGTGGCGGGGAGCGGCACGCCGATCATCGTTGGTCCCTGGTTGTCAGAGGTGGGGTTCGAGGTGCTGTATTGGATTCCGTTTCTCACCTGGGCCATCAAGGAATTCGAGCTCGGGCGGGATCGGTTGATCGTGGTGTCTCGTGGCGGCGCCCATTGCTGGTATCGGGATCTGGCGGAGCACTACGTCGACGTGTTTGACCTCATGTCGGTCAAGCAGTTCAGGCGCCGCAACGAGGGTCGCTGGCAGGATGGCGGCAACCAAAAACAGATGGAGGTCAGCGACTTCGACGATCACATCGTCGAGTTGGTGAAGGAACGGCAGGGGCTCAAAGACGTCACGGTGTTGCACCCCGCCGTCATGTATCGCCTGCTGCGATACTACTGGTACGAGAAGGGCGCCATCAGCCTGTTGCGAAAACATGCGATCTATCGAAAGATGCCGGCACTCGACGTCGCATCGATCCTCACCACGTTGCCCAAGGACTATGTAGCGGTCCGGTTCTACTTCCGGCCCTCGTTTCCAGACACGCCCAAGAACCGGGCGCTGGTGGGCCAGATTATCCGGACGTTGGCGCGACGCACGCCCGTCGTGCTACTGAATCCCGGTCTCAGTCTGGACGACCATGAGGACTTCGATCCCGGGACCGGCATGGGCGTGCACAAGATCGACCACCTGATGACCCCGACCCAGAACCTGGAAGTCCAGAGTGCGGTGATCGCCAACGCGCGCACGTTCGTCGGCACCTACGGGGGGCTGGCGTATCTGGGACCGTTCTATGGCGTTCCGTCGATCGGCATCTTTTCAAAAGAAGAAGAGCTCGTGGCCACCCATCTCGACGTCTCCCGACGGTTGTCGCGTCAACTCGATACGCCACTCGTGACCCTGGACGTGCGCGAGGTTGCGATGGTCGAGATGTTATTCGACACGCTGGATCGGGAGGGCCCGGTAGCACCGGTTTCGCCGGAGTCCACCGTGGCGGCCTCGTCTTCGTCGTAGCGTTGTTCAACAATCGGTCCTCGTACCCGCAATTGCTGACGCCTTTATTCGACCGAGACCCGCACCGCGATGATTCTGACAACTGAACGATTAAAGGAGTACCGTGGCCGCGTGGCGATGGTCGACGGCGCGTTCGATCCGCTCCATCACGGTCACATCGCTTACTTTCGTGCCGCCAAGGCGGTCGGCGCGACGCTACTTTGCAACCTGGCGCCCGACAGCTACGTGGCGGCCAAACATCCGCCCCTGCTCGATGCCCCGCGGCGCGCTGAGGTCATCGATGCGCTCGCCGACATCGACTACACCCACGTCAGCCACACCGACACCGAAACGGTGTTGCGCGAGCTGCGTCCTACTCACTACATCAAGGGCCAGGACTGGGCCGGGCGACTGCCACCCGAGCAGGAGCGAATTTGCGCGGAACAGGGCACCGAGATCGTCCTGCTGGACACCGTACTCGACTCGTCAACGGCACTGTTGGGCAAGTATCGTCCGCCGTTTCCGGACGGTGAAGGAGAGGTCAGCGCCTTCGAGCAACTCGTAGCCGACCAGCGCCCCGTCGAGTCCGGCCACTACGACGCCGAGTACTTCGTGAGCGACTGGCGTGAGGGCAACAACGACTACACGATCGCGGCGCGGCGCAAAATCGAGGGCCGCCACCCGGAAGTGATCAAGGAGGTGTTTCAGCCGACGCGCGTGCTGGACGTCGGTTGTGGTCCCGGCGTTCTGTTGTTCCTGTTGCAGGAACAGGGCATCGTGGCTGACGGGGTCGATTTCAGCCCCAGTTGCAAGGAGCTGGCGCCGCCCGAGGTGAAGGAGCGGATCGCGATCGGCACCACGGCCGACCAGGATCTGTTCGGCGACGACTCCTACGACCTCGTCATCTGCCGGGAGGTGATGGAGCACTTGACCGTGCTACAAGTACGGGACACGGTGCGCAATCTGTGCCGGGTCAGCTCACGCTACGTCTATGTGACGACTCGGTTTCACCCGGACCCGGCCGGGCTGCTGGATGTGACCACCCAGTTCGAGGTGGACCCGTCGCACATCACCCTGCTGAACAAGGACTTTCTGCGGGTGATGTTCGTGCTCGAGGGGTTCCGCCGACGGCTGGACCTCGAGTCGACCATCGATTGGATGGGCAAGGGACGGGTGCTGGTCTACGAGAAACCGGAGCCGACGGCGTGAGCGACCAGACGGCCGTTGGGCCCGGTCGCGCGGACGGCGTGCTCGGGTACCACCTCAACCCGCTTACCTGCGGAGTGGCGAAGTTCAATCTGCTGCTCGCCCGCCACCTGCAGGTGCCGATGCTCAGCGTGTTCGATGGTCGGGCCGTCTCGATGGCACATCCGGTGCTGTCGCTCAAGCTGTCAGAGTTTACCGATGCCGACAGCGTCGCGCTCGCCGCCCTGCTCGAGACCGTCTCCTGGCGTGGGGCCTTCAGCCTGTTTCTGCACGCCTGGACCGACACCCCGGTAGAGCGGTCGCTGCTCTCGCGAGCTGCCGCCGTGTATTGCGGCAACGCGGAACTCGTCGCCCAGTTGCGGGCGCAGCGGCCGGACGTGCAGGACTCCTGGTGCCCGTCGACCTTGCTCGAGCCGCAGCGCTTCCGGCCCGACGGGCTCTCCGTATTCGCGTTCGGTATGGCGCACAAGGTGCGATCCGAGCTACACCAGACGGTGCACACGCTGTTGGAGCGGACTGGCCAGCCGTATTCCGTGTATCTCTCCACTGCGCTGCATGAGGGAACCGCGTTCGACGAGCGGTTCACGGTGGTCTTCGATGAGTTGCAGGACATCTACGGTGAGCACATCTATTTTCTTGGGTACATGTCCGATACGGCGGTCTACAACTATCTGATCGACACGACATTCTTCGCCGCCTTCTTCGACAAGGGGGTGCGGGCCAACAACACCACCGTGAACGCCGCGATGGCCTGCGGGTCGGTCGTGCTCACGAACTTCGATGCCTACTCGCCCGGCGCGTTCGAGCACATGCACAATGTGATCGATATCCACCGGTGCGACACGCTGCCGACGGACCCGGACCCGCTGCAGTCCATCGCCGACAACGCGCGGGCGACAGCGTCCGGCGCGCTGGGCTGGGATGCGCTGGTGTCCCGCATACGCGGCTAGCCACTCATAGTTCTTCACCTACCTCGACGAGGAGAATCGGACGATGTCACGCGAATTGAAGCTGGGTCAGCACGTCGTGAACGACGAGAACCCTGCCTATGTGATTGCGGAGGTCGGGCACAACCATCAGGGCAAGCTCGAGACGGCCAAGGAGATGTTCCGGCAGGCGCAATCGTGCGGCGTTAGCGCAGTGAAGTTGCAAAAGCGGGACAACCGGACCCTCTTTACCAAAGCGGCCTTCGACAAGCCGTACGAGAACGAGAACAGTTTTGGCGCGACCTACGGTGAGCACCGCGAGGCCCTCGAGTTCGGCCGCGAGGAGTATGCCGAACTGAAGGGGTATGCCGCCGAACTGGGGCTGGATTTTTTTGCCACCGCGTTCGACATACGCAGCGCCGACTTTCTCGAAGCGCTGGGCATGCCCGCGTACAAGATCGCGTCGGCCGACCTGCGGAACCTGCCGCTATTACGGCACGTCGCGGCGTTTGGGAAACCGGTGGTCGTGAGCACGGGCGGCGGGACGATGGAAGACGTCGAACGCGCCTACGACACGGTAATGGCGATCAACACACAGCTTTGCATCATGCAGTGCACGTGCGGCTATCCGGTGGAGTTCGATGAGCTCAACCTACGGGCGATCGAGACCTTTCGCCAACGATTCCCAGATATCGTCGTCGGTTACTCCGGGCACGACAACGGCATCGCCATGCCGATCGTCTCCTACGTGCTGGGCGCGCGCGTCATCGAGAAGCACTTCACCCTGAACCGGGCCATGAAGGGCACCGACAACGTCTTCTCGCTCGAGCCGGTCGGCATGCGCAAGATGACCCGCGACCTCGAGCGGGCGCGTCTGAGCCTGGGCGACGGAAAGAAGGTTGTCTTTCCGAGCGAGACGGGGCCGGTGCTGAAGATGGGGAAGAAGCTGGTCGCGGCCCGCGACCTGCCGGCCGGACACACGCTGTCCTCGGATGACATTGCCGTGAAGTCGCCCGGCGACGGGCTCGCCCCGGTTGAAATCGACCGCGTGATCGGGTTGGTCACCAAGGTCGCGTTGACGACCGACGACGCGCTGTCGCTCGAACAGCTCGCGCGCGAAGGCTAGTGGGAGATCGGGGCCAGGCCCCGTTTCATGGAAAATCAGTTTCAACTCGATGATACGGTCGCCGTCGTGACCGGCGCGTCCGGCATGCTGGGGCCGATCTGGGTCGGCGCGCTCCTGGATGCCGGCGCGCGGGTGTTCGCCCTCGACCTTGAGCGGGCGGCGGTGAGCTCCGGCCTGCAGACGTTGCTGGATCGGTACTCTCAGGTGACGCATTCGACCGGCGCCCCACGACTCTGTCTGCACCACGCCGACGTGATGGATCGGGACTCGCTTGAGGTGGCCCAGGCCGCCTGCGCCGGGACGATGGGGGTGGCGTCGGTGCTCGTCAACAATGCCGGCATCGACCAGCCGGCCTCCACTGATCGCGCGACATCCTATCGCATGGAAGACGTCCCGATGGACGTCAGCCGTGCGATTCTCGAAGTCAATACTCTCGGGACGTTCCAGGTCTCCCAAGTGTTTGGGGGCGAGATGGTCAAAGCGCGACGTGGTTCGATCAGCAGCATCGGCTCGCTCTACGTCAGCGTGTCGCGGGACCTTCGCCGGTTCGACCACATGAACCTGGACCCGCCGTTCTTG
>Ga0066376_10003937_pt1 | contig 13081 bp, 10 predicted proteins | sample Knorr_S15_td_Bot_FD_77009 | JGI IMG/M metagenome (GOLD analysis project Ga0066376, IMG submission 77009) | Marine microbial communities from Southern Atlantic Ocean transect - Knorr_S15_td_Bottom_ad_5009_LV_A | ecosystem: Environmental > Aquatic > Marine > Oceanic | place: Southern Atlantic... | reverse complement strand
GTCGGACCTAACCTTCTCCCGTGCGCGGGAGAAGGGACTCTTCTTTATCTTCGACCACCATTTTAGCCACCTGGCGGCCCATGCGGACCGAATAGTTGGTGCCGCGGTCTTCGGGGTAGATCTGGGTGGTGTTGGCCAGGTACAGCCCACGGAGCGGCGTGCGGTGGTCTGGGATGCCCGCCCCATAGTTGACGCCCACGATGGGCTGCGCGCCGTCGACCCGGTGGTGGTGGTATTCGATCACCCACGAACGGTCGAAGTCCGGGTTTATCTTCTGTAAGTGAGGCACGAATAGGTCCATCAGCTCTTCGGCCGGCATCAGATACAGCTCACTGCCTCTGACGGGATAGTTGCTGATGTAGAGGATGTGCTTTCCGCCGTAAAGCTCCCGGTCGATCAGATTGGTGTGCTCGATCAGGGCGACGAAGGGCATATCTGGGTCCGCGATATTCAGCCAATACTTGTTGGTGAAAGGCCGGTCCATCACCAGCACCATCAACACTGCCGACAGGTAGTCTATGCCGCTGAGTTTGTTCTGGTACGCCACCGGCAGGGGCGGGGCCAGGCGTGTGAATACGTATGACGGCGTGGTGGCGATGACGGCGTCATATTCCCGGAGCCCGGTCTCGCCTCCCTCCAGTTTCACCTCCAGCGTCGTGGCCGAACCGTCGGATTCCACGATCTTAGACACCGACGCCGAGGTGTGCACCGCTCCGCCCTGCTGGACAACCCGCTCGGCCAGGACCTCTATAACCTCGCCGAAGCTGCCCATGGGGTAGCCCAGGTGCTCTTTCTGTCCGGCCCCTTTTCGAGACGCCACTCTCAGGGTCACCTTGTTCCAGATCCAGGTCATGCCGATCTTGTCGTAGAACTCCCCGAATTTACCCCGGAGCAACGGCTCCCAGATGACCTCATACCCCTTGCGCCCCATGCGCCGGGACAGCCAGTCTTTGGCCGTTACGCCCTCGAACTTCCGGTAGGACTTGGTCTTCTGTAAGAGCAGCGTCCAGAGCCCGACCCTGAGTCGATCGAAAATCGGCAAAGGCTTGAACTTTAGTAGGTCCATGGGGCTGGCGAAGTCCCAGATCTTGCCGCCGTGATAGAAGCCGACGCTGGACTCCAGCCAGGCCAGTTTGTCGCCCAGGCCCAACTCGTGGATCAGCTCGGTGATCTCGGTGTCGCTGACGAAGAGGTGGTGGTAACCCCGCTCCAGCCGGCCGCCAAACACGTCGAAAGTTGACGCCTGGCCTCCCAGGAAGTCCGCCTGTTCGAAGACCTCCGCGAAGTGTCCTTCCTTGGTCAGGTGATAGGCTGCGGCCAGTCCGGCCACGCCGCCCCCGATTATCCCAACTCGCATCAGTCGACTTCGCCCGTTATCTCACCGGCTGATCCAGGGACGGACTCCAAGCTGTCGGCCCGGCTGGCGGCGCTCATCTCGCGGAGAGACAGGTTGTTCTTCCAGAGCAGGGCCAGTCCGGCCAGGTTCACCGGCAGCCAGAGGGCCACCAGGTGCACGAACCCGCTGTAGGCTCCGGCTAAAGAGGCCCCTACCCCTAAGGCCATCAGCGTCTGCTGGGCGACTATCTCAAAAGGCCCGATGCCGCCGATGGCGCTGGGCACGGATGTCGCCAGGTTGGACGTTGCTGTGAGGAGCAGCACCACCAGCAACAGCACGCCCACCGAGTCGAAATGCTTGTCGATGCCGAAGGAGTAGGCCAGCATGAAGTACATGGAGCCTTCCAGCAGCCACACCGGCAGCGAATAGAAGAAGAGGGCCAGGTGCTTGGAGGGCGAACTCAACACCGTCAACCCGGCCACGAAGGTCCGGAAAAGCTCTTTAACCTTGGGTCTGGGACCGGCTGGGACGATGTTCAGCCAGCCTTCCATGCGGCCGGAGAAAGCCGGTGAACTGCCCAGGAGGGTGAACACGGTCAGGAACACTGCGAAAGCCATGATGGTTGCGGCCAGAAAGAGCATACCGGCCGTGCGGGAAACGTCGGCGGCGCCGTCGAACTCACCGAGCAGCAACAGCCAAGGCGCGGCCAGGGCGGCGAAGGCCAGTAGCGTTATGCCGTCATAGACGCGCTCCACGGCGATGGTGGCCAGGGCCGAGGTGGCTTTCACGTCCTCCCGGCGGGCCAGAAAGTAGGAGCGGACGAATTCGCCCAGACGCACGGGTAGCAGGTTGTTGGCCATGTACCCAATGACCACCACCGGGTAGAGCCGCCGCACGGGGAAGAGGCCCATGGGTGTCAGCAGGTACCGCCAGCGGACGGCCCGGAAAAAGACCGCGATGAAATAGACCACGATGGAGGGGGCCAACAGGAAATAGTCGGCGTCCCGGAGCGCGTCTTTCAGCTCTCCCATGTCCACCTGGTAAAACAGGAGCAACAGCAAACCAACGCTGACGCCTCCGCCCAGCCAGAACTGCCATTTATTGATGGTCAACTGATCGAGTCCTCATCTCTTCAATAAACCGAGGCCAACGCGGCCTGGGTTCAGTATACCTGTGGCTTGGGCCGCCGGGCGATAAATACCGCCTACCGGCTATAGGTGTAGTAGTCGCCGGTGAACCAGTCTTGCCGCAGGTCTCTGAATATCCAATAGCTTAAGACGCTGCGCCAGGCTCCCCTTCTGGACGCCACATCCTTGAAGAAGCCCAGGTCCATCTTCAGCTCGTCCTGCCATTCCTCGTCCTGGCGTGCCTCCGAGGGGCGGCGGTAGGTCTCGGGGAACCAGAGCAGGCTGTGGAGGGGTCCGCTCTCTACGTAGCCCTCCAGCTCTCCGTCTTGCCGGCCGGCGTGGTCTGAGGCCAGCAGCAGTGAGTCCGGCTTGAACTCGCCCTCTCCCGGCGCTGTGTCCAAAGAGTTGCAGCTATCGTTCCAGCCGTCGTCTCCCTCATCTTTGAAGCAGGTGAACCTGAGCAGACCGCTGGACTCGGCCTCCCGCACGTACCACTGGAACGGGTACCAGATGTCATAGTCCACCTCCACGGTCCGGCGCTCGGTGAAATCCGTGCCGGAGTTGCCCGCGGGGGCCGAGAAGACCTGCTCCTCGAGGGCGGCAAAGGTGTCTTTGAGGTCCGAGCTTCCCTGGGCATAGACCAGTATCTCCCGGTTGGAGTCGTCAAAGGTGTAGCTGGCCCGGAGCGCGCTCCAAGTCCCGAACGCCAGCAGCAACGCGGCAACCCCCAAGGCCGCCACAGCCCCGCCTTTGGCTGGAGAGGTTATTCGCACCAGGTAGGCGGCAACCGCCAGCACCAGCGCCGAACCCGCCAGCACCGCCCAGTGCTGTGCGCTCAACGCGCCGTCGTTCCCGGTGTAGGCATAGATGAAGAACAGCCCGCCCAGAGCCGCCATCGGCGCCAGGAAGAACAGTCCGCCGGCGCCCTTTTGCAGGGCCTGCTTCCACCGGACCGACTCGGCGATCTCACCCAGGAACTTGGCCGACAGGAAGATCAACGGAAGTGTGAGGTTCACCAGCAGCCAGGGCATCTTTTCGCTGGCCAGGGTGTAGCCCAGGAACGTAATGCCGGCCCAGAGGGTCAACGCCAAGCCCAGCGTGTCGCCCCGCTTGATGAAATAGACCGCCCCGGCTATTCCAAAGATCACCGGCAGTAACTCGTACACCGGCAGGCCCACGAAGTAGTAATACCAGGGCTGGTTGCCGCGGGCCACGTCCTGCTGCGCGATCCAGTAGCCCATCCCCTGCCAAGACCCGCTGAACACCCCCGACATGTTGGTGAATAGGGTCGTGTAGAGGGCGGCCCAGACCAGGTAGAAGATACCGGCGCAGAGGAACCAAGCGCCCCCCAGCCAGCGCACTCCCAGGACCACCGACAGGATGATCGCGCCGGATAACACTCCCAGGGCGGCCACGTAATTCATGGGCAGTCCGTTGGCCGCGGCGCCGATGGTCACTTCGCTGGGCAAGATGCCGTCCACGATCGCCTGGAGGTCAACCACTGGAGTGAATAAGACGGCATACAATGCGGCCGCCAACGCCGGTACGAACACCAGCAGTCCGCCGCGTTGGAACGGGTACCGGTGATAGACCAGCGTCGACACGGCGGCGGCGGCCAGAAGAACGGCCAACGCCAGGTCCAGGGCCGGCACGCCCCGGGTGTCGATCACGTCGGACAGAGGACGGTAGAGCAGCAACGCCACGGCCAGGGTCATCGCCAAGGGAGTTCCGGCGATGCAGGCGATGCGGCGCGGCGTAAGTTCTCCCCGGCTGAGCAGCCAGGCCAGCACTGCCAACCCCAAGACGACCACCGCGGCGTGGACGCCTATGCCAAGGTCACGCATCGGCAGCAACAGGGTCTCACCGGCCCAGGCGGGGGCGCCGACCAAGCCGTCTGTGCCGTCCACATTGGGCACGTTGCCGCCCGTTTGCGGGTCCGGATTGACCAGCGTCAGGCCGAAGATGCCCTGGAAAAACCCCGATAGGGCCGACCATTGGGGCAGCGAAAGCGTGGTCAGCAGCAGGAAGAACCCGGCGCTCCGGCTTACCTGGCTCAGTTTGAACCGGCGCAACGACCAAGGCCGCAACTCCGCCGCGCTCAGCAGCAGCATGATCAGCCCAAATATACCCACAACTAGGTAGGCGGTCTCTTTGGTGGCGAACATCAGGCCCAAGATCGCCGAAGCCAGGTAGAGGTAGCGCCGGTGGCCCTCTTCCCGGTACCGCCACATCAGTACCAGAAGCGAGGCTGCAAAGAAGGCCATGATGATGTCATTGCGCCCGAACCGGCTGAAATAAAGAAGGGTAGGCGAGAGGGCCAGCATCAACGCCGCCAGGACAGCGCCCGTGCGGCCCAGGTAGTCGCGGAAGAAGTAGGGCACCGCCACCAACGCCGTCCCAAAGAGGACGTAACCCAGCCGGGCCGTGACGTCGGTGTCGCCGAAGATGCGGAATATGAGGGCGGTGAGTTGGATCTGGAACGGGCCGTGCATCCAGGGCGAATGGATGTAGTCGGTGCCGAACACCCAAGGCCAGCCCAGGAAAGCGCCGCTGCTCTCCGACAGACGCCAGGCGAAATGCAGGTGGATGGCCTCGTCGTAGTGCACGGTGCGTCCGCCCAATTCCCAGAGCCGCATGACTAGGGCCACGATCACGATGGCCAAGAACCCGGCTTCCAACCAGCCAAATGTGCGGCCGGCCCAAAGATGGGGGATGAAAGTCATGGGAGAAAAAGCCGGTCTGTTGTGGCCCGGCGCATTATCGCTGGTCATCGATTTTGAACTGTTGGTTGTGCCATCTCGTAGACTATTACGCCGTCCCATTCGCGGGCGGTTCTCAAGAAGTCGAAGTCAGCCAGGTTTTCTCCGCCGTACGTCCGCCGCTCCCGTGAGCCCAGGTAAACGTAGCGCACCTTGTAGGAGTCTAGCAACCGGCGCACTTCATCAGAGTCATCGCTGCTGAAGATGGTCCTGACGTCGTCTTCCCGGCTTCCCAACGACGAAGAACTTCGCCATTGGAGTTCGTGACCGATCCAGCCGAGGACGGTCGGCAGCCCGGTGCTTGAGGATATGCGGGCGAAATCGGAGTAATCGTCTCCCACGGCCTCAACCATTCGGCCCCAGGCCGCATCATCCCGCAGCCACTCGATCGCGGCGTACTCCCCCGGCGAGTTCTGCTTCAGGAACGCCAGCCCGTCCAGTGTGTTGTCGCCGGTAGTGTGGCCTTCCTGGAACACACCAGTCCGGTCCAGCGCCGCTCCAACGGGGTAGTAGAGAGACGCCACCAGCAAAACGACCGCCGCGCCGGTCCAGGCCTTGCGTCCGGCGCCCAAAATCCGGTCAAACACCTCCGTGCCCGCTCCGAAAAAGTCCTCGGCTGCGGGCCGTAGCGACCACAGGTAGTACAGCCCGTAGGCCCCTACGATGCCCAGCAGCAGCCAGGCCTGGTAGTAGGTCTTGAATACGGTGTTCATCCGCCGGAACCCGCCGCCGAACTGGTCGACGACATAGAACAACTCAGCCCCCACCAGCAGGTAGAAGGCCATTCCCGCCAGCAGCAGAGGGAACGCGGTGGACATCCCGTTATCCAACCTGGTGCGTTGCAGGGCGCTGAAACCGGCCAGGCCCACCAATGCCAGACCCGGCACCACCAAGATCGCCCTGCCGCCGATCTCGCCGAAGGCCGCGCTGGTGCCATCATCGATCCAGGTCACTATGAAGGCCGTTCCCACCCAGATCAGGAAAGGTGTCGCCACGACGATCATGACCAACACCGCCGCCGAGCTGTCGGAGTCCGAAGGCCGGCTCAGTTTTGTGATCTGGCGAATGAGGAAAGAAATAGCCAAGAGGATCAGCGGGCCCATCACCAGGAACAACAAGAAGGGCCTGGTGTTCACGTCCCGCAGTGGCAAGATGCCCGAAGTCGCCGCGTCGAAGTCCATGTAAAAGGGTATGAACAAGGCCACAGCCAAGATCAACACAGGCGCGATCACGGCTGCGGCGCCGCGGGCGGCCTCCGCCAGGTAGCCCTCGAAGTCTCCGTAGGCCTTAATCAGGACCGCGGCCCCAAATATGGCGGCGATGACCGGGAAGTCCCAGATGTTGATGAACGCCAGAGACCCGATGAATAGGGCGGCGGCCGCCGCCTCCAGGAGGTTGTTCCGCAGCCAGTCCAAACCAAGCCTTTCTTCGGACAGGAACAGGTTCAATGTCAGTCCCAGCCCCAAGAGGACGAAGGGCAGGTTCGTCACGTGTGGGTGCAGGTCGCCCAGTATGAAACTGAAGAACGGGAACTCGGTGATGGTGTAATCCAGGCTCTGGGACCCGGCCAAGGTGTCGATCACCCTGGTGGACCTGAACCACCACCAAGCGCTATCTGGGAAGGCCCCAGAACCCGTTTCCGCGCCCGTTAGGCCCTTGATGCCTACCCATTCCCAGAACCCGTCGGTGCCCCAGCCCCGGAGGTTCACGAACTCCATGATCCCTTCCAGGTTTCCGGCCAGGAGTATCAGCGCCGGCCCGGCGGCGCCGAATACCAGGCCCGCCCGGAGGCTGCCGCCCGACAACCGGACCAGGTTGTAGACCAGCCCGAAGGCCCCCGCGGCGACCAGCGCCGGAATCAAGGACAAGCCCAAGTTGTAACCCACGCTGGAAGCCACACCGGACAACTGGGCCAAGAAAGCCATCATGAAATGGCCGAAGTAGTAGTAGCTGATGTTGTTTCCCGACAACCAGGGGTCTTCCACCGGGAAGAACCGGCTCTGGAGCACGGCGTTCATGAACCCTAAGTCCATCGGTTTCTCCGTGTGATTTATGGCGGGCACTTCGGAGACGATGGCCAGCCATGCCAGGAAGAACCCGATGAACAGGGCCTCTGCTACCACCAGCACGGCCCAATTCTCACGCGCAAAATCTACTATCTGGTCAAGATTTCGTACGAACAGGTAGGTGCTTGGAACGGCGGCCACGACCAGGATCACAATGATGGTGAGTTGGGTATTGGGGGCGATATGGGTCAGGCCGAGCACCCAGAGGATATAGGCGAAGAACACCATGCCGGCGGGTTTAGCCAGTGTGAACCCACGGTCCGGCAGCCGCTTGAATAGCACGAACGCGGCGGGGAAGGCCAAGATGCCTAGGGCCTGGATGGCGATGTACCAGCTAACAACCTCTAGCATGGCTCACTTACCGATCGCCTATGTTGGGTGGGGCCGGATATTGCGGGTTGGGTCAGTTGACGGGCGCCAGCAGCGACTCCACGAAGTCCCGGGTGTCGAATGGGGCCAGGTCCGTGACACCTTCGCCCGTACCGATGAACAGGATCGGCACCTGAAGCTCCTGCTTGATGGCAAGAACGATGCCGCCCCGGGCCGTTCCGTCCAGTTTGGCCAGGAATATCCCGGTACAATTCACTGCTTCCTTGAACGATTTCGCTTGGGCCAGACCGTTGAGGCCGGTGGTGGCGTCCAGAGTCAAGATCACCTGGTGGGGCGCCTGGGGTTCCAGCCGGGCCAGTACCCGGTGGACCTTGCGGAGCTCCTCCATCAGGTTGGACTTGGTGTGCAGCCTTCCGGCAGTGTCGATGATCAAGATGTCAGCGCCCCGGGCCTTGCTGGCTTGGTAGGCGTCGAAGGCCACTGCGCCGGGGTCTCCTCCGGCATCGTGCCTGATAACGCCTACGCCAATCTGTTCGCCCAGGATCTCCAGTTGCTCGGCGGCGGCGGCCCGGAAGGTGTCGGCCGCGCCCAGGATAACCTTCTTGCCCTCTTGGGTGAAGTGGTGAGCCAGTTTGGCGATGCTGGTGGTCTTGCCCACTCCGTTGACGCCCACCATCAGTATCACATATGGGCCGGTGACGTCAGTCTCATCCATCCAGACAGATTCGGCGTTTTCAGGCTCCATGCCCGCCACCAAAGAGTCCTTAAGCGACTCGAACACCTCTTCCCCCGACTCCAGTCCTTTCGTTTTTACGGTTTCTTTCAGCTCTTCGATGATGCGGAGGGATGTTTCCACGCCGACGTCTGAAGAGATCAGTATCTCTTCCAGTTCTTCCCAGAGTGCGTCGTCCAGCTTGGATGACCTGAGGACGTTGAGAATCCGCCCGAACCAACGTTCCCGGCTGGGTTTCACGGCGGCCTGGGTGTGGGCGATGTCCTCTTTGCGGTTACGTTTGAAGAATCTGAGCATTTATCGTCCTGGAGATAGGTTATGTGGGTATGGGGTTGCGGTCTAGACCTGGCCGGCTATACCTGGCCGGTCAGGGCGGCCAATGCCGCCCGGGCCGCGGCGCCTTCCGCCTCGGACTTCTTTCCACCGGCGCCGGTGCCCACCACCTGCCCGTTGACCAGCACATTCACGGTGAATACGGGGCCGTGGTCGGGGCCCTCGCTACTCACGAGATCGTAGGTGGGGGGATTCAACCCTTGGCCCTGGACCATCTCTTGGAGGAGGGACTTGGGGTTCTCCGGCGGCCCGCCCGTCTGCTCGGCCTGGGTGAGTTCGGCGTCGAACAACCGGAGGATGACCTGGCGGGTGAACTCGTTGCCTTGGTCGATGTAGATGGCCGCGATCAGGGCTTCGAAGGCCGCCGCCAACACCGAGTCCTGCTGGCGTCCGTTGCTGGTTTCTACGCCCTTGCCCACGAACAGATAGCCGCCCAAGTCGATGCGGCGGGCGATCTGTGCCAGGGTCTCGCGGCGAACCAGGGAGGAGCGGGTCTTGGTGAGTTCCCCTTCGTCGGCGTCGGGGAAGCGGAGGTAGAGTTCCGTGGAAACGGCCAATTCCAAGACGGCGTCGCCCAGGAATTCCAGCCGTTCGTAAGACTCGGACTGATCCAGGCCATGCTCGTTGCAGTAGGAGAGGTGCATCAGGGCCTGGCGTAGCAGGCTGGGGTTCTTGAAAGAGAACCCCAGCACTGATTCAAGGGCCTTTATGGAGGCCCCGTACGGTTCGGTCCGGTCTCTAGATGACCCCATGAGGCCAAGGGGGCTGCGGGCGCTTGAACTCGCCGACGTGGGCGAACTCACTCATGGCTTTGGTCATGGTCTCGTAGATCTCAACAGCCTGTTCGTCCGGGGGGATGAACATCTTGAGGAAAGTGGCGTTGCCCTCGCCAAAAACGAAGGTTGGCACGCCGAAGGCCCCATACTCTTCCACGGCGACGGTGTGAGACTCTGCGATGTCTTTCAACAATTCTGGGTCGGCCGCGTCCTCGCGGAAGCGGGCCATGTCCAGACCGGCGGCAACCGCGGCTTCTTCCATGACGACCGGGTCTAGCAGGTCTTTCTTGTCTTCGTGGCGGGCTCGCAGCAAGGCCATGAAGAAGCCCTTGAACGCTTCGTCGCCCTGACGCTTGGCGGCCAGACCGGACATGTGGGCCAGGAAGGTCTTGTCGCTGCCGTCTATGACCTCAGGCTGGTCCCAGAGTTTGATGTTGCCATCATTGTTATCGCTGTTGACCTGGGCCAGAGAGAAGGGCTGCCAATCAACCTTGATCGTCTCTCCGGTGGACTCTTCTACCTTCGACAGCCACACGGCTGCGTTGTAGACGAATGGTCAACGGAAGTCGTAAAAGGTGGTGAACTGGGCATCGGCCATGATGTTACCTCCTAAAATTGGCCAGACCGCGCGCGAGTGCGCACGTTTAGCCTGAGCGTACGACCTGTGCGTACGAATCGATTGTATCCACAGCGCCACAGGTTGTCAAAGCACAATAAGCAGCTAATTTATCGTATTCAACGCGACATAACGGACATGTCGTCACGCCTGAGTATCAAGCCGGCCATGCTATAATTTGGACTCCGCGCCACACTCAACAGGAGGCCCCGCCACGCCTGATTCCCGGCCCCCAACCCGCATCTCTTTGGACCGAGTCGCTGGCGGCGTCAACGGGGGACAGTTGGCGGTTTTCAACTCGCTGCGCCGACGCGCCTCCGGAGAAGGACTCCCGGTTTATCTGGTGGGCGGGCCGGTTCGGGATGCGGCGCTGAATGTCTCAGCCAAAGACCTGGATTTCGTCCTGATCGGCGACGCCCCGGCGCTGGCTGCGGACCTGGCTGAAGAACTTGGCGGACAGGTCACCGTGCACCCCAGGTTCGGCACCGCCACCGTGGAGATCGAGGGCGACCGGGTGGACGTGGTCACCGCTAGAAAAGAGACCTACCCCTCTCCCGGCTCCTTGCCCGAGGTTTCGGCCAGCACCTTGGAAGATGACCTGGCCCGGCGGGACTTCTCCATCAATGCCATGGCGCTGCCCTTGTCCGGAGATGATCCCGAGGTCATAGACCCACACGGAGGACTGGATGCTCTGGCCGGCAAGTCGGTGGCCACCCTCCACTCCGGCAGTTTCGCCGACGACCCAACCCGGATGCTGCGGGCCGTGCGCTACGAGCAAAGGCTTGGTTTCCAGATCACCGGCGACACGCTGTCCCAGATGCAGCAGGCGATTAAAGATGGCCATGTGGGCCCGGTCTCCGGAGACCGCTGGCGGCAGGAATTCCAAAAGATTTTTGAGGAAAGCCGGGCGGCTGAGATGCTGCTTCGGGCCATCGAATTGAGCGTGCTGGCGGCGATTCACCCAGCGCTGACCGACGGCCGGAGACTTACCAGTCTGGCTGGCAAGAGCGGCTTGAGGCCAACCGACTATCTGGCCGCCCTGGCGGTGTCTTTATCCCCCGCCAACGGGGACGGATTTGCCCGCCGGTTGAACCTGCCCACTGACTGGGCGCGGGTGGTACGTGATACCATTGGGTTGAGAGAAAAAGAGTCTGCAATATCCGGAACGCCGGTAAGGCCTTCCGACGTTTGCAATGCACTGGCTGGTCTGGACGCGGACGCCATCGCGGCGTCGGCCCGGTTCTCAGATGACCCCCAGGTTGCGGCGAACTTGCGCCGGTATCTGGACGAATGGCGGCTGGTAAGCCCCGATTTGACCGGCGACGACCTGCTGGCGATGGGCGTTCCCCCCGGCCCAACGGTCGGCGAGGCGCTACGGGAATTGACTTCGGCTAAACTGGACGGCCTGGTTAGCGACGAAGAGGGCGAAAGAGCCCTGGTGAATCAGATTATCTCGCGAGGGAGTTGAGCTCCTGATAATGGCAGAACAGACAGGCATCCCCGATAACCAGGAAACACCCGAGAACGAATTGGAGTCCTGCGTCATCTGCGGCGACGCGCTGGACGGCGTCCAAGAAACGTCCTGCCAGATGTGCGGCGGGAAGTTCCACCAACCGTGGAGTCAGGACAGCGACGTGCCCCAATGCGGCCGTATCGGCAGCCACGAGGACGCCCTGGCCATAGTATTCCTCTGCGACGACTGCTACTACGGCCGCCGCCCCTAAAACCCCCGGTATCAAATTGTCAAAAAAGCTGAAAGCCCCGATTCATCGGGGCTCGGCCCCAAGGAGAACACGGCCATGAAAGCAGTCTATATCGAAGCCCAAGGCGGCCCGGAGGTCCTGACGTATGGAGACCGCCCGGAGCCTGAGGCGCAGGCCGGTGAGGTCAAGATCAAGGTTAAAGCCACGGCTCTGAATCGCCTGGACCTCTATACCAGGGCCGGCGGCCGGGGGCTGGACCGCGAGTTTCCACCGCCTCTGATCCTGGGCGGAGACTGCGCCGGCGAGGTTGTGGAGATTGGCGACGGCGTGACCACGCTCAAGGCTGGAGACCGCGTGGTCGTCAATCCCCGTATCAGTTGCATGCAGTGCGCGGCGTGTTTGGCGGGACAGGACGACCTCTGCCGCAGCGAGAGTTTCTTGGGCAGCGCCATCGACGGCAGTTATGCCGAATATGTATCGGTCCCGGCGGTTAACGCCCACCTTCTGGCCGATAGTGTTTCTTTCGAGCAGGCCGCGGCCGCTCCGACGACCTACCTGCCCGTGTGGAACATGCTGGTGCGCAAACTCCAATTGAAATCATGGCAGACCGTTCTGGTGCTTTCGGCTTCCGCCGGCGTTGGCGTCGCCGCCATCCAGGTTGCCAAGGACATCATCGGCGCCAAGGTTATCGCCACGACCAGCAGCCCGGAAAAAGCCGCCAGGGCTAAGGAATTGGGCGCGGACGTGGTCATCAACTACAACGAGGAAGACATCAGAGAGCGGGTCCGGGAGATAACCAACCGGGCCGGTGTCGATTGCGTAGTCGATCATGTGGGGGCCGATTTCTTTGCAGCGGCTTTCGCGTCATTACGGAATGGCGGCCGGTACGGTATCTGCGGAGCAACCACCGGCCTGCGCACAGAGCTGCACCTGGGCCAGCTCTTCAGCCAGCGAAAAGAGATCTACGGCGTGTTCATGGGCACCAAAGAAGACATGCGGGAGATCGTGGAGATGCTGAACCGGGGAGCGGTAAAACCGGTCGTCGACCGGACATTCCCCCTGGCCGAAGCCGCCGCCGCCCACAAGTACATGGACGAGACCAGTTTCTTCGGCAAGTTGATACTGACGCAGGAGTAGCTGCCAGCGATCAGCAATCAGCGGTCAGCTATTCCTGAACATTTGGCTGCGCCTCCCCCGTCATTCCGGCGAAGGCCGGAAGGTGGATTCACATTTGAAGTGCAACACTTGATCCCGGAATACCTCGGCGGGAGTGAGGAATCCGAGGCACTTACGTGGGGTATT
>Ga0066376_10003932_pt1 | contig 13092 bp, 11 predicted proteins | sample Knorr_S15_td_Bot_FD_77009 | JGI IMG/M metagenome (GOLD analysis project Ga0066376, IMG submission 77009) | Marine microbial communities from Southern Atlantic Ocean transect - Knorr_S15_td_Bottom_ad_5009_LV_A | ecosystem: Environmental > Aquatic > Marine > Oceanic | place: Southern Atlantic... | reverse complement strand
TAAAATAAACGGCAGGTAACACCGTGTATAATCCATTGCTAAGTCAGTTTTCATAAAGAAAATCTTACTAGATTATCTTTGGATGTTTTGTGCGTTTAATGATGCGTAAAGACACAGGTAACTTTCTATAAGATTATTTGTATATTTAACTTTCCCCTAATTATTATAAGGTTTAAAACCTCCTGTTATCCGGAAGTTTAAACTGATAAATAGGAGCTTTGTTCCACATATAACGAGTTAGCATTAATTAAATGAACAAAAAAGTATAGATGAACAAAATAGTAACAATAACACTTATTTTATCCCTGACCATATTACAATCTTGTTCTAATAATGAGTTTAAGCAAAACATTGAAGTTAATAAGACTATTATCAGTTTTAAAGAAAAAGTAGATTCAATTGTTATTAACCAAATGAACCAATATAATATCCCTGGACTTTCCATTGGATTAGTGAGAAATGACTCCATAATATTTAATAAAGGTTATGGTGTTAGAAGCATTAAAACCGACAATTTAGTTACAAAAAACACCATATTTCATACGGCCTCAATTAGCAAGTTATTTACGGCCGTAGCAACTATAAAGCTTATAGAACAAAATAAGCTGACAATTGATGACAATTTGGTTGACATACTTCCTGAGTTAAAATATGATGACAAAAGAGTTAATTATATAACAATAAAAAATCTTTTGAATCACACTTCTGGATTACCTGATATTAGCAACTATCATTGGGATAATAACAATCAATCAGATAATAGTCTTAAGGAATTTGTTTTAGGACTTAAACTTAAACTTGATTCTGACCCTTCTTCCGAATATCAGTACAGCAACTTGGCGTATGATATTTTAGGCTATATAATAGAAAAGGTCTCTGGTTCCACTTTTGATGATTTTTTGAAAGAAAATATATTGAATAAAAGTGGGATGTACAGTAGTGATTTCAGATATTTCAAAATACACGATTCATTAAAAACATCACCACATTCTAAAAGATGGGTTACAAATAATATATATGAAAGGAAAACCTATCCATATACGAGAGAACATGCACCAAGTAGTACATTAAATTCTTCTTCAAAAGATTTAAGTAAATGGATGATTTCTTTTCTACAAACTTTAGACGATTCAGACTTGAATAGTCAAAATTCTACAATGATTGAACCTACCTTTAGTTCAAATCCATATATAGGTTTGGGATTTCAGCTAAGTTACATTAATTCAAAAAAAACAATTGGACATTATGGTGGAGATAGGGGGTTTAGAAGCTATTTAATAATGATACCAGAAGAAAATATTGGATTAGTGCTATTAGCAAATTGTGATTATAATGAGGATTTTAGACAAGAAATACTGCATCCGATAGTAAAACTAATGCTAACAACGTATAAAAGCCATTGAAACGGCTCTTATACAAACAAGTTGTAGGTAATTAATAAATATAATCATGAAAAAAAATCTTTGTTTTATTGGACTCATTGCATTTCTTAGTTGCTCAGACAACACAAAAAATAATACAGGTACTTCATCAATTATTGAATTAGCCGATTCTTATTATGAAAGAATATTAGAAACATTCCCTGAGAACGCCTATTACGCAGATATTAAACTTGCTAAACACAATGGCATCAGTTCAAATGAATTATCAGATAATGCTCTGTGGGAAAATTATGAAGACAGTCTTTATGTTGAATTATCAAAATTGGTAATCACTCAAATTCCTGAAAATAAAGATAAAATCACATACTGGCTATTAAAGGAAGAACTAGAGGCGAGTATTGACTTGAGGATTTGCAAAAGAAATCTCTGGGATGTAAATCATATGAGTGGATGGCAATCGCTATGGATTTCATTGGCTGGATTTCAACCAGTGGGCTCGAAAAATCTTCGTAATCAAGCTTTTGAGAGGTGGAATAAATTTTCATTATTTGTTGATACGGAAATAAATAATTTAAAAAAAGGAATGGCTGAAGGCTATTCTATGCCTAAAGAAATAGTGGATCTTGTAATTAAGCAACTACAGGTTTTGCAAGACTACCCTTTAGAAGATTCTCCATTTATGTCTCCTTACAAAAGAGATAATGACCCTAAATTTAAAGAGGATTGGGAAGAGTTAGTACGAAATAAAATTTTACCTGCTCTTTCAAAATATCAACAATATTTGGTAACAGAATATAGAATAAGTGCAAGAGATGAAGTTTCAATTTTAACCATACCTAATGGAAGTGATTGTTATAAAGCATACATTAGAGCAAGGACAACCATGAAAAAATCAGCAGACGATCTATTTCAACTTGGACAGAAAATTGTGAATGCCAATAAAATTAAAGTTTCGAAAATTGGTTTCAATTTATATAAAACTAGTGAGTTTTCTGAAATTATAAAGTTGATGAATAGTGATTCTTCTGATAATTTTAATACAAGTGAAGAGATTTTGGCTGTCAATTCAAAACTTCTGTTAAAAGCCAAAAATGAATCAGAAAAATGGTTTTCCATACTGCCATCTACTGAAGTTACTATAAAGCCCTATGAGGCACATGAAGCAGGTATTGGGAGTTATGAAGCCGCAAAAGGTGACAAACCAGCTTATTACAGAATCAACCTAAAGAATCCAAAACAGCAAAAAATAAGTAATAATGAAACACTCACATTTCATGAAGCTTATCCAGGTCATCATTTACAAATAGGTATTGAAAAAGATATTAAAGGTTTACACCCTGTTTCTAAATTTATTGGTTTCGGAAGTTACGTTGAAGGATGGGGCAGATATAGCGAACAATTAGCCGAAGAAATGGGATTGTACGAAAGCGAATTGGCTCTAATTAGGAGGCGTGCATGGCCATCAAGAGGCCTGGTTGTAGATCCAGCTCTTCACACTAAAGGTTGGTCTAAAGAACAAGCAATTGAATTTATGGTGGAATCGGGAATGAATGCAGGAACAGCATTAAGCCTTTACTATAGAATTATAGTTTTGCCAGCCCAATTAACCTCATATGACGCAGGTGGTGAAGAAATAAAAGCCCTTCGTAAAATGGCAGAAGAAAAGATGGGAAAAAGTTTCGATATTAAGGAGTTTCACTCTAAAATATTAGAGAATGGATCAATTCCGTTAAGTGCTTTAAGGTTCACCATAAATGAATGGGTTAACAATAATAAAAATTAACTAACTACAACACCGTATAAAATTAATTGCTAGTGCAAGCTTACTTACTAAAATCTTTGCGGATTTTCTATTCGGTTTTTATTTGCTAAATTAGGTGCTTAAACACGCAACTATTCTTATACCAAACCGTTACTTGCAATTGTTTTAATACTTTCTAGCAAGACATAAACTATATAGAAAAAATGTATGACTATTAATATTCGAAAGGCAGTTGAAGAGGACAGCAATCAATTGTGGACTTTAATGAAGGGCTTAGCCGTTTTTGAAAAATACATTGACACCTTTGCTATAACACCTGAAATTGTTCGTGAAAGCGGGTTTAAAAAAGATTCTAAAGATTTTTATTGTCTTGTTGCTGAGGACAACAAAGTAATCGTTGGCATGTTAGTCTATTACTTCCTCCCTTTCACAGCCCAAAACAAACCGGACATATACATGAAGGAGCTTTATGTAAGTGAAAGTTATAGAGGGAATAAAATAGGGGAATTACTAGTTGACAAGTTAAAAGAAGAAGCCAAACTAAACAACTGTGGTCAAATAAAATGGAATGTTGCTCCCTGGAATAAAGCGGGTAAGAGATTTTATGAAAGAATTGGAGCAAGTGAAAACCGAGATTGGTTAAACTATGAATTGAAGGTTGAAAAGTAAGACTGCAAGTAACACAACCTATGAACCAATAAGGGGTTTACCGGTTAAGGAAGTTCAGTATCTTTGAGGCAAGGGGGCCAAATCGTTAATTTGGCTTTTAAGAAAATAACAAGTTAAAAACAAAATATAACGCTTCGGCCCTGTAGAGGATTTGAACAAAAATCGCTTCAAATCCCCTTACTGGTCATAGCCGGGTCGTTACCCACAAGCGAAAAAAAGGAAAAGCCACCGCACGTTCAAGCACATTTAATTTTGCTCGTGCCTCACAAAATCAAAAGAGCTTTCACTTCCCCACCGCCACCCGAATAATAATTATAATCATTTTATGAGATAAATAATTAACTTTCTTATCTTGACAACTGAAAACGAAACATTCTAAAATGAACAGAATAAAAGAGGTTTTAGACGAGTTGGTAAGCGATTCTTATCTAGAAGTAGCTGCTCAAAAACTAGGCTATAAAAATGTGTTTGAACTTAAAAAAAACTAAACATCAAGCTTTGAAAATAGCAGTAGATAAAGCGAAAAACCAACAAAAAACTACTTCAGCTTAAACCGCATTTCTACCGGAAAATGATCTGAAGCCTCACCAAATTGGGTCAATACCTTGCCATCTATATAGTCAATCGAATTGCTGGTATAGAAAATATAATCAATACGTTTCTGCGGATTTTTGGAATCGAACGTATTGGCTAGATTTTCTGAATTGAACGCAGCATTCCCAACATTGGGCATCAAAAACAATGGCTGAATGACGGCGTCTGCATCTCTTGCCTCAGCATTAAAATCGCCCAATAAAATGGTTGGATAGTCCTTTTTATAACGATTAAACAATGTGAGCACCTCTTCAAATTGCTTGGCTCTAGTCGGTTTATCAAAAGCTTCTAAATGAATGTTTATCAACACCACTACTTTGTTTTCAATCACTACTTTTACCACTTGCGCCAAGCGTTCTAAATACAACGCATCTCTATAAAACGGTGCATTTGCAACACGCTCTAACACAATTCTTTCTTGACTTTTAATAGGATATTTACTCAATATAGATTGTCCAGAAACTACTTTCCCAAAATGCATTGATGGTGGCCAATACGGAAACGGCATATAGGTTTCGTCCCAATTTACAGCTTCGGCAACAAAATTATAACCCAGCGTTGCAATTTCATTTTGTTGATGTACCTGATAAGATCTTGATGCCTTGTAATCTATTTCTTGAAAGGCAATAATATCTGGAGCTACTGCACTGATTTCTGTGATGACTTTTTGCAAATTTTTTTCAAACAACTCTTTTGGCTTCGCAATTGCTCTGTTATTTGTCATTCCACTTAGGTAACCTATATTGTAGGTAACAATGCTGTAAATAGAATCTGTACCTGTTGTATTTTTATACTGATTGACGCGTATTGTTACATAGTCATTTTCTGACAATGTTGGAGACGATGCCCAAAAAAAGAAAATTCCACAAGCAATCAGCAACCCCAGTAAAAAACGGAAAAGAAATTTTACGAATCTCTTCATTCTCCATCATCTTTACCAAAAGAAGACCTTTCAATACTTTCTTTATCAAAATTTGAAAGCGTTTTTGAAATGGCAACCGAAATTTGATCTTGATCTGTATTGTATTTTAAATCTATCGAATTTTTATCCGGAAATTGTTCTATCATTATCGTAGACGATGGGAACGCAAATTCTACGCCTAAGGCTTTTGCAAGTTTTACAATGGCAATATGCAATCTATGTTTAGAAGATTGCTCTGTGCCCCATTCTAAGCTCTTAAAATACACGTTGACCATAATGAGCAAGGCAGAATCTCCGAAGCCTGTAAACTCAACATTGTACGATTCTGTACGCGTTTCTGGATGCGCGATGATAATTTCTTTGATACCTTGTACAAATGCTTCAATTAATTCTGGAGGTGTATCGTACCGCAAGCCTAAATTGGTTTTGTACCGTCTGTACAAACGCAAGCCTTTATTATTGATAACGATTTCTGCCAGTTTACTATTCGGAATTTGAAAAATAGAGGTGTCTGCAGCACGAATTCTTGTAGAACGAAATCCAACTTCCTCAACGGTTCCTACCACTGTATCTGCTTCAATCCAATCACCAATATGAAAAGGCTTGTCTACAAAAATCATGATGGTCCCTATCAAGTTCTTCACCGTATCTTGTGATGCCAAAGCAACTGCCAAACCTCCAATAGAAGCTCCTGCAATTACAGTAGTAGCATCAACACCAAGAAGGGTTAAGAGTTTTAAAACCCCTAAAAAGATGACAATTCCTGTTAAAAAATTATGCAATATTGGCACCAATTGATCGTCTAGTTTTCCATGAGTTCTTTTCGTGAATTCGGCATACATCTGCATCACTACTTGAACCAACTTTAAGAATACATAAATCCAAAAAATAGTTTCAGAAATATCCAATCCTAAGAATGCCAATGTATTTACTTCTAAACCGAATTGTAAGGAAGGAAGCACGCGATTGACAAACCCTATAACAACCAGTAAACTTATTGGGTGCGCTAGTTTTTTTAATACTTCTCTTACTTCTTCATTTCTACTTCCTGTAATTCGATACTGTAGCTTCCGAAGTATAAAAAAGGTTGTTTTTTTCACCAAATAGAACAGTAAAAAAGCTATCAATAGAAAAACAACAACGGCAATTAATTGCCAGCTTTCTAATCCGAAAATCTTTTTACGCCCAGCTTCTGGAATTATTTTTTGAATCTTTTGCACATACCAAGGAAATACTTCATTGTACAAAATATCTATATTCTGAATGGTTTCTTTAGAATAATACCAGTTCCCTTTTACCTTTTCTACCGAAATCAATGGCATTCTATTTGGAAACAATATGTACTTATAGGATTTCGCATACCCAATCGTATCGCTGTGATTTGGATTGCTTGGAACCTTATAAAAATCAACCAACAACCCTTTACCATCTAAAATTTGCTTTAAACGGATTGCTTTTTTCATGGCCTCTTCTCCTGTATACCCTTGAATGGTTGTTGCCGATTTTTCTGGCTGGTATGAATCAGGTTGTAAAAAGTATAGATGCGTATAAATGGTTGCATTCGGATTTGTCAAGTCAACTTGTATCGTGTCTTGTGCATAAATACTTACGGAAAGGAATCCTATTACAAATAAAAGGTTTTTCATTTTCTATGGGTTTTTGTTAATCGTATGTTAAAAAAACAGTCAAAGTTAAACCTTTTCAAAATTTAAAAGTCATAGATGTGAAATAAAATAATAACTAAAACAATTTATCATGAAAAAAGTAGCAGGGATTTTAGCTTTTGTACTTGCATTTACCCTTAGCACACAAGCACAAAAAGGAGAACACCATAAAAAAAGAATGCATAAAGGAGACAACCTTACGGTTGAGCAAAAAACAACACTTGCTGTAAAACGATTGGCATTGACATTGGATTTAAGTAAGGCTCAAATACAAAAAATTAAGCCTTTAATTACAAAGCAAATGACTGAAAGAGCAGCAATGCATAAGAAAATGAAGGCTGCAAAAACAGCAGACAAAAAGAGGGTTGCTAAAGGAGGTTTTGAAAAAATGAATAAGGCCTTAGATGCTCAGCTTGATTTTCAGAATAAGATGAAAAAAATCTTAACCGAAAAACAATATGACACGTTTAAAAAATTAAAAAGCAAGAGAAAAAGAACGATGAAAGGAAAGATGAAGGGAAAAATGAAAGAGAAAATGGAAAAAAGGAAAAAAATGCGCAAGCATGCTAATAAAGAACATTAGCAACCGTTTTGTTTGATTAGTTTCAACCTCGATAGTAGAGAGCTACTGTCGGGGTTGTTTTTCGATTAAAACGAAGAGATTCCAGCAATTGTTATCGCCTTTATTACTCAAACATTATTCTTTAAACCACCCTGAATATTTCACATAATTGTCGGCAATTCTATGGATTTCTCCAGAAATTAATTCCTCAGAAATGTCTTTTACTTTTTTTGCAGGAACTCCGGCATAAATACTTCCGCTTTCTACATGTGTGTTCTTTGTAACAACCGCTCCAGCGGCAATAATACTATTGCTTCCTATCACACAATCGTCCATGATAATGCTTCCCATTCCCACCAAAACATTGTCGTGAATTGTACAGCCGTGCACAATGGCATTGTGGCCAATAGAAACATTATTGCCAATAGTAGTAGGAGATTTTTGATACGTGGCGTGAATTACAGCTCCGTCTTGCACATTTACTTTTGTACCCATTTTTATAAAATGAACATCACCACGAATTACAGCATTGTACCAAACGCTACATTCTTCTCCCATGGTAACCTCTCCCACAATAGTGGCATTTTCTGCCACAAAACAACTTTCAGGAATTTGAGGATGTTTTCCGTTTACTGCTTTTATTATTTTCATCTGCTTTTCGTGCTTTTATTTTAACCGCAACCGCTGTCCAATACTAATTGCATTGCTTTTTAAACCGTTCATTTTTTTCAAGTCTCCAACAGCAATATTGTATTTTCTTGCAATAGAATACAGCGTATCTCCCTTTCTTACTTGATGATAGCCAGATTTTAATTTGGGTTTCTTTTTCGAAGAAGTAACTACAGAGACTTGTGTTGCTGTTCTACGCCTTTTTGATTTTTTAAGATCTTTCTTTCGAATCTTATCAAATTCGTATAATTTATAGTCTTCTATAATTTTAATGAGTTTTTTGGGATATTTTCTGTCTGTTGCATAGCCTGCTTTTTTGAGTCCTTTTGCCCAAGACTTGTATTTCTTTTTATTGAGTTTGAACAAGAATGCGTACCGCTTTCTTCCGTATAAAAATTTAGAATGGTCGCTATATGAATTCTCAACATAGGCATATTTCCTAAAACATTCTCCTTTTTCATCATCGTCATGATACACACGCGCTCCTTTCCATCCTCTATGGCATTTAATTCCAAAGTGGTTCTTAGATTTTGATGCCAATCCACTTCGTCCATTCCCCGATTCTAAGATTCCTTGTGCCAACGTAATGCTTGCCGGAATCTTATAGGCATGCATTTCTCGTACTGCTAAAGGAGCATATTTTTTAATATAGGCTAAGGTATATTTGTTTAAATTTGAACGGTTTCTTTTTAATTTCCGAACGTGAGCGTCTTGTTTTACAGAAGGCAAATTTTTAATTGAAATTACCGGTTTCTGTTTCGATCTTACAACCGATTTTTTGGAACCACAACTTGTCAACACAAGTGTTGCAATTGCTATTGATATCAGAAATTTAAACTTCATTTATTCGATTATTTTTTGATGTTTTTTCACTAACAGCTCATTAAACCCATCAATCCCTTGTAAGCCTCCTGTGTGAATTGCTAATATTTTACTGTGTTGAGGAAACTGCTTTTTCTTGATTAAATCTAGAATTCCAAACAGCATTTTTCCTGTGTAAATTGGGTCTAAAGGAATTGTGGTTGCTCTTTTAAACCTGTTTATAAACTCAATCAATTCGGAATCCCATTTTCCGTAGCCTCCAAAATGATAGGCTGTTTCCAAACGCCAATTCTCCATTTTTTCTGTAAACAACTTGATTTCATTCGTTAGAAAATCCCCTTTCAATGCGGGGAATCCGATTATCTTTTGATGCTTTTCTGCCGAATTGATCAATCCAGAAATTGTTCCACCTGTTCCTACAGCCACACAAATATAATCGAATTTCTCATCATCAGAAGTTAAAATTTCTTCGCATCCTTTTACGGCCAACTTGTTGGTGCCTCCTTCTGGAGTTAAGTAAAAATCTCCGTATTGTTTTTTTAATTGATCAAGAAATTTTTTAGAAGATTTTTCGCGATAGGCCTCTCTAGAAACAAACTGAAATTCCATTCCGTTATGGTGTGCTTCTCGCAATGTAGCATTGCCTACCAATGTTTTTTCCAAGTCATGTCCCAATTCATCTCCTCGAACAATTCCGATGGTTTTAAACCCCATTAGTTTTCCTGCAATAGCAGTTGCTGCAATATGATTGGAAAATGCACCGCCAAAAGTAAGCAGTGTGGTGTGCCCTTGTTTGTTGGCTGCTTCTAAATTGTACTTGAGTTTTCTGAATTTATTTCCAGAAACAAATGGATGGATTCTGTCTTCTCTTTTTACAAACAATTCAATGTTCTGATCTTGCAAAGCAGGCAAAAACACCTGTTGATTTTCTGTTTGTATTTTTGAGTTGAACATCATATTTTACAAAGACCTTACAAGTTTTAAACCTATAAGGTCTCCTTTTATTATTACGAAAACGCCGCTACTTCTTCCTCTACCTGCTCCCATTCTTCTAACAACGTATCTACTTTTTTCTTTTTTGACTTGTAATTTTCGAAGAAATTGGGCTCGCTAGAAGTTTCTTGGTAATCTTCTGCCAACGCAAGGTCCATTTTTGCCACTTCCTTTTCTAAATCCGCAATTTCAGTTTCAATTTTTGAGAGCTTATTTCTTAATTTTTTTACTTCTTTTTCTTGCGCTCTATCTAGTTGTGTATTTCCTTTTTTTGGTGTTTTTTTTTCAGATTTAAGAACCGTTCTTTTCTCGGCTTCACGCATACTCTCCATTTTATGCTGTTCCAAGAAATAATCAATATCACCTAAATACTCTTTGATAACCTTGTCTTTAAATCCATATACCGTATCGGTCAATCCTTGTAAAAAATCACGATCATGCGATATCAAAATCAAGGTTCCGTCAAAATTTTTCAAGGCTTGTTTTAGCACGTTTTTAGACGCGATGTCCAAGTGATTTGTAGGCTCATCCATAATCAAGACATTAAAGGGCGACAACAATAATTTACACAAAGCCAACCGATTTCTTTCTCCTCCAGACAACACTTTTGCTTTCTTATCAACGGTATCTCCACCAAATAAAAAGGATCCTAACATGTCTCTAACTCGTGCTCTATTACCATCATTTGCGGCATCTTCCATAATTTGAAGCACCGTTTGATTTGGCGGTAAATGCTCGGATTGATTTTGAGCAAAATAGCCGATTTCTACGTTGTGTCCCAACTTCAAATGTCCTTCAAACGGAATATCACCAACCATCATTTTTGCGAGTGTCGATTTTCCTTGTCCATTTTGTCCAACGAAGGCAATTCTGCTATTTCTTTCAATCAATAAATTGACATTTTCCAGCACCTGATTATCTCCATAGCTTTTGCTCATGTTCTCTGCCTCAACAATAATTTTTCCAGGTTCTTTAGAAATTTTAAACTGAACATTCATTGTTGCATTGTCATCTGTATCTACTTCAATACGCTGAACCTTATCTAGCCTTTTCATTAACGATTGTGCCATAGAAGCCTTGCTTGCTTTGGCTCTAAACTTATCAATTAACTGCTGTGTTTGCTTGATCTCTTTTTCTTGGTTCTTCTGTGCTTGTAACTGTTTTTCTTTGATTTCTCCTCGTAACAACAAAAATTGAGAATAGGGTTTTTTATAATCGTAAATTTGCCCTAAAGAAATTTCAATAGTTCGATTGGTTACATTGTCTAAGAACATTTTATCATGCGACACCAACATAATGGCACCTGAATATCCTTTTAAGAAGTTTTCTAGCCAAATAATAGATTCAATATCCAAGTGATTCGTCGGCTCATCAAGCAACAAAATATCGTTGTTTTGCAATAATAATTTTGCCAATTCGATACGCATTCTCCATCCTCCAGAAAACGTATCTGTTAACTTGTCAAAATCTTCACGCTTAAAACCTAATCCTTGTAATATTTTTTCGGTATCTCCTTGGTAATTATAACCTCCTAGCAATTCATATCGCTCGGTTAAATCCGTTAAGTCTTCAATTAGTTGGCTATAACCATCACTTTCGTAATCTGTTCTGGTTGCCAATTGATGATTAATTTCTTCTAGCTTGACTTCAATTTCTTTAATTTCTTCAAATGCTTGATACGCTTCTTCTAAAATAGTTCTTCCTGCTACAAAATCTATATCCTGACGTAAAAATCCGATGCGAACATCTTTATCAAAAGCCATGGTACCACTACTTGTTTCTACATCTTTAGAAAGCACTTTTAAAAGGGTAGATTTCCCTGCACCATTTTTCCCAATCAGTCCAATTCTATCTCCTTTATTCAATTTAAAAGTAATTCCAGAAAATAAATCTGTCCCCATAAAAGAGACCGTTAGATTATGTACGTTTAACATATGAAATATAAATGTTTAATGTATTTTTGTATTCTAATTAATCAAAGAAGACAAAAATTACCGACCTATTTTTTAGTCCGTGCAAAATTACTCTAAATTATTGGAGTCCCAAACCAAAGTTTAGACTTTTTTAATTGCTCATTTTCAATAAGAAAAACCAGAACCTATGTTTCAAAAAGGCACAAAATTGTATAGCATCTTAAACAATAAATGTCCAAAATGTCAAGAAGGAAGTTTTTTTAAATACGGATTTACATACATTCCAAATAAGATTATCAAGCTACATGAAAATTGTCCAACTTGTGATTTAAAATATGTGATTGAGCCTTCTTTTTTTTATGGTGCTATGTATGTTAGCTATGGCATTACCGTGGCACTATCTGTAATTACTTTTTTAATTGTAACCCTCATTTTCAATGGTACGCTCTTACAATCTTTTGCGGCAATATTCGGTGTGTTACTCTTTATGATGCCTGTAAATTTAAGACTCTCTAGAATTCTTTGGATACATATGTTTGTTAAATTTGACAAACACTAGTTAGAAAAACGTAGGGCATTTCAATCTTCTACCTCTGTACCTTCCGCCATTTCCGAACCCAGTTGTTGAAAACTCATATGTAATTGACAACTCATATATTCCTCCTGTTGGCCCAATTTTACTTGTGTTAACACCATATGAATAATTAAACTTCCAACCCTCCCATTTTAACCCTATAAATGGGTTTACAGATGTTATAAAAGAACCATTATATTCATTTTTAACTGGATTTGTAGCTATCGATACTCCAATGGAAAATTTATCAAAGACATACTGAGATCCAAAATCAAATCTAACATATTTATCTTGTTTCATGAAATTCGAAAAAAGAAAGATGCTATTTTGATTGGATATAGAAAGATAAGATAACGGTATTTCAATTAGACCGTGTACCGACAAAAAAATCCCTAAGGACGTTTGCCCCTTATGTGTCATTGAAATATTAGGTTTATTTAAATGCCTAAAAGTAGCTCCTATCCATGAATGTTCATTGTTAAGTAATAGTGATGTAGAAAAATCAAAAAAGAAATTCTGTTCGTTTAATAACATAGGGTCAACACTAGAAATATTTATAATTCCAT
>Ga0066376_10003931_pt1 | contig 13094 bp, 21 predicted proteins | sample Knorr_S15_td_Bot_FD_77009 | JGI IMG/M metagenome (GOLD analysis project Ga0066376, IMG submission 77009) | Marine microbial communities from Southern Atlantic Ocean transect - Knorr_S15_td_Bottom_ad_5009_LV_A | ecosystem: Environmental > Aquatic > Marine > Oceanic | place: Southern Atlantic... | reverse complement strand
TTTGAATTGTGGATTGGTGACACGTTTTGTGATGATGGTGCTTATGTTCCTGCCGATTACGGATGCACCGAATGCCCAGCAGGTGTTGCTATCTGGCTGAACTGCGATGAATTTGATTGCGACGGCGGTGATTGTGATTGCAATCCAGTCGATCCAATGGGCGCTTGTTGCTCTGGAGCTGATTGTTTTGAAACTGTTGAATCGGAATGCACCAGTAACGGTGGCGAATGGCAGGGTGATAATACGACCTGTACTGCAGACACATGCGGTGTGCCATGTCCAGCGGATGTTGATGGCAATGGCAGTGTTGATGTGAGTGATCTCCTCTACATTGTCGGTGCTTGGGGTAGCAGCGACGCTGATGCCGATGTCAACGGCGACGGAACGGTAAATGTTTCCGATATTCTTGAAGTCGTCAGCTCATGGGGTCCATGCTAGTCATTCTGACTTGATTTAAATCAAAAGGGTTCTGCTTTACGCAGAGCCCTTTTTTTAGGGTCAGATCGAGGTCAGACCCTATACAATAGACGAATGCGAACACTCATCGGCATCCCTGTTTACAACGAAGAGAAACATATAACTGAAGTACTACAAGAGGTTTGCAAATACCCTCACGATGTGCTGGTTGTTGATGATGGGTCAAATGACTCAACGCCAACCCTCTTGGCTGAACACAACGTTGAAGTGATTCGCCACACGGAAAATCATGGCGTTGGCAGAACATTACAAGAGATGTTTCGATGGGCATCCCAACTCACATACGATTGGCTCATTACCTTGGATTCCGATGGGCAACATGATCCTGCTGAGATTGCAGATTTTATCGAGCGAATCAATTGCGATGATGCTGACATTATCTCTGGTAGCCGATACCTTGAAATTCATCCCGAAAACGATAAACCACCAAAAGAACGAGAGGCAATTAATCGACAAGTCACGCTCGAGATGAATAATGCTCTTGGAATCCAAATAACAGACACCTTTACTGGCTATAAGGCATACCGTGTTTCAAGGCTCAGCTCATTCGATATCGATGTCGATGGATACGCGTTCCCCATACAGTTTTGGGTGCAAGCAGCAGTAGCGCGAATGCGTATTTGCGAATTACCGATACGACTCATTTACAATGACTTACATCGTAAATTCGGGGGGGAACTCGATGACCCTATAAAACGACTTGATTATTACCGTGCTGTACTTTGTAGAGAGTTAAGAAAATATGAAACCCAACTTCCGAATGCCATGGAGCATGTTCCTTGTTAACAAGGAATCCAGTTGCAACCATTTCTCCAGAGTTTTCAACTTGGAAAACACTAACTGATTCTGCAAAAGGCGAATTATTTGGACAATCGCTGAGATACTGGCAAACGCAGTGTCGACAGTCGTTGGGTCTACCTACCGATAAACCCATTGTTATTGTCGGGCATCAACCTACTTTTTTTCACCCCGGCATACTCGCGAAATTCATAGCGGCGAATCGCCTTGTTCAAGAAATTGATGGAGTACTTGTCTATCTCGTCGTTGATCATCACAAAGGTAATGTCGGTATTTTAAAAACGCCGGAGCAAGACATTGAAATTGCAACAATTCTTCCAGACGTTGAAATGAATGATCAACCGAGAGTTGAAATAATTAATGACATCGAACCTTTTTCATCAGCACTTCGAAAAGCAGAGGGCGAAAACGCAGCAATTCAATTTGCGAATGCCTTGGTTCAATTGATGTCACCATGGGCGAACGTACATCATGTCATCACAGCCAGCGAATTACTCCATAGTGGGTTTGGAAATGCTGTTGTCAGCGAAATGCAATCAAATCCTCGTTCTTGTATTGACGCATACAACTCTGCAGTCGAAGCATATCCAGATAGTCACGTTGCCACATTAGAAGATGGCGAGTTGCCTTTGTGGAAAACGAACAATGCGTTGCATCCCCGTGCTTTATTACTTACATTACTCGCACGTCTTGTTGCTTGCGACTTATTTGTACACGGGACAGGTGGACGTACGTATGACCGCGCGATGGAATGTTGGTGTAATGCTTGGCTTGGGTGTTCACCCTGCAATACTGTTATGGCAACAGCGACAGTACGATTGCAGACCGAATTTAAAACAGTAACCGATGCGAGACGTGAATACTTCTCGCCATCTTTTGATGAGCAAACAAAAGAGGAGTATCTCAAATCAATCGATGGTGCCCCATACAAGTCTCCTCGAAGACAAACTCAATTTCAAAATATGCATCGTTGGTTGGATTCAGTGCAACCAACTTTAGACATGGATACCCTTAAACGCAACGAAGAAATTGCACAGAAACGGAATTGGGCGTTCCCCCTCTATACAGTGAAACAATTGAACAGTTTGTGTGAATTGATTAACACAACGTGAGTTACCACAAATTACGAGGTTCCCAAATTGAACGCAATGTATCTTCTGATGTTCCCGTGACAATCGCCCCATTTTTTTGTTCTTGAACAACAAGATGCCCTGACGCATCAAAAGTAGTCCACAATGTCACATCGCTTTCACCAAAATGCGTCTCAATTGTCCAATGCGAATCGAGTTTTGAGATTGTCCTATCAGTTCTCGTCACAACTTTTTGGGTTTCCCCACTATTGTCGTACGTCATCCAAATGTACTTTGAATCATGTTCCGAGGATGCAAGAAGCGGACCAAGCACCCAAACAAGTGCTCTGGGAAGCCACGGATCTTTTGCGAGTGCTTTAAATGGAGTTTGGATGACATCCGTAGTCAAATCTTGTTGGAGCACCATTATTCTTGATTTCGGAGAGCCAATTTGAGGTCTGTTTCTGATTCCTGTCTCACTTTCTGTTGCACGAACCTCTTCCATCCACCTTGTGACTCGATTTGACCACCGCTCTTCTTTGCCATCCCAACTCATCCAGTACCGCGCATAAGAATCAGTGACAACTCCTGTCGCAAGGTTCGGAACAAGACGCGTCCGCACCGTCACAATAATGCCATTGTCTGTGAGGTCTGCTTGACCATCGCGAATTTCCACCTCATCGATATTCCCGCTTTCAATTTGAATGTATGCGTAACCAATATCACTTTCGGGCGACTTGTCGTCAGAGTTCGATTGAATTCGTCGCCATTCACTGAACCCAACTATCGATTGAAGAGTTTGTTTACTTAGATTCGTAAGTTCAGCAGTTGCAGTGTCTAAGCCCTCTAATTTGCTCTTAATGAGGGCAACGGGATCAAGCGGAACAAGGGTTTGGAGTGCTTGCTTGAGTAATGTTCCGTTTCTGCTCCAACCACGCTCATCTGTCATAATACTGGCCAAAATGAACTGTTCCCCGGATGTTGGAATCACAAATTTGCCAATGACAGTTCCACCAGCCTCATCCACCTTCTTTTCAAGAAGCCACCACCCATCGATAGACCCCGCTTTCATGGCATTCATTTCAAGGACAACCCGATTTCCAGACTCTGAACCAGCATGTTGAGTGGCTACAAGCAATTCTTCAGCAGTAATTCCGGTTGGGTTGAGACCTCTTTCAAGTCGTAAGTGCCAGACATTACTTGGGTTATTGCTTGAAATCATGCATAATGGTGGGGTATTGCTTGTCGCAACGACGGTCGCTCCTTCGGGTAAAACAATTGACACCCCAACAGTGCCATTTTGGTAGGGTGAAAAAGCAAACACCGCCACAAATGAAAGCAGAGAAACATGCAACATAGGTGGGCACTTTAGCATGAGATGGACTTCATGAAAGCCTTGAAGAAACGGACCCATTCAGTTGACATGAAGTGCTTTATGAGGGTAGAATCTCCGATTCACCCCTTTATTTACGGGGTGGTTATATGTATGGGGCTGCGCGGTGCAGCCCTCAGGTAGATTGAAGAACGGAGAGCGGACCCGCAATGCAGATGATTCGTATCAGAATGGAAGCCTACGACCACCAAGCACTTGATGCTTCGGCGAAGGAAATCGTAGAACATGCTAAGCGAACGGGCGCCCGAGTTGCTGGTCCTATTCCACTGCCAACACGGCGAGAGATTTACACTGTGAACCGTTCAACTTTTGTAAATAAAAAGTCGCGTGAACAATTTGAAATCCGAACACATAAACGGATCATTGATATTACAGACCCCAATGCACAAACAATCGAAGCACTGAACCGCCTTGTGGTACCAGCTGGGGTCTTTGTGAAAATTAAGGCATAACCCCCGGAATTACACCGCCAGGAACTAACACATAACATTCGAAAACACTCCGGTCACATCAAGAAGATCCCTGACCATAACCACGAACCCCCAGAACCCCTCAAACACCTAGGACAACAACGATGTCAAAAGCATTACTTGGAAGAAAAGTTGGAATGTCAAGATACTTCCTAGAAGACGGAACCAATATTCCTGTCACTATCGTTGAAGCTGGTCCTTGTGTTGTGACTCAAGTGAAAACGGAAGAGGGTGAGGGATATAACGCAATTCAAATTGGCTTTGAAGATGTCAGACCAGGAATAGCAACAATGCCAATCATTGGTCATGATGCAAAGGCAGGAACTGCACCAAAGCGCCATCACCGAGAGGTTCTCATGGACGACCTCACTGATGTTGAATCAGGTCAAACACTTGACGTTTCCTTGTTTGAAGATGTCAAGTTTGTCGATGTCACTGGCACAAGTAAAGGGAAAGGCTTTCAAGGTGGGATGAAGCGACATCACTTCAAAGGTCTTGAAGCATCGCACGGTGTAAAACGCGCTCACCGTCGTCCAGGTTCCATTAATGGTCATGCAACGAACCTTGGCACAGGTCCAAAACCTAAAAAAGGAAAACGAATGCCCGGTCAAATGGGCAACAAGCAAATTACTTGTCGTAGTATGCCTGTAATACATATTGATAGTGATAGAAACTTGCTATTGGTCAAAGGCTCAATCCCTGGACCCAATTCAAGCATGGTTCTCATCAGAGAAGCAAAACGATTGAACAGGAAGAAAACAACCGCAGCCAGTAAATAAGTTTATTGGTAGATCTTCAAGGCTCTTTTGAGAACCAGTTGATCGCGACAAACCGCAACAGTACGCCGAGTCAATCTCTACCGAGCAACCCCCGGTCTCCCCTCCACCATACGAGAGTACACCGACAGCATCGGAGAGCAAGGCAAACAACGACGAAAGTCACAGGTGATTAAAGTTATGATTGAACTTCCCATATATGATAAAAAGGGCAAGCAAGTCGATACGCTCAATATCGATGAAGCGTCGCTCGGAGCCGAGGTGCGACCTACCTTGCTAAAGCAAGCGTATGTCATGTTCCATTCCAATCGCAGACAAGGTTCAGCACGAACCAAAAGTCGCGGAATGGTCGAAGGCTCAACTCGTAAAATTTATAGGCAAAAAGGCACAGGTAATGCCCGAATGGGTCAAGTCCGCTCAAACATCCGAAAGGGTGGTGGAGTTACTTTTGCAAAAACACGTACACATGAGCACTTTCGCAAGGACATGCCAAAAAAGATGCGTCAACTTGCAAACAGAAACGCACTCCTCGCTAAATTGATTGATGGGGAAGTCAAGTGCATCGTCGACCTTGATTTTGCAAATCCCAAAACAAAAGAGTTTAAAGCAATTCTCGACGCAGTCGGCATCGACCGAAGCTGCTTGGTTGCTGTTGATAGCGAAAACCGGAACGCTGCCGTTTCTGCACGCAATATTGAAAATGTAGACACGATACGCGTTGATCAACTCAACGTTTTTGAATTGTTAAACCATCGGTACCTCCTTGTTGATAGGGCGTCAATAGAAGCATTCCTCGACGGTTCTGCTTGGAAGAAAGATGAGGAGGCAGCGTAATGGAAGTTACAACAATCATCAAAAAACCCCTTGTCACCGAAAAGACGACCTTCAATGCAACTAAGAATAACCGGTACGCATTTGAAGTCGATAATCGCGCAACCAAGGGTCAAATTAAACGTGCTGTAGAGGACATCTACGGTGTACGAGTTCTTTCTGTTGCTACTCAAGTTCGTAAAGGTCGTATGCGAAGAAATCGTATGGGCTGGTTTAGGGTTGGTAACGAAAAACGCGCTGTAGTAAAACTTCATGCGGAGGATCGCATCGAACTCTTCTAAAGAGTGAGCGGAGATACACATGACTATTCGAGTATACAAACCAACTACTCCAGGGCGTCGGAACGCTTCAGTAAACCTTCACGTAGAGGTGACAAAGAAGACACCAGAGAAATCACTGCTTGCACCACTGAAGAAACGTGGTGGCCGAAACAATCAAGGAAAAATTACAGTACAAGGTCGCGGAGGTGGTCACAAGCGTCGGTATCGAAAAATTGACTTTAGGCGACTCAAAGATGATATGACCGCAACTGTGATTGGAATTGAATACGATCCAAACCGAAGCTGTCATATTGCGTTACTGCAATATGAAGATGGAACAAAGCGGTACATCTTGGCGCCTCGAACCCTTACAGATGGCGACACCGTAAAAAGTTCAAACAGTACAATTGAACCCAAAGCAGGCAATTGCATGCCACTCAAATTTATCCCCACCGGTTTAACAGTGCACAACATTGAATTTGAACCAGGTAAGGGCGGTGCACTCTGTCGCTCAGCCGGTGCAGCTGCAAGGTTGAGCAACCGTGAAGGTCGTTGGGCAACAATTGTATTGCCATCGGGCGAAATCAGGCAAGTATCAGTTGAATGTCGAGCAACAATCGGTCAATTAGGAAATACAGATCATCAAAATGTCAAACTTGGAAAAGCTGGTCGAAACCGATGGCTCGGTCGGAGGCCAAAGGTTCGTGGTATGGCAATGAGCCATCACGATCACCCGCTTGGTGGTGGCGAAGGTCGTTCCAAGGGTGGACGTACCCCTGCAAGTGCCTCTGGCACGAAATCAAAGGGTGGTCGTACTAGACAACGTGGTAAATGGACGGATGCACGCATACTCCGTCGTCGAAAGAGTAAACGTTACGGTCAACTTAAAGTTTGACCTTAGGAAATATATATGTCAAGATCACTTAAAAAAGGTCCATTTGTCGACGAAAAACTTTACCGAAAAGTTGAGGCTATGGCATCAACAACTCAAAAGACACCCATCAAAACTTGGGCTCGTGCATGCACCATTGTTCCAGAATTTGTTGGTATTACATTCCTTGTACACAATGGACGGCAATTCAATGAGGTCCTTTGTACTGAAGATATGGTTGGACACAAACTCGGCGAGTTTTCACACACTCGTTTGTTTCGTGGTCATACCAACAAGAAGGAAGCCATTAAATCGTAACGCAAGAAGGTTTTACTTATGACGTACAAAGCAACACATAAATATGCTCGAATCTCACCGCGAAAGGCTCGCCTTGTCGCAGATTTAATTCGAGGCAAACGAATTGACGACGCACTTGCTCAGTTGGAGTTTTCCAAGAAGCGAGCAGCGTGGTATTTTAAATCAGTACTAAATAGTGCTATCGCAAACGCAGAAGAGCAAGACGCTGATGTCTCAACTCTATATGTGTCTGAATCACGAGTCGATGAAGGCTCAGTGATTAAACGATGGCGACCAAAGGATCGTGGCCGAGCCCACCCAATCCATAAACCAACCAGCCACCTCATCATCGCTGTTGGAGAGAGAAACTAATGGGACAAAAAGTTCATCCATTTGGATTTCGTGTCGGTATTACCGAAGGGCATAAGTCCCGTTGGTACGCACCAAAAGCACTCTTTGCTGAGTTACTTGTCGAAGATTATCGTATTCGAGAATTTGTAGACAAAAGGCTCAATCGAACGCCACCGTTCGCTGCTGTGTCTGACATTTATATTGAACGTACTCGAGAAGAGTTGACGGTCATTGTCAAAACAGCTCGTCCCGGTCTCGTTGTTGGACCAAAGGGTTCAGAAATTGACAAACTTGTTGCAGATTTGCAAGCGATGACAGGTCGTAAAGCCCAAGTAAAGATTATGGAAGTCATGAACCCTGACACCGATGCTCGTTTGATTGCAGAAGCAGTCGGCGAACAAATGCGTAAACGCGGCAATTTCCGTCGCATGCTGAAGCAACGTTGCGAATCTGCAATGCAGCATGGTGCAAAAGGAATTCGTATCCAAGTTTCTGGTCGCCTTGGTGGTGCAGAAATGGCTCGTAAGTTTGTCGTTGTAGAGGGTTCAATTCCATTATCAACACTTCAAGCGAATGTTGATTATGCACTTGTGCATGCTCAAACAACGTATGGAATTATAGGTGTGAAGGTTTGGATTTATAAAGGTATGTATACAGACGCTGAAGAAGAACAAGCAGATTCACAAGCAGCAGGTGCTCGTGGTCGAGCACGAGGTCGTCGTTAATAGGAAATTTTGTTCGGTTGTACCGAACTGTTGTAAGGAGGCGTTTCATAATGCCACGGATGCCAAAACGAATTAAGTTCCGCAAACAAATGCGCGGGAAGATGAAAGGCAATGCCACACGAGGTAACTATGTTGCATTTGGTGAGTATGGTTTGCAATCACTTGATACACATTGGGTATCTGCAAGACAAATCGAAGCAGGTCGTATTGCTGCGCAACACTTCCTTCGTCGGCAAGGCAAGGTTGTCATCCGCATTTTCCCAGACAAGCCAATTTCAAAGAAACCATTGGAAACACGAATGGGTAAGGGGAAAGCAGAAACAGATTACTGGGCAGCACGCGTAAAGCCAGGAACAATTTTATATGAAATTAGTGGTGTTCCTGAAGACATGGCCAAGCAGGCAATGGCTCGGGTTGCTCACAAAATGCCGGTGCGTTGCCGGTTTGTAGGTCGGAGAATATCTGTTTAACGCTGTGCGTAAGCAGTAGAAGGAATGAAGATATGAAAGCGAAAGCAGTTCACAAACTAGGTGATGAAGAACTCGCAATCGAAGTAGACAACCTTCGCAAGAAGCTCTTTGAACTTAAGACACAAGGCGTCACTGAGAAAATTCAAGACACCTCTCAATACGGAAAAATCCGCAAGGACATTGCACGGTTACTTACTGAGCAAGCTACAAGAAACAAAACCGCAACGAGCGCATAAAAAGGTATACAGATGAGTCACTTAAAAGAAATCAAAATCCCAGAAAATGCATCGCGAAAGGTTGGTGTTGTAACATCAAATGTTCGAGATAAAAGTTGCAAAGTGGAAATTCAATTTTCAGTTAAGCATCCGAAGTATGGGAAGTACGTTCGCAAGCGAACACAAATACAAGCGCATGATGCAAACAATGAAGTCAACATTGGCGATAAAGTTGAAATTGCTGAATGTAGACCACTTTCAAAAACAAAATCGTGGGTCGTCACCCGCGTCGTTGAGGCTGCGGTTGTTTAACGCAGTTGATGAAGGAATAGACCGATGATCCAAAAAGAATCAAGATTAGAAGTCGCTGACAACAGCGGAGCAAAAGAAGTGCTTGTTATTAGCGTTCTTGGTGGCTCAACTGCTCGTGGCAAATATACAAGGCGTACTGCTGGTGTAGGCGATCGTATAGTTTGTGCTGTGAAAAAAGCACTTCCTAATTCACAAGTGAAGAAAGGCGATAAAATTCGCGCTGTCATTGTTCGAACCAAATATCCAACCCGCCGAAAGGATGGTTCATACGTTCGCTTTGATTCGAATGCATGTGTGTTACTCAATGAAGATATGAATCCAACAGGTACTCGTATTTTTGGCGCAGTTGCCCGCGAACTCCGCGAAAAGAATTACATGAAAATTGTTTCACTTGCATCGGAGGTGGTGTAATGCCTAGACACATTCGAAAAGGCGACAAAGTAGTGGTAACTGCTGGTAACGATAAAGGCGCTGTTGGTGAAATCCTTCGCGTTCTTACGAAGAAAAATCGTGTTATTGTGAAGGGTGTCAATGTTCGCAATAAGAACATTAAACCATCACAGGCAAACCCAAATGGTGGTGTTATTAAACAGGAAATGTCAATTCATCTCAGCAACGTAAGTCCAGAAGTAGACGGCAAGCCAGCACGAGTTCGCTATGAAACTCAAAAAGATGGAGCCAAGGTACGAATTGGTGTTGTTCGAGACGACAAAGGAAAGAAAGTCGAGAAAGTACTCTGCGAGATTCACAATGCAGACGCTCGCCCAACAGGAAAGTAAGGTTATGACTGCAACTATTGAAAAACCAAGATTGCGATCCCTCTATAACGATGAGATCAAAGCAGATGTGCTCAAGGAATTTGACTTGGGGAATATTCACAAAGCGCCGAAACTCGCCAAAATCATCGTCAATGTAGGAATTGGTCGTTTTCTTGATAACCAAAAACTCAAACCAGAAATTCGCGAAACCGTCATTTCAACGTTGACGAAGATATCTGGTCAAAAGCCTATTATCTTGATGGCGAAAAAATCTGTTGCGAACTTTAAAGTTCGTGAGGGAGCCCCATCTGCATTTATGGTGACCATGCGTGGTCACCATATGTGGCACTTCCTTGACCGACTCGTTTCTCTTGCAATTCCACGGATTAAAGACTTTCGTGGTCTGAATGACAAGTCATTCGATGCAGCGGGAAACTACTCGATGGGAATAACAGAACAAGCAGTGTGGCCAGAAATCAATATGACTGAAGTGAATTTTAATCATGGTATGAATATCAACCTCGTATTTGAAAACTCTAATCCAGAGTTAAGCAAGTACGTCTTGGAGAAACTCGGTATGCCTTTTGTAAGGAAAGAGGAATAAGGAACGAAAATGGCAAGTAAACGCGTATTTGAACAAATGAAACGAGAACCCAAGTTCTCATCCCGCAAACAGAACAGGTGCCAGATTACTGGCCGTAGCCGAAGTGTCTACCGGAAATTTGGTATTAGCCGAATTATGCTTCGTCAGTTGGCCTTGGAAGGCAAAATTCCTGGAATGCGAAAAGCGAGTTGGTAAATTAAAGAGAAATTTTGCATGGCAATGGTGCCATGTATGGAGTAAATAAAATGTCACAACAAGATCTAACAGCCGATATGCTTACACGCGTCCGAAACGCTGTGAGAAATCACGCACCGACAGTTTCTTGTCTGAATAACAAATTAAACCGTGGTGTTGCGCAAGTACTCACAGATGAAGGTTTTATTGATGGCTTCAGTGTCATCGATGACGGTCGCCAAGGACGCCTTGACATTCAACTTCGTTATGGTGAGCGTGGCGAAAAAGTAATCAATACCATCAAGCGAGAATCCAAACCCGGATGTCGGGTCTACCGAAGTGTGGAAGATCTTCCACGTCCGCTTGGTGGTCTGGGTATTGCAATCGTATCAACGAGTAGCGGAATTATGAGCGATCGACGTTGTCGCGCTGAAAATGTTGGCGGAGAGGTAGTTGCCACAGTCGCGTAACGCGAAAGAGGACCAGATTATGTCACGTATTGGAAAACAATCAATTGCAATTCCATCTGGAGTTGAAGTAAAACTCAATGCTACGGATCGCACTGTTGACGTTAAAGGACCAAAGGGTAATTTGACCTTCGATTGGCGGGAAGAGGTGGATGTGAAATACAACGAAGAGGCAAAGGAAATTTGTTGCTCAATCGAAGGTGGCACAGAAGCTCCTCGGCAAAACAGGGCGCTGTGGGGAACAACTCGTAGCCGTATCAACAATATGGTTGAAGGAGTCACAAATGGTTTTACGAAGAAACTTAAAATTGTAGGTGTTGGCTGGAATGCAAAGGCACAAGGTCAAACAATCGTTTTGAGTATTGGATATTGCCATACGGTTGATCTTCAAGCGCCAGATGGCGTGACGTTTGAAGTAGAAAAAGGTACGGAAATTACTATTACAGGTGCGGATAAGCAGGCAGTTGGACAATTCGCTGCAGTCATCCGATCGAAGCGAAAGCCAGAACCATACAACGGCAAAGGCATCATGTACCACGATGAAGTCATCATTCGGAAGGCTGGAAAAGCATTTGGTGTTTAACCATTGCATGACTAAGGAGTACAACGATGAATCGAATTACAGCAAGAATTAAACGATACACAAGGCGTAGGCGAAGCGTGCGGAAGAATATATTCGGAAGTCCTACACGCCCACGATTAACAGTGACACGCAGTGGTAAAAATATGTACGCTCAAGTGATTGACGATACTTCAGGCAAAACGATTTGCTCCGCCTCAACCATCGAAAAAGATGGAAAAGTTGATGGTGGTAGTAATTGCAGTGCAGCAATAGAAATCGGAACACGCATCGCAGCGAAAGCGAAGAAGGCTGGTGTTGACACAGTCATCTTTGACCGAAATGGATATCGCTATCACGGTCGTGTAAAAGCACTCGCAGAAGCCGCAAGAAAAGGTGGACTTAAGTTCTAAGGAATAGGATTAAATTTACGATGAATAAACAATATGATGAAGATAGAGGCGGCATCGATACAAATACTATCGGTGTCTACAGAACTGCAGCAACTATTAAGGGTGGGCGTCGGTTTAGTTTTTCTGCCATGGTTGTTTGTGGTGACAGGCAGGGTCGTGTTGGTCTTGGGTATGGAAAAGCAAACCAAGTCCCAAACGCAATCGAAAAAGCGCAGAAAAAAGCTAAACGTGTAATGCGAAAGTTCCCATTGACAGGAACAACTATTCCACACGAAGTGACTGGTCGATTCGGTGCTTGCACTGTTCGTCTTGTTCCAGCCTCACCAGGTACAGGTGTCATCGCTGGTGCTGCAGTACGCGCTATATTGGACCTTGTTGGTGTGCAAGATTGTCTCTCAAAGGCATACGGCTCAACAAATAACAAGAACCTTACAAAAGCAGTTATTAATGGACTTAGTCAACTGCGAAGTCGGGAAACCGTTCAATCTCTTCGTAAAGTAGAGTTAGAAAAAACACGCACTGAGCAATCACAGGAAGCTGCGCCAGGTGTTGTTGAAGAAGAAGTAAGTAGCGAGGAAGCGTCTGTTTAACAGCGCCCTTGATGGAGAATAAATGTCATGATGATTCATGAAATAACTGAAAAAACTGGCAAGTACAAATCTCGAAAGAGAATTGGACGTGGTCACGGTAGTGGTTCAGGCAAAACAAGTGGCCGTGGCCATAAAGGCGCCAAGTCACGATCTGGTTACTCAAGACGCCCTGCATTTGAGGGTGGTCAAATGCAATTCTTCCGCCGTATTCCA
>Ga0066376_10003930_pt1 | contig 13096 bp, 9 predicted proteins | sample Knorr_S15_td_Bot_FD_77009 | JGI IMG/M metagenome (GOLD analysis project Ga0066376, IMG submission 77009) | Marine microbial communities from Southern Atlantic Ocean transect - Knorr_S15_td_Bottom_ad_5009_LV_A | ecosystem: Environmental > Aquatic > Marine > Oceanic | place: Southern Atlantic... | reverse complement strand
TACGCAAGCCTGTTTTTGCCAATTCTTCGGGAACGCCCATTGCCATCAGGACGCGTGAAGGCTTAATCTGTCCGCTGGAACACGCAGCCCCTGTTGATATTGAAACACCTTCCAGATCCAAATTCATCATAAACACAGCTGAATCCATATCCTTAACAGTGCAAGCGATCGTGTTGGACACGCGTGGCGCATCAATTCCGTATATGGTTACTCTGTTACTGGAGGCGCGCATGTGACTTTCCATTTTTTCTCTAAGGGTTTTCAAAGCTTTAAAGTCTTCCATATCTTTTACAGCGAGATCCGCAGCAACTCCGAAGCCGGCTATCCCCGAAACATTTTCCGTGCCCGCCCTTTGACGACGTTCCTGCCCGCCGCCATACATAAATTTCGGCGGGTTGACACCTTGGCGCATAATCAGTGCCCCAACGCCTTGCGGGCCACCCATCTTGTGAGCGGAAAGGCTCATAAAATCAATATCTAGGTCTTTAAAATCCACTTCAAAGCGCCCTGCTGCTTGCACAGCATCTGTATGGACAGTTGCATTACAGCTTTTTGCGAGTTTGGTTACTTCTTTGATAGGTTGTATTACACCAGTCTCATTATTCGCCATCATGACCGAGACCAGAGTTGGCTGATCACTTTTTTGTAATAGCTCTTCAAGTTTTTCGAGGTTGATAAGCCCGTTTGAGTGAACGGGTATGAGCTCGACATTTCTCCCGCAAAAATAAACTGAAGGGTGTTCTATGGCTGAAATTAAAACTCTGTGATCAGAAAACCCTCTCAAGATAGTATTATTTGATTCGGAGGCTCCGCTTGTGAAAATAACCTGTTTTGCCGATGCACCTACCATTCCCCCTACAGCAGCGCGTGCATCTTCAACTATTTTGCGAGCCTGGCGACCATCTGCGTGAATAGAAGAAGCATTTCCATGATTAGTCATAGTTTCTCTTACGATTTCTATAACTTCGGGACGAATTGGACATGTAGCATTATAATCGAGGTAAATTCTTGGCATAGTCACGCAACTTAATTTTAGCTTTATACATCCTTTATCTTATTGAATATCCACAGCGATTCGCAATTGGTAAAAAAAATATATGGACAAATCGAATCGTAATTGTCTATAAAGTAATCCAATTGATCCTAAATATGGGAAATATTGACGTACACTAACAATTACGGGGAATGAATGCCAGATATTATTATTAACGGCCCAGCCGGGCGGATAGAAGCAAAATACGCCCATTCGAAACTTCCTAATGCACCACTTGCAGTTGTTTTTCATCCTGACCCGACCAAGGGCGGCACAATGAACAACAAAGTCACTTACACACTTTTCCAAACATTTGTAGAGCGCGGTTTTTCCGTTATACGCTTTAACTTTCGCGGTGTTGGAAAAAGTCAGGGTGTTTTTGATAAGGGCGAGGGCGAGTTGACCGATGCGGCTGCCGTTCTTGACTGGATGCAATCCATTAACCCCAAGGCACCTTATGTATGGACGGCAGGCTTTTCTTTCGGATCCTGGATATCAATGCAGCTTCTGATGCGACGCCCTGAGATAAAAGGATATATTTCAGTTGGGCTTCCGGCCTCCGAGCATGATTTTACATTCCTTGCGCCTTGTCCACAATCGGGGCTTATCCTGAACGGTTCTAAAGACACAATCGCGCGTCGTGAAGATGTTGATGAAGTTGTTGAGCGCCTGAATACACAAAAAGGTATTACGACAGATTACCGTTTCATAGAAGGCGCCAATCATTTCTTCACAGAGCATTGTGATTTGGTCGCAGCCCATGTTCACGATCACCTGAACACAGCAGGTGCGGGTATTCGTAAAACAACAATTGATGTCAGCAATATGGTATCTGCATAATGCAATCGGCGCTGACAGACATAATTGATTATGTATGGGAATTGGCAGATCTGGCAATACAATATGGCCAGATCTCCGATGATAGTGATATTGAACGTCAGGAGCGGATTGTTGAGCTTTGCGGATTAAGATGTGTTTTTATAAATGAGGACATAGCCAAGCTGGAAGCTGATAATTTAGAGCTGCATCTTATGTGGCGTTCCTTTAAAGGGGCTAATGACAATATTCTGACGCAGAATATGCTTGTTTCGGAAATATTTCCTGAATCAGCCACTTTTTTAAAAGGAGATATTGAGGCTCTGAAGAAATGGCACGCTGACCTCTCCCCCCTGCATGGAAGTCTGGTTGCATAAATGTAAAAAGCGGTTTTAAGCCGCTTTTTTTAAGGTTTCAATTTCCGATTTTACTTCATCTACATGGCCTTTAACTTTGACCTTACGCCAGATTTTGGCGATGGTGCCATCCGGGTTAATCAGGAATGTTGCGCGCTCTATTCCCATATATTTTCGTCCATACATGCTTTTTTCAATCCAGGTACCGTATTTTTCGCAAACAGTTCCGTCTTCGTCCGAGATTAGAGTGAAGTTTAGCCCGTATTTTTCTTTAAATTTATCATGCTTAGAAACATTATCTTTCGAAACGCCGATGATTTCGGCGTTTAAGCCTTTGAATTCTTGCAAATTCTCATTGAATCCGCAGGCTTCCTTGGTGCATCCGGGCGTATCATCTTTTGGATAGAAATATAAAACGACATAATTCCCACGAAGCTCAGAAAGTGTTAATTCACCACTGCCGTCAGTGGCGCAAGTGAAATCCGGAGCAGGTTGACCAGTTTGAAGTGTGGACATGGCAGAAAAACCTTTCTTTTAAGGGTGCGTGATATACCTTCCTTCTATATAAGTGAATGATATGGAAGAGAAGTCAACCCCTAAGCCCAAGGCTAAAAACAAGGTCAAAAGATCTAAAAGGAAAACAGCCATCCTTTGGATATGGGAAAGTCTGCTTGCAGTATTGGTTTTGATTTCTTTGACTGTTGCGGTTACCGCGTACCGCCTTCAGCAAGGCCCCGTTGATGTCAGCTTTGCGCTGGAAAAGCTGGAGGCAGCACTTACCGATGAGGAAGCAAACACTGAAGTTAAATTCGGTAAGGCTGCCCTAAGCTGGCCGGAAATCACAGGACCTCTACTCCTGATCCTTGATGATGTGCATGTTTATCAGAATAAAAAAGAGACACTTCATCTGGAAACTGCTGCCATATCACTGGAAAGGCTGCCTCTTCTGGTTGGACAGGTTATCCCGCGTGCGATTATCATAGATTCACCTAATGTTACACTTGTTAAAACCGTGGATGGGGAGGTGCAGGTCACATTGGATGCGCAGGATGCGGGCAATAACAGTGATTTACAACCCGTCAATATTGACAGTTTTATTATTAATTCCCTGAATGCAGGTCATAGTTCAGATGATGACCCCTTATATGGTCTTGAGGCAATGGAAATACGCAATGCCAATCTTTTGATCATAGATGAGGTTGAAACAACGACTTGGGCCGTTAACGATATGAGTTTCCTCTTTCTGCGCCGCCAGGGTGAGGCCGAAATCAGTGTTGAAGGACGGTTGCCGGGGCAAAAAGATAAAGCCGAGATAAAAACTTTTTTTACTCTTGAGGAAGGCAATTCTTATAGTGTTGATGTGGATTTTGACAATTTAGAGCCGTTTCTTATTACACCTATACTAGGCTTCCGGGATATTGACGGTAAAAATGTCAGTGCTAGTGGAGGCGGTGAAATCAGGCTAGATCAGCAGGGCAGAATTCTATCTCTGAATGGTACGATCCAGTCGGAAAACGGCTCTCTTATGGTGCCTGAAAACGATATCAGCTTGCCTCTTGATTATCTGTTCCTTGAGGTGGAGTATAGCAAAGATACTGATACTGCGCGGCTTTTATCAGCAGAATTGCAGAGTGGTGAACTGAGTCTGAAAGCATCAGGCGAAGGCATTATTAAAGGTGGCGTTCTGGATATGATTATCAGCCTGAATTCCCAAAATTTCCCTATTGATTTGCTGGATAGTTACTGGCCGGAAGAGGATACATCTTCCGAGAAGGAATGGATTGTAGATAACCTTTCCGAAGGCACAGTATTGCAAGCACAGGCAGATATCCCTTTGACGCTGAATTTTAATACCGTGCCTACAACCGATCAGCTTCTTAGTGAAATTCTTTATAATGTTGAGTTGTATGGCGAAGCTCCATTTTATGATCAGCCTGAGACGCTGGTTTTAGGTGACCCTGTAGCCAGTTTTAACTTTGAAGGATTATCTGTTGAGTACCGCCCCCCACTTATTCCGGCAACCAGTTTAAAGGGTGAGGGCCGTTATGAAGGAGGGGTTGTGGATGTTCAGGTCACAGGTGGCAATATAGCAGATGTAAATCTGAGTAACAGTTCAGTTGTGATTGACACCACTGCTGCAGGGGGGCTCGGCACTGCGGATATTGATGTAAGAGGAACGGGCCCGCTCTCGACTATTATTGATTATATAAGCAGAGAACCTATTGAGTTCGGGGATGAATTGGGGGTGAGCCCCTCTGAGGTGAAAGGTACAGCTACTATTGATGTTGGGGTAAACTTTCCCACCAAGAAAGACCTTTTGGAAGAAGATATTAGGGTGAAGGTTAAGGCTGAACTGGAAAACGCCACTTTGCCACGTGTGGTTAAGAACCTTGACTTAACACAAGCTAATCTCTCAGTTGTCTCAGAAAAGGGAAAAGTAAATGTCGAGGGTAAAGGGCTTTTGGCAGGTCGTTCTGTAACCCTCGACTATGAGCAGTATTTTGATATGGCCGGTGCGCCTTATTCGCAGAAGGTTGCGGCGCAAATTGTGGCCGATAGAGCACTGAGAGATCAGTTCGGTGTCACCCTTGATGAGTATATAGCCGGTGATGTGCCCTTAGATATTCTCTACACCCAGTCTACAAATCAAAGTGATGCAAAAGTAGCTGTTAAAGCCAATCTTACACCTGTTGCATTTCATATAGATCCTCTGGATTATCTTAAGGAAGAAGGCCGACCTGCAACGGCCTCGGCAACTGTAGCGCTGGTTAATGATCAGATTGATACGGTCAAGGCACTGGAAATTACTTTGCCGGACGGGGCACTTGAGAACGGCAGAATGGAATTTGGAAAATTCGGAGAGAATGTAGATGTGGCTAAAGCAGCATTCAGCCGTATCAGACTTCCGGAGAATGATTTTGAACTGGCTTTCCAGAGGCCATATGATAATCAGCTTGTATTTGATATAAAAGGCGAAAAAGCGGATGCGCGCCCGTTTCTTGATGCTGATGACGAAGACCGCAATTTGGACGTAGGGGATCAGTCACGCCCGACAAGCTCTGCTGCGATAAGTGTAAATGGAACGGTTGAAAATTTAAGGGTGTCTGAGGAAGGGTCGCTTAAACAGGTCAAATTCAATACAAAAATAGATGAGCAAGGCGCAATTGATGGACTGATATTAGATGCAACAGCGGGTAGAGGAAAATTTGCGTTCCGCTATACACCAGACCAACAGGGTAATCTTGACCTTGCGATAGAAGCTGAGGATGCAGGCGGTCTTTTGCGCATAATGGGCATTTACGACAATGTTTTGGGTGGGTATCTGACTGTCCAGGGAGTCCCCATACCGAACAAGGGTAAAAACGATATTCAGGGACAGATCAGGATAGACAATTTTATTTTTACGGATGCACCGGGCTCAGCCAGACTTTTGAATGCCGTATCCCCGAATGGTTTTCAGGAATTTGTAAGCGGTGACGGGATCAGTTTCTCTAGACTCCTTACTGGTTTTACTTACGTTAAGCGCGAGGGTATAACGATGGTAACATTCAAAGATGGCAGGACTTCGGGTTCAGAGATTGGTCTTACCTTTGCAGGTGTTGTGAACCAGACAGCCCGTAAAATAGATGTCGAAGGCACAATAGTTCCCCTGAACAGCATCAACTCATTAATCGGAAAAATACCTCTTATAGGTGATATCTTAACAGGTGGAGATGCTCTTTTTGCCGCAACTTATAAAATAAGAGGCAGCACGGAAGATCCTAATATTTCGGTCAATCCCCTCTCTGTTTTGGCACCAGGTATTTTGAGAAAGATTCTGTTCGAAGGCGAGGCGCCGGACGGAGAGTAGTTCTCTCTCTACTGGGCGGGAAGGTGCGGCCCTATATTACCACCGCAATAAAGTTTGGTCTCGTAAACGCCGGGAGGGCTGTTTACAACCTCATTCATAATGCGCCTCAGACTTGCTTTTGACATGTCGGCAGGGATGCGCTGTAAGAATTTTCCATCTGAGTCGCGCACTCTCAGGAAATGCTCGGTCGGACGAAATTTTTCCATCAAGGCAGATTGCAAAACGGTCGAACCATTATAAATATCATGGCCTTCATGGGCGGGATTTTTAATGTCACGGCTGAAGTGAAAGGCACCGTCATATTCAATATGGACAGGTGTTCCAAAATAATTTTGTTTCATGTCACAATAGCGCGGCAATTCAGGCAAATATTCACCGTCTTCAACCACTATTCTTGTTGAATCCTCCAACAGGCTGCGGAACCTTAATTCCGTCTTGGATTTATGGTCTAAGCTTTCATGGGAAGTCGGAATGCTGTTAAGAGGCAGGTCGAACCACATACGCGCCTGCATGAGGGCGTGGTCCTGCCCATCTTTGGCATGGTTTAGTTTGCGTAACTGCTCATCGACTCTTTCTGCAAAGGCCTTTAGTCCCCAGTCCGGCCTCAATATATCAAATATGGCCAATGACCTGAGCAGAGAACGGCTTTCCTGATAGTCATTTTTATCCTGATTGCCCGAGCATTCATCCCTCCATGCCAGGAAAAGACGCTCATCAGGAACAATGCCTGCCTCGGCATGGTCTGCAAAAATACGTGTCAGTTCACCGCAATTGAGCCTTTCATCAGGTCCGCATAGTTGCAGGTCCATAAATCTGTCTGTTACAGATTCAAGCATTTCAGCAGAGGGGTAAAGCCTCATCTCCCTTAACCCATGCAGGGACGCGGCAAGCTCAGCCTTATTCATATCGGGAATTGTTTCTTCAAAGCGGTCAGACCATTTTTGAATAAATTCTGTATCTAGCTCCATACCCAGCTTGCCGGAAAACCGCATTATATAGGCAATATGATGATGGCTTGCTTGCGACAGTAATGTGGTCAGCCTGCTAACTTGTGGCGACACTTCACGCCTGAAAAAAAAGCCATGTTTTTGGCGTGTCCGTTTATCCAGAGAACGAATATTGTTGTAGGACGTTTTCAGGGCATCAAGAAGTTGATCCGTGGATTGAGCCTTATCTATCTCGGACAGAACGGATTCTTCGCAAAATCCTTGTCTTTTCTTAGGGGCGACTGGGTAGGAGGGGGAAGAATTATCAGCATCTATAGCTGCTATCCTTTGCGGCATTCCGGTATAAGGTTTTCTTTTACCGTTTTTCTTTCGTCCTGATTTCCCGTATTTTTTTGGCATTAATAAGTTATAACTAATACACTTAATTATGTCAACTATAACTTATGTTTTTATTAGAGCATGCCTTTTTTTGCCAGCTGATATTTTGATATAGCCTTCATCCGTAAGATCAGCCTTTGTAATCATATGCGCTTCATCTTGTATAGCGTTATCATTTACACGTGCTCCTCCACCTTTAATAAGGCGCCGCGCTTCACCATTGGATTTGGCAAATCCAACTTTGTTTAAGGCATCTATCATGGAAAACCCGGTATCAAGTTCTGCCTTATTTATTATAACGCTTGGCAGGTCATCGCCTACAGTGCCTTGCTCAAAAGTTTTCTGGGCAGTGTCCTGAGCATCTTTTGTGGCCTCTTCGCCGTGGCAGATTTTCGTGGCCTCATAAGCAAGTATCTTCTTGGCCTCGTTTATGTCTGCACCTTGAAGGGCCTCAAGCTTTTCAATCTCACTAATCGGCAAGACGGTAAAGCGTCGAAGCAATGTACTGACCATAACGTCATCGACATTGCGCCAGTACTGGTAGTAATCATAAGGGGAGAGCATATCGGCGTTCAGCCAGACTGCACCATTGACAGTTTTACCCATTTTCTTACCGTCAGGTGTGGTCAGCAAAGGTGCAGTTAAAGCAAATAGCTGCGCCTTGTCACTTTTATGTGCCAGATCAACACCATTGATGATATTCCCCCACTGGTCAGATCCACCCATCTGCAAAATAGTGTCGTAACGCCTGTAGAGTTCAAGAAAATCAAAGCCTTGCATGACCATGTAGTTAAACTCTAGCAAAGAAAGTGGGCTTTCGCGCTCAAGACGCTGCTTTACACTGTCGAAAGAGAGCATACGGTTGACCGTAAAATAACGCCCGTAATCACGTAGGAAGGACAAGTATTTTAACCCGTCCAGCCAGTCATTGTTGTTAACCATCAAAGCATCGGTTTCACCATCGCCATAGGTCAGAAATTGTTTGAAACAGGTTTTCTTTATATGTTCGATATTGTCTTCTATAACTTCGTCGGTGAGGAGGACGCGCTGTTCATCCTTGAAAGACGGGTCACCGATTTTTGATGTTCCCCCGCCCATAAGCGTGATAGGCTTATGACCGGATTGCTGGAACCAATAAAGCATCATAATGCCGGTTAAGTTGCCGACATGGAGTGATTTTGCCGTGGCATCAAATCCGATATAGGCGCTTTGCGTGCCTTCACAAAGTTTTGCGTCCAGTGCTTCCAGGTCGCTTCCCTGATGGATAAAGCCGCGTTGCTCTAGTATATTTAAGAATTCTGATTTATAAGATGTCATAAATAAAAGTTATACGTATGAGTGTTAGAAAAGTCTATACAGTAATTGGAATGATGTCGGGAACATCTGTGGATGGTGTGGATGCCGCCCTGATAAAAACAGATGGCCACTTTATGGTCGAGCGGCTCGGCTCGGTCCATATTCCATATTCTTCCCAATTGCGAGAGCACATAAAGAAGCAATTTGGAAAAACCCAGACAGATATGCAAGTCAAACTGGTTGAGGAAGAATTGACCCTTGAACACGCCAAGGCTGTAAAATTGCTTTGCGATAAATATAGTGACGAGCGTATCGATCTTATAGGATTTCACGGACAAACCATCTCACACGACCCATCAGCCCGCTTTACCAGGCAAATAGGCGATGGTGCTCTTTTGGCACGCGAAACGGGAATAGATGTCATAGATGATTTCAGATGGGCGGATGTGAAAGCAGGCGGCCAAGGCGCACCTTTAATTCCTGTTTATCATCAGGCATTGGCCAAAAGTGCCGATATAGATTTGCCGTGCGCAATATTAAACATCGGTGGTGTTTCAAACGTTACATATATAGGGGAGTCGGAAAACGATATTCTGGCCTTTGATACCGGGCCGGGCAATGCTTTGATGGATGACTTTATTCTGGAGCGCATGAATATGCCTTTTGATGACAGCGGGCGCGTTGCAGCTGAAGGGACTGAACATAAGGAAACGATTAACGCCTTTATGTCGCAAAAATTCTTTGAGGAAAAGCCTCCTAAATCCCTGGACCGTAATCCATGGGTGTTTGATGTGTCATTGCTTGAAACAGCAGATGGCCTTGCGACACTGTCGGCCTTTACAAGGGAGAGTATTATTGCCTCGGTGAGATTCATGCCATCCAAACCAAAATGCTGGTATATCTGCGGAGGAGGGCGTAAGAATACAACGCTTCTAAGATCATTACGTCATCGACTTAAAGTGCCTGTTGAGCCAGTGGACACTCTTGGTTGGGATGGTGATGCGCTGGAAGCCGAAGGCTTTGGCTATCTGGCTGTCAGGTCACTCCTGAATCTGCCTTTGAGTCTACCAACTACGACAGGTGTACCGAAACCGCAAACAGGCGGTGTATATCATAAGGCAGGTGATGCATGATGAAAACGGCAACGCCCCTTGCTATCAAAGAGGCGGCAAATCTTATCAATGCAGGAAAGCTTGTCGCTTTCCCGACTGAAACAGTCTATGGCCTTGGAGCGGACGCCACAAATGGAGAAGCAGTTGCAAGAATATTCGAGGCTAAAGGCCGCCCGAACTTCAATCCTTTAATTGTTCATGTTGCAGATACAAGAGAGGCTTATAAATACGCCGAATTGGGAGAAATAGCCCAAATTCTGATGAATAAATACTGGCCGGGCCCTTTAACACTTATAGTACCAAAGAAAGAGGGGGCGCCAATATCGGAATTGTGTACTGCCGGACTAGACACCATTGCTTTGCGCTTTCCTGTGCATCCAGTTGCAAGGGATTTACTTATAAAATCAGGGAAACCAATTGCCGCACCATCAGCCAACACTTCCGGCAAGCTGAGTCCGACATCGCCACGCCATGTTGCGGCATGTCTTGGCGATAAGGTGGATATGATACTTGCAGGAGGTGCGGCACAGGCAGGGTTGGAATCTACGGTAATAGATATTTCTTCTGGAACGCCGGTTATTTTACGCCCCGGCGTGATTACAGCCGAAGAAATATCCCACACACTTGCCCTTGATGTGGGGTATGTCAATAAAACACATGACGGTAAGGGGAAGGGGCCTCAATCTCCGGGCTTGTTGTTGAAGCATTATGCCCCTGATATTCCAATCAGGTTAAACGCGGTTGATGTCAAAGACGGGGAGGCACTGCTCGGTTTTGGCTCTTTGAAATTCATGGGGCTGCAAAATGGCGGCTTTGCGAAAGATTTGCCGGAGGGAAAACTTAAAAATTTAAGTGAAGAAGGTGATCTTTATGAGGCAGCCAGCAATTTGTTTTCTTATTTAAGGGAACTCGATAAACCGGAAAATACAGCTATAGCTGTTATGAATATTCCTGATAAAGGTGTCGGAATTGCGATTAATGACCGGCTACGCCGTGCCGAGGCGGCGGGTTAGTGTTATTTAGCGAAGAGCTTTTTTGGAACCAAGGCTGTCATCTAATTGAGCAAGCCATAAAATGTCGGCCGGGTTCTGAACCATATTGCCAACCCCCATTGAGGGGAATTTACTGCCGCTTTTACGCATAATAGGTGTCGGGGTTTCAACACCAAAAGATAACAAATCCATATAAGGATTTGAGGCCGCCATGCGTGTTAAAGCATCCATTTCTGCAAATTTCTGCGGGTCATCTCCCATTGAAGCCTTTTCGGCCTGCATTTTCTGCATGTAGCGTTCCAGCTTCTGAGAGTTATAATCAGGCTGTATCGTCGCAGCAGCAACGGCTGTTTCTGCTGGAGCCTGACCGCCAGAAACGGAGAATTTTTTCTCAAAATTGGCATATACTTCACCAAGTGATTTCGGCTTTCCATCAGTATTATAAAAGACTGCGCGATTTGCTTGTGCTGCTCTTGGGAATAAATCGGCAGCCGGTTTTTGAGGGGCATCATGGAAGGCTTTTAAAAAACCTGCGGCCTTACCAGCCCCAAGGAAATGCGCCATATAAAGCTCTGTAGAGCCGATCTCAACACCTTTTCCAAGTGTGTTTTCCAGGTAGTTTTTATTTTCTGAGGCCAATTCTGCCGCCATGAGGGAAGAAATTTCCGGGTCTTTGCGTAAAGCCAGTAATTCTGACTTTGGTGCTGAGGTATCAATACCGTATTTTTCACCATGATTTTCGACCATGTTCATCCATGTCGAATCGATAAACTGGAAAAGACCGGTGGCAGAGCTGGTTGAGGCCTTAACATCTGTTCTAAAAGAGCTTTCTACCTTTGCTTGCTGCAGAAGATAGGCAAAATCAACACCAGTCGAACTACTGGCTTTCTGGATTGCGGACGTCACCTTGCCGCCAGCCTGATTGCTGAGCGCTGCAAGTGTATTTCCATGTAATAGTGAACCTGAAACTGTCATGCCAAGATACATTGCAAGAGCCGTGCCAAAGTTGATAACACCAGAATTTTATTGAGATTAGCTTTACAGCCGTTTAGGGTAATTACATTAATTAATAACAGGAAAAGGTTTCTCTATATGTCTGAATATATGCCCCCCTTAAAGGATATGGCTTTTACACTTTACGATGTTTTAGGCTTTGACAATCAGGCGCAGGAGAGTGAGCTGGACCGAGAAACTGTCGAGGCCATTTTGGATGAGGCAGGCAAGCTGGCTTCTCAAGTTTTGGCGCCTATTAATAAAATTGGTGACGAGGAGGGCGCAAAATTAACAGGAAATGAAGTTAAGACAGCAAGCGGCTTCAAGGATGCATATCAGCAATATCAACAAAGTGGCTGGAATTCTGTTCCGTTTTCGCCTGAGTATGGTGGGCAAGGTTTGCCTTGGGCGTTGGCTTTTCCAGTGCAGGAAATGTGGCAGGCGGCCAATATGTCGTTTGGCCTATGCCCAATGCTAAATCAGGGAGCAGTAGAAGCAATCGAACATCATGGTTCGGATGAATTGAAAACAACTTATCTGCCAAACCTTATTTCCGGCCATTGGACAGGCACTATGAATTTAACCGAGCCACAGGCCGGATCAGATCTTGCAGCTCTGAAAACCAAGGCGGTAAAGCAAGATGATGGTACGTATAAAGTCTCTGGGCAGAAAATTTATATTACTTATGGTGAGCATGATTTTACTGAAAACATCGTTCATCTTGTGCTGGCACGCACACCCGATGCCCCGGAAGGATCCAAAGGAATTTCACTATTTGTCGTTCCCAAATATGACGTCAAAAATGATGGAAGTCTGGGGGATAAAAATGATGTTAAGTGCGTTTCTTTAGAAAAGAAACTGGGTATTCATGCCTCGCCAACCTGCACAATGGCATTCGGAGACGCGGGTGGCGCTAAAGGATATATTGTCGGCAAGGAAAATGAGGGCTTAAAATACATGTTCACTATGATGAACAATGCGAGACTTTCGGTTGGACTGCAAGGCGTGGCCATTGCCGACCGTGCATTTCAGGCCGCAAAGGCTTACGCAAATGATCGTGTGCAAGGTAAGGCCCTTGACACAGGAAAAGAAACGCCAATTGCAGGTCATGCTGATGTAAAGCGCATGTTGTTGTCCATGGAGGCCAGAATTCTTGCCGGGCGTACATTAGCTTATGACGCGGCCTTCCACTTGGGCGAAGCTGCCAAGGGAGATGAAAAGGCGCAAACCAGGGTAGAGCTTTTAACACCTGTTGTTAAATCCTGGTGCACTGACAATGCCGTCAAGGTGGCATCCGAGGCCGTGCAGGTCTTCGGTGGAATG
>Ga0066376_10003928_pt1 | contig 13097 bp, 14 predicted proteins | sample Knorr_S15_td_Bot_FD_77009 | JGI IMG/M metagenome (GOLD analysis project Ga0066376, IMG submission 77009) | Marine microbial communities from Southern Atlantic Ocean transect - Knorr_S15_td_Bottom_ad_5009_LV_A | ecosystem: Environmental > Aquatic > Marine > Oceanic | place: Southern Atlantic... | reverse complement strand
GGCCTTTGCAATTCAAGTGTACGGTTTCGAGGTCGAAATGATCGATGTCGATCAGGATGGCATACCCGTTGAGGGCATGGTTTATAATGTCGTCGATCTGCTCGCGTGGCTGCCCGATAGTCCTGGCACTTGGTGGATGCGGCGTGGCGACGAAACGCCGATCCTCGGTTCTCGCAACCTCGCCATGGCCGCGTACCATGGTGACTCGATTACCCTTCACCAAAACCCGCACGAATGGCTGCTCGGTGGTCGCAGGGGCGCCTGCGTCATCAAGTGGGGCTGGCCTCTTGGCGATCTGTTTGCCGACGTTGGCGAGATTGAATGCAGCAGCGTCCCGCTTAAACGGAAACTGGTTGCGTCATTGCGACGCTGGGAGCCTCGCGTAGTCGTGCGGAAGGGGGTGCGCCATGCAGCCTGACACAGCCGACGATCAGACGTTTGAAACCGACATCATCAAAGAGGTCGAACGGCTCGCACGCTTGCCGGTGCTTGAGTATGAGACTTGCCGCAACGAGATAGCCAAGCGGCATGACGTGCGGGCGTCTGTGTTGGACAGCGAGGTCAAAAAGGCCCGGCGCGCCGGCGCCGGCGACTCCAACAGACAAGGGCAGGCGCTCGGCCTCGATGATCCGGAACCATGGCCGGAGCCAGTGGACGGTGACGCTTTGCTCGACGAGATTGTCATGCGGGTTCGTCGGTATCTTGTGCTGCCCGACGGCGGCGCCGAGGTGCTGGCGCTATGGGCCGTTCATGCTCATGCCTTCGAGGCGTTCTATTTCACGCCCCGGCTCGCGATAACAACGCCGGAAAAACAATGCGGAAAAACCGTGGTTCTCGACGTTCTCGAAAGCCTGACGCCACGCAGCATCCGAACCGAAAATCTCACTACAGCCGTCATGTTCCGCATCGTGGAGGCCCATCAACCGACCCTACTCGTTGACGAATTTGATACGTTTCTCAAGCACAACGACGAACTGCGGGGCGCCATCAATGCAGGCTACCGCCGAGGCGGCGTTATGCTTCGATGTGTAGGCGACGATAACGATGTGCAGCCCTTCAAGACATTTGCACCCGTGGCAATGGCCGGCATCGGAAACCTCCCCGAGACCATAGCAGACCGTTCAATTTCCATATCCATGCGGCGCGCCCTGCCTGACGAGACCGTTAAACCATTTCGCGGCGACCGCGCCCACAAAGAGCGTGAGCTATGCAGTCAAATCGCCCGCTGGGTTGCCGATAATCGCTTGGCGCTTGAGCAACATGAGCCGAATGTCCTGGGCTGGATGTTCAACCGTATCGCCGACAACTGGCGCCCGCTTTTCACCATTGCCGACCTGGCGGGTGGTGACTGGCCTGAGCATGCGCGAGCCGTTGCGGAAAAAATTTGCAAGAGCGACGAAGATGAAACGAGCGTCAGAGTTCAGCTTCTCGTGGATATTGGCGCGTTGTTCCAGAAGCACGATACGGACCGTCTGGCGTCAGCTTTCATCGCAGAGGAACTCGCAGAAATGGAGGACCGCCCTTGGCCTGAATGGGGCAGGGCGGCGAAACCCATTACGAAGGCCCAGATAGCCCGACAACTCAAGCATTTCAAAATCAGTTCCGGGACATTCCGCGACGGCGCCAAGACGGAGAGGGGATACAAGCTGGATCAACTCAAGGACGCCCTTAGCCGGTATGGGGGTTCTCAAAGTGTCACAACGTCACAAACCAACGTGAGCGGGGCTTGCAGCGGTTTTCAAAATGTCACAGCGGGTCCGAGTGTGACGTTTCAAATGGCGGAAAAACCCAATGTTTCTGCGGGTTGTGACGTTGTGACACTTCAAACAGGGGGATCCGGGGCAATGGACACGAAGCAGGCCGAAAAGCCCGGCGCCGACGACTACGAAGAGCGAGCCGCGATCATGCAATACGACGGTGAATTATCGCGGGAAGAGGCCGAGAAAATGGCTATGCCACCGGGCCGAGACGGCGGCGATATAGGAGACTGAGAAAATGCCAACCACCGATGAGTACTATTTCACCGTCCGCGTATCCCGGGATTATCGCCATGAAGTAACTTGTCCAATTTGCGGAGAAGGGTTCCAAGCGCAATTTCTGGATGTTCACGATGTCCACAATGATCCGATTTGCAATTTATGTTCTTGGGAGAAGGCTCCCAACCTTGCCGGTCTCTTAGCCATGAGCGCGGCAGTTGAAGAATACAGCGTGGGATATAAACGGGTTCCCCGCCAAATTTTAGAGAAACTGATGCAACGGAACAACGACCCGGAGCGGCTCAAAAAAGAGCTAACGGCAGCCCTCCACTCCCTCGGCGCGTTCGACAGGGACGACAACGACGCGCCAAGTCAATCGCCGCTCGCAAGCGTCGTGGTGAACGAGATTAACCGCGCTCTCGAAAACGGGAGCGTCGAGTCGATGCAATTTGCTAAACGGCTGCTCGATGAATGCCCTGAATGCCCCGGCCAACTGACAGACGACATCCCGTTCTAGGAGCAATCAGCCATGACGAAAAACACCCCCACTGCCCCACTCGATCCGCTACCGGCCGATGCCGCCAAGATCGTTGCTTTCCCCCAGCACGCCATCAAAGCGGCCAAGCGGCCGGTGACCATCGAAAGCATCATCGAGGGCGCTGCCGGCATGGCGTCGAAGCAGCTTATCGCGCTGGTCAGCGCTGCATTCCCAAACGCAACCGTTGGCGAGGTGAGAGACGCGTTGAAGGCGTACTCCGCAGACCGTTTAGTAGAACGCAAGCGGTTACTCGCCGAGGAGCATCTTGACCTGCGCCTCTTTGATCTATGCGAACTAGTGATGGCTGCCGGGCGAGCTGATACTGTCGGCGAGGCGCTGCGCGTTCTTGCCGACGAGGGCAACGCCGAGGCCGCCACGTACCTCGCGCAAATAGAGAATCCTGAACAAGACGCTTTTTGGCGGGATTTCGCCCTTGCCGTCGAAATGGACCCCTACTGGACAATATACCCAGATCACAGTTTCAGTTGCGAGCCCGGTTCCCGCTACTCGACGGCGGAAGAGTTGGTCAAAGCGTACAGGTGGACGTAGACCCATGACGGCTGAATTTCGATATCCCATTTTGAAGACTGCGCCGCGGCCGTGTCCAGACCGTTGTTCAACCATCCCGACTAGCACCGTGCAGCGCATAGCGTTAAAATGTATGGACCGAAGGGAGGCCGACTGAATGGTGCGCATCGCACTCATTTTTGCGTTCTTGGTTTCCGCTACTCCGGTCTGGGCGGATTTCCAGGCTGGGGAAGACGCCTATAATCGCGGTGACTACGACACGGCTCTAAGGGAATGGCTACCGCTCGCCGAGCAGGGAGACGCCGACGCCCAGTTCAACCTTGCCGCCTTATACATGAAGGGTCAGGGTGTTCCGCAAGACGTTTCAAAAAGCTTTGAATTAATCACCAAGGCCGCTTGGCAAGGCCATCTACCCTCGCTACGGATCGCACGCATGTTGGCACTACGTATCTCCTGGCTAACTCGATTCAAAATCCTTGCCTCCTGACGCAAATCAACCGAAATTGACCGCATGGGTTTGCAAATAGTAGAGTTTTTTGGACACCGCCCTCTTGACCCGGCGGCCGCAGAATACGTACTCCGGCCAGTGGTGGGTTTTTACTCCGGCGTTGACATGTGGAACGGTTAAACTAGACTGATTAATCAGTTTGTTTCCACATTGGCGATTTCCTGGAGCCGGGGAACGCGAAGCCTTCGCTTCAGGGGGTGGAAAACGGGATGAGAACTGTCAGTGAAAGACAGCGGTTCAACGATTAACAGGAGAGGGAGCAAGGTCATGTGCACCGTCTGTGGATGCGGCCAGATCGGCGCGAAAACAACCGTGCAAAATGATAAACATGCCCACAGTCATGATCCCCACGAACATCATCATGGCCATCACCATTTTGGGCACGGTGCGGCAGGCGTTTCCGTCGCGGGATATAGTCAGGGCCGGCTGGTTCAAATCGAGCAAAATATCCTGTCAAAAAATGACGGTTATGCCGATGACAACAGGAAATGGTTTAGAGACCACGGCTTGTTGGCGCTGAACCTGGTTTCCAGCCCCGGTGCTGGAAAAACCACTCTGTTGGCCGAGACCCTGAACGCACTGAAAGCCACAATACCGCTTGGTGTGATCGAAGGAGATCAGGAAACCGAAAACGACGCTGACAAAATTCGTGAAACCGGTGTATCCGCTATCCAAATCAATACGGGCAGGGGGTGTCATCTGGACGCCCATATGGTCGGCCACGCCCTGCAAGACCTTCCCGTTGAACGCGGTGGCGCCGTGCTGATTGAGAACGTCGGTAATCTCGTTTGTCCGGCAGCATTTGATCTGGGCGAAGCGTGCAAGGTCGTCATCCTGTCGGTTGCTGAGGGCGAGGATAAGCCAATCAAATACCCCGACATGTTCGCCGCGGCTGATCTGATGATACTCAGCAAGATCGACCTTTTACCCTATGTGGATTTTGATGTGGATCAGGCCGTGGAATATGCTCACCGGGTCAATCCCCATCTCGAAATTATGAAACTATCCGCGAAAACGGGCGAAGGGTTACAGGAATGGCAGGACTGGATCGTTGTACGGGCAAGAGCCGCCGCGGCAGTATCAAAACCGGCTCCGGCAAACCCAAAAAAACATGCCCATGCATGAGCTTGCCCTGGCCCGCAGCCTGACCACACTGGTCGATGAATACGCCGCGCAACAAGGTGTTGACCGTATCAAACAGCTCAACATCCGCTTGGGTGAACTCTCGGCGATGACCCGCGCGCTGCATTTTTGTTTTGGCTCTGCTTCACAGGGAACATCTTGCGAGGGCGCGATCCTGAATATCGAAGATATTCCCCTCACCGTATTCTGCGACATCTGCGACAGCGTTAAGACACCGAACGGCCGATACAGCTTCCGCTGCCCGGACTGCGGCATGCCAACCCCGACCGTGGTCACCGGCCGGGAAATGCAATTGGTGTCCATCGAGCTTTATGAGACCAGTGAGCTCACCCCTGACTCACCACACATAGAACAGACACCAACGCCTAAAAACCTTGCCGTTAGCTAGGAACAACAGATGACGACTCAGCCCAGCAATCCGTGGACATTTGTTCCCCATCAACATCAGGGACCGCATCAGGAAACCCATGACGATGCGCACACGCGGTCGCCTGAAAAGCATAATGGCCCGTTCAAGGCAGAAGGTATTCTGACGTTCATGGGGGCTCCCTATTGCCCTGCTGATCGTGACAAAGTTAGTGAAATGGGCGCCAAGATATGCTTCCTCGGCGCGCCCTGGGATCAGGGAACGATCGTGCGTACCGGCACATCCAGCGGTCCCCATGGTATCCGCCAAGCCTCGTCACAGTATTTTCCCTACATGTTCGAATACGATGTCGATCTGATGACCTTCTTCAACGTGGTCGACTGCGGCGATATTCCGGTGGTTCCCGGAAATAATGAGCTGTCCCAGCGCTACATGTACGACTACGTCACCGAATGTCTGGAAGGTGGCGCCAAGGTGATCCTGGTCGGCGGCGATCACTCTGTGCCGATCCCCGGTGCGCGCGCCCTGTCGCAATGGCTGACGCGTCGCAAGCCGGATGGAAAGATGGGATATCTGCACGTGGATTGCCATCTGGATGCCGCCGTCGACTGGGCGGGTATCGAAATTACCAATGCGTCGGGACCGACGGAAGCCTTCAAGCTGCCCAACGTCAGTAGTGAGAACATGGCGCACATGGGCTCGCGCAACGGCCTCAATCCTAAAGACTGGATGGACTTCTGGATCGACAACAACATACCGATTTACCCCATGTCCGAGGTCGTGGAGCGCGGGATTGATGCCTGTGGCCGCGAAATTCTTGAACGTGCCTGGAACGGCACCGATGCGGTGTACCTGTCGTGGGACACCGATTCCCTCGATTGCAGTTGCATGCCGGGCACCACCTGTCCCGAGAGCTATGGCCTGAAGGCGCGTGAAGCCTTGGCGTTCGCACGGCTCGCCGGTGAATATGGCGTCGATGTTCTGGAACTGGCCGAGCTTTCGCCGATTTTCGACGTTAGCCAGATGAGCACTAAGCTCGCCTGCAATATGATTTACCACTATCTGGGCAGCCGGGCGGCAACGCTCCGCAGCCGTAACGAAAAACCATGATCAGAACAACGGCGTCGGCACTGGCCACTTATCGCAGCGTTCGACAGGAGCAGTATTCATGAATCCAGCCAAAGCCTTTGCCCATCTGTTTTCACCTCTCGGGGGCGATGACGGTGATAATTACCGCTCACCGGGCCAGATATCGTTTCTGCGAGCACCCTTTGTTTCGCTTGATAGTGATGAACTAGCCAGCACTGAAGCACAATATGTGTTCATCGGCGTACCGTTTGACGAAGGCAACGTGGGAAAGCCGGGCTCCGAAGACGGTCCGCGGGAATTCCGCGTCGCTTCATTGGATTACTTCCCTTACTGGTTTGAGTTCAATGTCGACCTGAATGGCAAGGCTGTGGACTGTGGCGATGTATCCATGCCACGGGTCAGTCCCGGTGTTGCGCATGAGCGTATTTACGCGGCTGTTCGCAAGGCGTTGGCCGCGGGCAAGGCGCCGATCATTTGTGGTGGCGATCGTTCGATTTCCATTCCCGCAACGAAGGCACTCTCAGACCATCTCGGTGTGGAAAAGAAAATGGGCTACATGCACTTAGGCGCCCATCTGGATATGGCGGACACATGGGCCGGTGAAAGCAACGTCAGCACCTGCACCATGGCGCGCATTACCGAACTGGGAAATCTTAGTATGGACAACGTTGCGCATATCGGTGCGCGCAATTCGTTTAATCCCAAGGATCATATTGATCTAGTCAAGAACCGGGGCATGCGTTTCCATCCCATGTTCGAGGTCCTCGAACGCGGCATTGATGACGTGATGGATGAAACGGTATCCAGGGTCTGGGACGATACCGATGGCCAGTATCTGAGCTTCAATTTCAACGTGATGGATTCATCATCGGCACCGGGCGTGACCGCAACGGAACCGGGTGGTCTGGAATCCCGCGAAATCATGCGCGTTGCCTCCAAAATCAGTGAACGCGGTGGTCTCAGCGTGATCGACATAACGGAGCTCTGCCCCATGTTCGACATCAGTGGCTCCACATCGCGCACGGCGGTGTGTGTGGTGCTGCGCATTTTAGCCGGTATTGAACTCAAGCACGGCCGGACACTTGATGACTCGCTCCGACGTCCGGGATGGAAGTTCAAGGATTAATGAAAACCCGATCCCGTTTTGAAAGGCGGAGGCTGGTTTCAACAAAAATAATACACGAAAGCGAACTCTACGAAACCCTAAGCAACAGAAACATTATTGAATAGGGAGAAAATTATGGAAACTTTGAAAAACGCGATCCAAAGAAAAGTTAGCAGACGTTCGTTTGTGACCGGCGCTGCAGGAATTGCAGCGGCCACCATCGTGATGCCGAAAGTCGGTCGCGCCGCAGGTGATCTCAACGTGCTTGTCTGGTGTGATCATGCCGATGAAAAACTACTCGCGCCGTTCGAAGCCAAGCACAATGTGAAGGTCAATGTGAAGATCTACGAAGGCACCGGCACGGCGCTCTCGATCATCGAGCAGTCGGCGCCGGGTGACTGGGACGTGCTGGTGGTCGATGCCCCGGACACGCCTACGGTTGCAAGAATGGGTCTCCTGGAGCCCATGGATGACAGCAAATTGCCACTCGGCGATTTGTTCAAGCCATTGATCTCCGCGTCGTTCAATAAAGTGGACGGCGTGCGTTATGGAGTGCCTGAGAAGTTCGGCTATTACGGCGTTGCTTACAACAAGGCTAAGGTTGATGCTGCCGACATGCGATCCGCCCAGGTTATGTGGAACTCCAAATACAAGGGCCGGGTTGCCGTTTATGACTATTACTTCCCGACCATGCAGCTGATCGCCATTTCCATGGGCATTCATCCCGATGACATCACCATGGATATTTTGCCCAGTATTCGCGAAAAGCTGCTGGCCATGAAACCGAACATCAAAATGGTCGGCGACATTGTCAGCGTACAGAACGCGCTGGTGAACGGCGATGTGGACTTGATCATCAACGGCGCCGAATTCGTCGTCTCGGGCCTCATGCCGACCATGCCCCAGCTTGACTGGACGATCTTTGACGAAGGCGGCCTGATGTGGATTCAGGGCCTCTCGATATTCAAGGATTCCACGAAGAAGGATCTCGCCTTTGACTTCATCAATTATATCCTGAGCCCAAAGGGCCAGGGCACCTTGGCGACGTCGGAATGCTACTGGGCGATGCCTGCCAACAAGAACGCAATTCTCAATGATGCGGAGAGGGCGATTTTGCGGTGGGACGAGCAGGCTGCGTTCCTCGATCGCTCCGTACCCTCGACTATCAGTCAGCCCGATATCGATGCCGAAATGCTCGATATCTGGACAGAGTTCCTGCAGAGCTAAACGCTGTAGACTCCCTGAGCCTGCGTTCCTGGAAATGATCTGAATGATTGTTCAGACGTATCCAGGGCCAGAATCTCTGGTATTTTGTGTGTTGATGACTATGACCTGTCACAGGGATGTGCGAGGCCCTCGCCAAGCTCAAAGATGAACAGGCGCCCAGGATTTGATTTCACGCGATGGGCCTACCAGCCGGCACTGATATTCACGGTTGTGTTCTTTGGCCTGCCGCTTGCGACGATGGTCGTTGTCAGCTTCTGGCAGCGCATCTATGGCAAACTCACGGCAACCTGGACCTTTGCCAACTACAACAAGTTCTTCGGCAAGGATTATCTCGTCGACGCCTTGTGGAACTCGATTGAGGTAACCCTGGCGACAACGGCGATCAGCATTATCCTGGCTTATCCCCTGGCCTATATCCTGGCCTACAGAGTGCCCGCGCGCTGGCAGCGATTTGTCCTGATTCTCACCGTGCTGCCGTTCTGGACGGCCTATGTGGTGCGCTCATACAGCTGGCTCCTGGTGATCTCCGAAAACGGCATTCTCAATATCATGATGACCGAATTCGGGCTTATCGACCAACCTCTGGAAATGGCATACAGCCGAGGCGCAACCATTCTCGGGTTCGTCCACTTCTTCACGATGCTGCTGACATTGACCATCTACGCCAATCTTGTGCAGATCAAACCGTCTTATCGCAAAGCCGCGGCTGATCTCGGTGCCAGCCCCCTACAGGTGTTCCTGCGCATTACACTGCCCCTGAGCATTCCAGGGGTCGCCGTCGGCGCCTTTATTACCTTCGTAATCTGCATCGGCGATTTTATTACGCCGCAGATTTTGGGCGGAGGAACTGAAGTCCTGTTGCCCCAGGCGATCATGCTGCAGGTGTCGCGCGCCGCCAATTTCCCCATGGCCTCGGTGATGAGCATCACGCTCATGGTCGTGGTCGTGGGCGTTTACTTCATGTCTGCGAAGCACCTGAAGATGGAACGCGTATAGCCATGGGGGCATGGATCAGATCCGCCCCGGCGATGGCCTACCTGATCGCCGCATTGGGTTTCATTTACCTGCCCGTGGTGGTGCTGGTGGTGTTCTCGTTTCAGGATGGGCTGTTACCGGTACCGCCGTTCAAGGGTCCCAGCCTGCAGTGGTACGAAAAGATGTTCGCCAACGAACGGTTGGTGGAATCTCTGATTAATTCGGTGGTCGTTGCCGTCTCGTCGGCCCTGGTCACGACGATTCTGGGCTTCCTTGCGGCCTACGGCATGGCGCGCCGCACACCGCGTTTCGCGGGTGGCATACGGTTTATCCTGATGGCGCCCTTGACAGTGTCCTATCTGATTATCGCTATCGGATTGCTGATCACCTTCAACATCGTGGGCATCCAGAAATCGCTCTTCGCCGTGGGCCTCGGTCACGTCGTGATAAACCTGCCGCTATGCTTCGCCATCATCTACTCGCAGTTCGGAGATCATTTGCGTAATATCGACTGGGCCGCCCACGACCTGGGCGCCAGCGACGTCCAAACCCTGTTGCATGTCATCGCCCCGATCATGAAACCGTCCCTGTTCGCCTCATTCTGTTTATCGGCAACCTTGTCGTGGGATGAATTCATCATTGCCTTCCTGCTCAGCCGTTTCGACGTCACTATGCCGGTGGTTATTTTCGAGATGCTCCGAGCAGGCCTGACGCCTGAAGTGAATGCGGCGGGCACCATGGTCTTTGCGATATCGATGGTCACTGTTGGTATCGCCGCCATGGTCATGGCCGTAAATCACGGAGAAAGAAAATGAGTGATCGTCTCGTTGAGCTTAAGGGCGTCACCAAGGAATACGGCAGCGTCAAGGCGGTCGATAACATCAACTTGACGGTTTCGCGTGGTGAATTCCTTGTCCTGCTCGGCCCTTCGGGAAGCGGCAAGACAACCATTCTTTCCATGATGGGTGGCTTCATCGTTCCCACTGCGGGACGGATAATCATTGATGGTGAGGACGTAACGGAAACCCCACCGGCATTGCGCCCGACGGTTACGGTGTTCCAAGATTACGCCCTGTTTCCGCACATGTCTGTGCGCGAAAACGTGAGCTTTGGTCTGGCCATGCGCAAGGTGTCGAAGGCAGATCGCCACAAACTCGCTGAGGAATCTCTTGAGACTGTGGGGCTGGCCGGATTTGGTGACCGTGGCGTGCATCAGCTTTCAGGTGGTCAACGACAACGAGTGGCGCTGGCGCGTGCCATCGCCGTCGAGCCAACCGTTCTTTTGCTCGACGAACCACTGGGCGCACTTGATCTGAAAATCCGACGCCAAATGCAGGAAGAGCTGGTTCACCTGCAAAAGAGCCTGGGCGCAACCTTCGTGCATGTAACCCACGACCAGGAAGAGGCCATGAGCCTTGCCAACAATATTGCCTTGATTAACCAGGGGCGAATCGAGGATTATGGCCCTCCTAATCGCGTGTATCTGCGTCCAGCGACACTGTTCGCCGCTAATTTCATGGGTGACAGCAATATATTTGAGGGCACGACGGTTGCCTGCGAAGACGGTCATATCCGCGTCGATACACAAATGGGACAGTTGGCATTTGCAGGCGAGGCGGAACCGGGAACAAACGTTCACATCTTATTGCGCCCCGAGCAGATCCGAGTGGGAACTGCCGACGACGACGGCATGATAATGCTGGGTGAAATCAAAGTCATTGAGGTCGTGTTCCAGGGAACCCACAAGTTATGCCGTGTTCGCGCCGGTAAAGACCAAGCAGTCGATCTATTGTTGCGGTTACCGCAAGAGCATGCTGTATCGCCAGGAGATACCATGAGCGTTCACGCAAGAGAGACCGATGCGGTTCTGCTCAGAGATTGAAGCTGGGATTGGATGGCGAGGGGACCATGGCTGACAAGCCACCAAGAAGACAAAGCATAAAAGGGCAGGACCGGGCTGAAAGTCTGATGGCAGCCGCAATCGACCTGTTCACGGAACGTGATTATGCGTCCGTAACAATTAAGGACATTACGCGCCGTGCGGGGGTGACGCATTCTCTTGTCTATTACCACTTCAAAAACAAGGAAGAGTTGTTCAACAGGGCTGTGACCAATCTGATTGAAACGACCATCAAGGGCTATCAGGAATCCCGCAAACATCATCACGACCCGGTGGAACTGATCGAAGACTGGTTTGAAAACAACATCCGGCTGTCTCAGGATCTCCGCAAACTAGTGAAGATCATGTTTGATTATGCGGGACCCCGAAAAGGTTCTCCATCCGTGTCCAAGGCCATCAAGGATTTCTATCGTGAAGAACACAAAATTCTTGCAACCAGTGTTGCGCAAGGCATTACCAAGGGGCACTTCAAGGATGTTGACCCGGCACGCATCGCATCGTTTGTATCGACCCACATTGACGGAATATTCTATGATTCCTTTATCCGTGACGATGATGATATTGCCCGCGCCATGATGGACTTGAAGTGGGCATTATGGACCATACTCGGGTATAAGGAAGGCATCCTCACCCAATCGAAAACATCGAACCGAATGATCGCCCTGGCTTTGTCAGATTAACTGCGCCTGAGCTGGCCGATCAGAAGCGGTCAGACTCTTACGCGGCAGCGTTACCGATCACTTTCATCGCCGCACCGTATGAGCGAAGACGGACTGCGACAATAGCCGTTGGTCGGCCATAGCGCTTCATCGTCCGCTTCAGAAATTTGAGTGCAGCCCTGCGCCCCCGGTATTTCATCACAAAAACTTCCAGCAACTCGTCTTCATGATTCACCTCCCGCCACAAAAAATGCATCTCTCCATTGATGTTCACGACCTTCGAGAAAACGGACGCCATGCGCAAAAAATGATCCCCGGGCTTCGTTGCAGAATGATCTCGTCGCGGATCTGACAAATCACTTAAGTTGCCGGCAACCCAAGGTGGGTGTGAGCCAGTCAGCCCGCCCAAAATTAAAGGGGGCAATTTCCCCCTGCCTACGATCGACCGAATTGTAGGTGAATCCGAATGTGGTGCGATAACCAATTTGAGTAGAACCAGCCGTTGGAGGCTAATGCAGCGCGGTGAATTTCCGCGGAAACTTCGCATCAGCCCCAACCGTACAGGGTGGAAGCTGAGTTCAGTCCTGGCATGGCTTGCCGAACGGGAGGCCGCGTGATGGCTGACGAAAGCAGCGCGAGCCCGCCCCCAACTTGAGCTACTTGCTGGCCTTTGAGCAGCTTAGTCGATTGCTGGCCCTAGGAGACTCACACAGGGGCTATAGAGGGCGCTTGAATCCCTACTCCGCCAGAAACATGCGTTTGAGTCTCAGTGAATCTCTCAGGAGCCCTGCCGTGGATATCGCGCCCGCTACGATCCCAGCATGTATCCCTTCTCGCTTAAACACCCCCGAACGCTCTTCTCTTGCTCCTGGATATCCCCGTGTCGGCTTCATCGTCACCAACCTGTCGCGCCCCGCCGAGCGGGTGGTAGCTTTCTACAATCAGCGAGGCAAAGCGGAGCAGTACATCAAGGAAGGCAAACACGCCATCAAGTGGACCCGGCTGTCCTGCGGCAAGTTCCGCAACAACGCCGTCCGGCTGCAGCTTCACGTCCTGGCCTACAATCTCGCCAACTTCATGCG
>Ga0066376_10003927_pt1 | contig 13098 bp, 10 predicted proteins | sample Knorr_S15_td_Bot_FD_77009 | JGI IMG/M metagenome (GOLD analysis project Ga0066376, IMG submission 77009) | Marine microbial communities from Southern Atlantic Ocean transect - Knorr_S15_td_Bottom_ad_5009_LV_A | ecosystem: Environmental > Aquatic > Marine > Oceanic | place: Southern Atlantic... | reverse complement strand
TGGTCGGATGGTACCACCCACTTGGTGCTGTCGCCCTTGGAGTTGATCGAGAAAACTCGCCGCCCTGGTGCCGCCGCCGCGCCTCAACCTGGTGCGATACCATGGCGTCCTGGCCCCCAACGCTATTCCGCCTCGAACCCATGACTCTCAAACTTCAACGTCCGGCAATTCTCCGTCACAATCCGCACCACCTGCTCCGACGCCCCGTCTGGCACATCCACGCTGATCTCCAGCGTCACGTTGACCTCCGCACCTCAATACAAGCGAGGTGCGCAATCACCTCCTCGGCGATCCGACCCGCGTCACTGCCCGTCCGGATGGGGTCGAGCGAGATGCTCCCATGCAACCGCTTCGGCCGCTTGTCCACCGGCTTAATGGGCGGTTCATCGCGGCCGTTCCCATTGGGCCGCGACCCGAATGAGCTTTTCTCTGTCCTCCTTGTCATCGCGGATATGCACTTTTCGATGGCAATTCGGACATACTGCCACGGTGTTTTCCAGAGTGTCCTCCGCCCCCCGTCGATGGATGTGGAATCGCCTGCCTGCTTCGACTTCGTCGAGCAGCTTCGAGAATGAGCGGCTGGCCTCGGTAGCGGACAGAGACCTGTCAAGACGATTATCCGATTTTTCACTCATAGATCTGATTATACTGAAAAAACGGAGGTCCGGCAGGCATGATTTAGCTGACACGACCAGCCAGTAGCCCCCGGCGTATCTCTGGCGTTGGCGATGAAATTCGGCAGTACCTCCTCCAGCCGGTAGGGAGGTCCGAGGATTTCGAGCCGATCGCGACGGCTGTCATTTTCCGCGTCGCCCTTGCGGCAGCCGCTTGCCGAAACCAACTTGTGCGCTGCCCCGGCCCATCCGCCATTGGCGAAGAAGCTGAACGGCCAGGTCTGGGAGCTGCTAGGGACAAGCAGACGAGATCGACGCTGACCGAACACCGCTGACCGAACACCGCTGACCGAACACCGCTGACTGAACACCGCTGGCCAATAAACGGAGAATCGCCATGCAAGCCATATGCGCGGCAGCAGCGCAGTTTGAAAACAGAGACGGCGACAAAGAGCACAATCTCACCCGGATCCGCCACTTGACCCGCCGCGCCGTCGAGCGGGGCGCCGATATCGTCTGCTTTCACGAGGGTTGTATCCCCGCATACTCCTGGCTGCAACCGCTGAGCGCCAGCCGCCTGTCCGCGATTGCCGAACCCGTGCCCGACGGCCCGTCGGTGCGAGCGCTGATGGCGATCGCCGCGGAGTTCCACATCGTCGTCGCCGCCGGTCTCATGGAAATCGACGGCGACTGCGTCTACAACACCTACGTTGTCGTCGGCCCGGACGGCTACCTGGCCCGTCACCGCAAGCTGCACACCTTCATCAATCCGCACCTGGCCCCGGGCGATCGATACACCGTCATCGACCTGCTCGGCTGCAAAGTGGGGATTCTCATCTGCTATGACAACAATCTGGTCGAGAACGTGCGCCTCACCACCATGTTGGGAGCGGAGATCATCCTCATGCCGCACGTCACCTGCTGCCTGCCGTCGGTGATGCCGGGCCGCGGCGTCGTCGATCGGGCGCTGTGGGAAAACCGCCACGCCGACCCGGTGCGTCTGCGCCAGGAATTCGAGGGGCCCAAGGGGAGGGAATGGCTGATGCGCTGGCTGCCCGCTCGGGCCTACGACAACGGCGTCTATGCCGTCTTCTCCAACCCCATCGGCTGGGACTACGACACCGTCAAGCCGGGGCTCGCGATGATCCTCGACCCGTACGGCGAAGTGCTGGTGGAAAGCCGCGCTCTGGAAGAGGATGTCGTCGTCGCGCAGCTGACCCCCGACAAGCTCGAACAGTCGTCGGGACACCGCTACCTCCTCGCCCGCCGGCCCGAGCTCTACGGCAAACTCGTCGAGCCCCAGGAATCCGTGACTTCTCCCGGCTGGGAGAGACAGCGGGAGACCGAATAGCTCTTTTGAGCTGCCCGCGGCGCGGTCAGTGACCTGTGTCGGTCACACCGGCGTCTTCGAAGCTCGCCATCTCCGCCAGAATTCGCAGCGCCGCGTCGATGAGGGGCATCGCCAGCGCCGCACCCGTGCCCTCTCCAAGGCGGAGCTCCAGATCGAGAACGGGGCGGGCCCCCAACGCGACCAGGACAGCCTGGTGCCCGGGCTCGGTCGAGTGGTGCGAGGCGATCACATACCCTTTGGCCGCCGGGGCGAGCCGCACCGCGACCAGGGCTGCCACCGAGGCGATGAAGCCGTCGGCGAGAACGGGTATGTGCCGTGAGGCCGCCCCGAGGACGACACCAGCCAGACCGGCGATCTCGAAGCCACCCAGCTTCGCCAGTACGTCGATGGCATCCGCCGGGTCGGGGCGGTTGTGCTCGATGGCGTGGCGAATAGCCTCGATCTTGCGCCCCCGGGTCTCCTCGTCGACACCTGTTCCCGTTCCCGTCACCTCCTTCGGTGGCGTCCCGGTAAAGGCGGAAATCAGGGCGCTGCTCGAGGTGGTGTTGCCAATACCCATCTCGCCGATGCCGATGAGCGAGATCCCCTCGTCCACCAGCTCCCGGGCGATGGCGATGCCGCTGACCAGACCTTCCTCGGCCTGCTCGCGCGTCATCGCCGCCCCCCGACGGAAGTCTGCCGTGCCCGGGCCGAGCCGGCGCTGGAGAACTCCGTCGGCTTCGACCGGCTCCCGAATACCCATGTCCACCACGACCAGGCGGACGCCTGCGTGCCGAGCCAGCACGTTTATCGCCGCGCCTCCCCGGGCGAAGTTGAGCACCATCTGCCCCGTTACCTCCTGGGGGTAGGCGCTGACGCCAGCGGTAGCGACCCCGTGATCGGCGGCCATTACCACGATCGCCTTGTCGCCGACCTCTGGCGTTGGCGTTCGTCGTATCGCGGCGATCTGGCACGCCAGGTCCTCCAGCCTTCCCAGGCTCCGGCGCGGTTTTGTCTTGGCATCCAGCAGTCGTTGAGTTTCGACCGCCCAGCTCTCGTCGACGGGATCGATCTGAGCGCAGACAGCGAGAAGGTCATCCATTCCTTTGCACCTGGGTTTTAGTTGGTCAGGGTTGATTGGTCAGGGTTGATTGGTCAGGGTTGATAGGTCAGGGTTGATTGGTCAGGGGTTTATGTCTGATATCGAGCTCGGCCAGCAATTCGCCAACCATCTGCAGCGACTCCTCGAAGTCGTTTTCGCCGAATACTTCCAGGGTCAATACGCCGCGGTAGTCGGCATCGATAAGCGACCTCAGCAGGGCCTTGGCCAGACAGCGCGGCCACAGGCGCAGCGATCGATGGTCCCGCCCATCCGAATCCACGCCGTGCCAATGGATGACTCGGGTCCTGGCGAGATTCCCGCTCAAGACCCCATCGATGCTCCGGCCATCCCTCAGGAGATGCCCCACATCCACCGCCACCGACAGCCCCAGTTCCGCGATCACCGGCTCGATCCGCGCGAAATCGTAGTTCAGCGATTCGATACAGATCCTCTCCGGGGGGACGCCCCGCGCCACCAGTTCCAAAAGCGACCACCGGGCTCGCCGTCGCCACCCCTCCTCATCAGCCGGCACCGGAGACCCCTCCCCCTGGCCGCCGTTGACGTGGACCAGCCATCCGTGCGGTGAAAGCATCCGCGTGACCTCGACGACACGCCAGATGCGCTCCACCGATTCCCTTTGCCAGGCCTTATCCTCGCTGGCCAGCCCCAGGCCCAGCGGCGTGTGCACCGTGAACGAAAGACCGGTGCGCTGCTGCAACGCGGCCAGCTCAGCCAGTTCGGCCTCGTCGGGTAGGTCGCGGTCACGCGTAGCTTCGAAGATCAGGAGCTCGACATCGTCCACACGGCCGGCCAGGCGCTCTACGTTGACCGACCACGTGGCCGGGTAGATGAAGGATGTCGTGCCCAGCCGGAAGGGCAGTTGCGTGACCTCATCGCCAGCCTGCTCGCCGGCCTTCACATGCATCATCTCTCCTGGGTTGAGCAAGTCGCCTACTTGATCTGGCTGGAGATGCCGCTCACCATGAACACCACTTCGTCGGCGCCGGCGGCCACGGTTTGATTGCAGCGTCCCAGCAGGTCCCGATAGCGCCTTGCCTCGGCGTTGTCGGGGACGATCCCCAGACCCACCTCATTGGTCACCGCCAGCACCATCCCCTCGCGGGAGTGGCAGGCTTCGAGGAAGCGCTCGCAGCGATCTGCAACGAAATCCTCGTCTACGCCGTGGCCGTCGACGTACATCATATTGTTGATCCACAGACTCAAACAGTCCACCAGCACGACGGCCGAGTCGGTGTCGTGCAGCGCGCCCACCAGATCCGTCTGTTCTTCAATCGTCTGCCACCCGCGCCCCTGGCGCTCCTTCTGGTGCCTGCTGATGCGCTCCGACATCTCGTCGTCGAGCCGAGGACAGGTGGCGATTAAGGTCCGGCTCCCCTGCGCCGCTTCCGCTCTCTCGAGCGCGTACCGGCTCTTGCCGCTGCGGCAGCCTCCCGTTATGAGCGCGATCAACGCCACAATGTCCAAACCTTGCACATAGTCAACTGCCCCACGGTGAAAGCCACGGTGATGTCCCCGCGGCGATGGTCGACAACAGCTGTGGGTGGCGGTGCAGCGCCACCAGAAAGAGCAGAGCGACAGTCTCCCCCAACTCGCTCAACAGTCCATAGGTGTCGCCGGTGAGACCCCCGAGGGAGCGCGTCATGCGGCGCGCAGCCAGGTGTGCGGCAGGGATCACGGCGCACCCGGCCAGTAGCCCGGGCAGCCAGCCGACGCCCGCGGTCAGGCCGAGTACCAGCAAGGTGCCGAGAGCATAGTGACGGCCTCGTACCAGGCTCTGGAACGACGTGCCCACGCCCTCCTCGCGCGCCGTGGGAAACCAGAAAATCCCGTGAGTTGCCGCCCAGCGCCCCCATGCTGGTGCGACCAGAGCGCCCAGCCACCATCCGTCCCCGAGGCTGATGAGAGCGCCGATCTTCAGCAACAGCACGGCGACCAGACCTACCGCGCCCATGGTGCCGATGCGGCTGTCCCTCATGATCTCCAGCTTGCGTTCCCGGGAGCGCCACGAAAAGAGTGCGTCGCAGGTGTCCGCCACTCCGTCCAGGTGAAGTCCAAAGGTGACCAGTGCCCAGCACAGGACAACGGCGACCGCGTGCAGGGGCGCTCCCCAGAGCCATTGGGCCAGCATACCCGCAACCATCCCAGTGCCGCCGATCAGCAAGCCGACCGCGGGGAAGGCACTCACCGCGGCGGCCAGTTGCCGCGGATCGCCGCTGGAGCGACCTGGTAACGGCAGGGCCGTCAGAAAACGGATCGCCTCGGCCAATGCGCCTAGCGCCATCACTCGTCACCTCGAGAATCCGCCGCCCGGCTCATCGCCACTGCAGGAGGTCTTCCAGATCCTGCTTGAGCGAAGCGAAGTACGCCCGTCCGGGAAGGGGATAGCCCCACAGGTCGGCGAGTTGGTTGTCGGTCAGATTCTTGACCTCCCATTCCAGCTCCGTTGACGAGCGCAGCCGAAATCTGCCACTCAGGTTGTGAACCGTGCGACTGGGCACGCCCCGCAGGTTGGCCCGGTCCAGAAAGTGGCGGCTTTCGTAACTCAGCCGGTAACGGATCGCCGGCCCCCAGAGCGAAGCCCGTCCGGAAATGGTGTGTCGCGGCGCGTTGGGCAGGTCGTTCCCCCTCTCAAACGAGAAGGGGGAGCGGTTCTCCGCCCTCTGGTAGACGTAGCTGGACCCCACCCGCAGCGACGCGAGCGGCGCGAGTTCGGTGCGAAATTCCACACCTCTCAGCAACGCCTTGCCGATGTTGTGAGGCCGCGATACCCGCTGCGAGTTCTGCACGAAGCGGATCAGGTTGTCGACCGAGGTGCGGTAGGAGGTCAACTCGGCCAGCTGGATGAAGGCGCGTTTCTCCTGGTCGCGAAAAACAAACCCGATGTCTCCGCTGCGGCTCTGTTCACTCACCAGCTCGGTGTTGCCGATTACACTGCCCCTATCGCCGAAGAGTTCGAAAAAACTCGGTGGTCTTTGAGAACGCCCAACGTGGCCCTGGAAGCTCAGGCGTTCGGCAATCACCCACTGAAACCCGATACGGGTACCGCGTTGCCACTCGGTCTTGCGCGTCGCCTGCCCGCTGCCTCCCCCGGTGGCGGCGGCATCGTCGAACAGCCTATCGCTCAGAGCGTCCAACTGCAGGCCGCCGCTCAGATGCAACCCCATCAGCGGTACCTCCACTTCGGCGCCCATAGAAGCCGTGTGGCGGCGGCTGGCCGGCAGCCGGGTCTGGCGCAGCAGGTTCCTCGAGTCAAACTTTTCCCGCCTCAGTCCGGCGAAGGTCGTCAGCAACCCATCGAACGGGGGGAAGATCAAAGCGCTGAACTCGCCGCGCAGCCCGATTGAGTTGGTGCGCTCGCGGTTGTGCTGTGCCCCCGTCCCCACCTCGCCCCGCAGGTCCTTGTACTCGCCCTGCTGAACCAGCCGGTGCAGTGTCAGTCGGTAGGTAGAGCGTCCGCTGGCGGCAAGCGTCCCGAACGCCGCCAACTCGGTGGCATTGCGCCAGGTGTCGAAACGCGTGTGCAACGATTGGAAATTACCGATCCCGGGGATGCCGCGGTGACTGACATCGAAGGTGTTGTGCACCAGCATCTTTCCATGGCCCCATAGACGGGCCGCCTTGGTCAGCAGGCGAAAGGAACCGAAGTCGCTGTTGACCCGCGACGTGCGCTCGTCGTCCTGAGCGTTGTACTCGGTGCCGTTGTCGTCCAGAAAGCGAAAGTCGTTGTCGCTGGCGCTGTAGTCGAGGAGTCCGAAGAGTTGGAGCCGGCGCCAGCTGTTGCGCGCCGAGGCGCTGATCTGACGGGTGCCGAACGACCCGTGTGTCATCTCGACGCGGCCTTCCGGTCTGCCGAGCGCCTGATGGGTCCGGATGTGCACCACCCCGCCAATGCTGTTGCCCCCGAAGCGGCCAGGCACCGCCCCGCGATGGACATCGATGCTCTCGATCCCCCTGACCGGCAGACTCCCAAGATCGACTCCGCCTCCGGCCGCCCCGCTCAGTGGCACGCCGTCGAGGTAGATCTGGACCTGTTCCGCGGTCGAGCCGCGGATCGAAATCGCGCTGAAACTCCCAAGGCCGCCGTAGCGCCGCACATCGACACCGACGGCGCTGTCCAGGATCTCGGAAACGTCCACGTCGTAGGTCCCCTGATCGGCCATGCGAATGCTCTCCACGAAGACCGACGAGTGCTCATGCGCTCCCAGACGACGGGCCCGCACCGTGATTTCGTCCATCATCAGAGCTTGGGCCCGCAAGCGCAGCGTGGCTGTCGTCCCGGTTTCCTCCGAAACGGTGATGGCTATATCAAGGTGAGAACGCTGATACCCGATGATCTGGGCCTCCAGAAGCCAGAGTCCCGGGGGCAGGATCATGCCGAAGGCGCCAGCGCTGTCACTCACGCTGTGATGAGATCGCCGCTCGGATGTGGACGGGGGACGGGGGTGGGCCTGAACCAGCACTCCGGGCACGGGCGTACCGAGTTCTTCGTCCACTACCAAACCGGTGAGTGTGCCGGCACAGACAGGGGCGCTGAACAGCGTCAGCAGCAGAAATCCGGCGACAACAGCGGATTGCAGCGTGCTTGAAAGGGCGCAACAGAAAATCCCCGACCTCGTACGAGATTGGGGATTCCCATTCTGGCAGGGGATCACCTTTCCTCCGAAGGCTACTGGCTCACCCTCGGCTCAGGCAGGTCTCCTGACTTCCGGCCTCTCTCTATCTGCCCTTCCCGGGTCGCAACCCAGTAGTGGAAGATCCCGCGGATCTTGCGGGAGACAGAGTAAGGGGAGAGCATCACCCCTCGGCCGGTAACAGTGGCGGGAACCGCGGCAGATTTTCACTGCCTTCCCTATTCTCCGAGCGTCCGACTGCGCGTCAGCGTCAGCGATCGCTCCGGCACCTGAACCGGAAGTATTCAATTTTTTTGTTTTGACGCAAGCAGGGGCCGCGCCGCACACACCTCCACAATAACAAAGGCCCGACTGAGACGCAAGGCCCTGTTATGCAAAGGGCCACCACCCAAGGGCGCGGGTTTCGCACGCGCCCGCTTTCCTTTATTTTGGGGCGAACATCCGTTGCCGGGGAGAGAGCATGCCATCCAATATCCGCCGAGCCGATTACTACTACGCTACAGTCGTGGACCGTCCTGGAGCGGGTTACACTTTTCTCTCTCAGCTGGCCGCCGAAGGCGTCAGCCTGCTGGCCTTCACGGGCGTGCCGCTCGGTCCCGAGCAGACGCAGCGCTGGACATCTGACTCGGCCAGACCGTGAGCACCCTTCTCTTACTGGGCACGGGAGGCGGGGATTTCCCCGCCCTCGACGATCCGACCAATGACACAGGCAACCTGCCCCGAGTGCGCCAATTGGGGGGAAGGTGCCTCCGCCACGCCGCCGCCGCCGTGCTGCAGCCGGACATCCTCATAGACTTCTACAGCGATCGACAGCTGACGCAGTTCGGCGTCAAAGCTGAGACGATCCGCCATCTCTTGATCACCCACGGGCATTTCGATCATTTCCAGCCGCTGGCGATCATGGAGGTCGCCTCGCGCCTGGCGCAGCCTTTGGAGGTGTACGGCAATGAGATGGTGGGGCAGGCGCTGGAGTTCGCCGCGACCTATCGGTGGGATGGCGAATTGGGAAAGTTCAGCGTCCGTCAGACCGATTCCAATATCCGCTTCCACCTGATCGAACCGGGGGCGGGAGAGCGAGCGGTTGGCGATGCCGTGGTCACCCCCGTGCTCGCCAACCACTGTATAGACAAACCAATGATGATCGCCGACCAGCGGGCCCTGAACTACGTGCTCGAGCGCGACGGTAAGACGGTATTTTACGGGCTCGACTCCTCGTACACGTTGCCGCGCACGCTGGACGTCCTCCGGAAATTCACCTTCGACGTCGCCGTCTTCGACGCCACTTTCGGCGACCTCGACATCGATCCGGCGGGCTCGGGGCACCACAACTTTCGCATGCTTCGAGAAACGATTGCCGAGTTCGGCGACTTAGGGCTGATCACCGACGACACCACCGTCCTCGCCTCCCACATGAGTCTGGCGCACGTCGCGCCGCACGACGACATCGTCGAGGAACTGGCCCGCGAGGGGATTGTCCTAGCCTACGACGGTATGACCATCGACTTCTAAACTCGCGCCGCACGCTCCCCGGGGCCACCGCCGTCGGCGAAGCTCGGTGACATGAGGACTTCGACATCGACAAGGCAGCCCACGCCAACTCGCGAAAAAGTCAGCCGCCCTCCTGTTCGTAGAGCTCTACCGCCGTCTCCCCTCGCGCAAAGCGCTGGGCCGTCTGGGCGGCTGACCGCGTGCCTATGCGCCGGCGCGTATCCGTCGCCCACCGCGCCAGACCGACCAGCAGCTGGTTCCGGGCTGGGTGTTGTGCGCACAGCGTCCATTCATCAAAAACAGTCCGCAACGTATGCAGCAGGTTCTGGCCGTCGTCGTCCTTGAGAATTGTCAGGCCCAACTCGAGCATCAGCCGGTTGCCGTCGAATCCCGAGCTCAGATATTCCCTCACCCCTCGCCCGATCTCGCGCACTCTGATCGCCTCGATGGTGTCGATGATCTGGGCCAACGCAGCGTCCTCGTCAGCCCCGACGGAGGCGGCGGTTGGCAGCGGTTCGGTTATGTCGCGCCGGGGGATGTTCAACCAGCGGTCGTCGAAGAACCGCCAGGCCACGTGGTAGAGGGCGCGCGCCGCGACCCCGAAGCCAGCGTAGCGCTCCACCGTGCGCAGACTGGAAGCGAGCGTCATCTCCCACGACAGGTCTCCCCATCCCGGACTCATGCCAACGGGAGTGCGCGCCATGCGGTCGGCCGCCAGAAGCACCATGGTGGTGGCCATCTGCGAGATCGTCGCCCCCTGCTGCAACGCCGTCGTCACGGCGCCAAAGGTGGAGGTAATGTCCCTGCTCACCAGGCCCTGGGCCAAGGCGCTTTCGTCGAAGTCCGACGCCGCCGCCGTGCCCGACGCAGTACTCAAGTCGTATCGGGCGGCCGCCGCCTGGACCGTCGGCTCGGCGGACTCGTATAGTCCGATGGCCTCCCGTCGCACGTCCATGGGAACGCCGCGCCCCCTTCCCAGCATCTTGCCGGCAATATTGCAAACCAGCTCCTGGGCCACCTCCCAGCCGAACTCCTCCAGCAACTCGGCCAGGTAGACGGTGTTTCTGAGGTTGTCTACCTGTCCGATGAAATAGGGCTGCACCGCGCACTCGAACAGCAGGGGTAGAATCTCGTCGTCATGATCGCCGAGACCGCGGGCAGTGATCAGGCACTTTTCGATGCCCTCCGCCATCTTGTCCGCCGAGAGGAAGCGAACACAGTCCGCCACTCTCTCCCAACTCACCGGCGGCGGCAGCGGCTGAACCTGGGCGCGGTCGCCAGCTCTCCCGGCGGCAGCTGAAGCCGCCATCATCAGGGGGATCAGCCGGTCTTCGTCCGGGTACCGACGAGCCACCTTCACCCCGTTCACCAGCTGGGCCACATCGTTGCCGCCTTCCTGACCGCGATCGGTGGCGATGTGTCGCCCCATATGACTCACGATCAGATTCAACGTCTCCTTCTCGGATACGCCGCGGGCGATCAGGATGGCGATCGCTTTCGAAAGAGTCCAGTTGTCGCCGTTGTTCAAGCCTTCTTTGAGGAGGAGAAAATGAGCGTCCGATCTCTTTGACCCGCCGCTGTGCACATCGAGGTATACCCCGCCGTCGCGGACCTCTACCGGATAGGTGTCGAGGTCGTCACAACCGCCAGTGAAGCATCCGCCGCCGCCCATGTCGTAGCTGAACCCGTGCCAGTCACAGGTCAGCACACCGTTTCGAACGTACCCCCGCGTCAGCGGATAGCCCATATGCGGACACTGGTTGTCGGTGGCGTAGATCGACCCCTCGTGCTCGAATAAGGCTATACTGTGCCCCTCGACGCGGACAGCCTTGGGCTTGCCCTCCGCAAGCTCGTCGACTGCTGCAACACGGACAAACCCATTTCCAGCTTCATTCGACATGTTAATTCTCCTTCAGTCGTCGAACGCGTCGACTGTCGTCCTGCCCTGGGCGAAGCGCATGGCCATGGTGGTGGAAGAACTGCCTTCCTTCTTCGTCCGCACGTCGGTGGCGTACCGCGCCAGACCGACGAGTAACTGATCCCTGGAAGGGTGCCCGCCACCGATCGCCGGGTCAGATCCCCGGCAGTTGGCAAACTCGTCGAAGATTGTGCCCAGTGTCGGCAGCAGCTGGACCCCGGTGTCGTTCCACAGTATGAGCCGGCCTAGCTCCGCCAGGAGCTGTTCGCCGTCACCGCCGGCGGTAAGATACGCCTGGACCTTGGGTCCCACGCCCTGAATGTCCAACGTGCTGACGGAATGGCAGACTGCGTCCAGGCTAGTGGACCCCTTCCCATGCTCCGCCTCAACCGCCGGCATCTGGGACAGCGGTCGGCCCGGAATGTTCAGCCAGCGATCGCTGAAGAACTGCCAGGCGACGTGAAACAGCCCCATGATCGCCACCTTCGGTCCGGCGACCTGAAGCGCCACCCGCAGCGATCTGGCGAGCATCAGCTCCGTGCTGAGACACGCCCAGCCGCCGTCCACGTTGACCGGGGTCCGCGCCATACGGTCTGCCGCCAGCAGAATGCACGTGGTGATGATGCGTTCGAGTTTGACCCCGGACTGGACAGCCCTCGCCATAGCGTCGAAGGATTGCTCTACGTCCGCGCTCTGCAGGGCCATCACCAGGCCGTCCTCGTCGAGTTCATCATCAGCTCTGGTGCGCTGGGCGGCTTCCTCCACTGTGGCGGCAAGAGACGACAGCTTGCGGATAGCGTCGCGCCGGTGCAGATCCGGTTCGGCGCGTCCACGGCCCGCCATCTTGGATCCCATGTTGAGCACGAGTTCGGCCGACGAGTCCCAGCCAAAGTCTTCGATGATCTCCGCCAGATACCCCAGGCACCACAGGCCGTCGCCGTGCCCGAGAAAACCCGGTTGCGACACGCACTCGTACAGCAGCGGCAGGATGCGGTCTTGATCTCCCATGGCCCGGGCCGTAAACAGGCAACGCTCGATGCGATTGGCCTGGCCATTGGCGGAAAACATGCGCACCCAGCCTTCAATCCTCTCCCACGTGACCGGGTCCGGCAGCACGACAACTTCCAGTCTCTCGGCCGCCTCCCCGGCCGCTGATGTCGCCGCCGTGCCCAGAGCGATAAGCCGGTCCTCGCCGTCGTAGCGCGCGCTCACCCGCAGGCCGTTCACCAGTTCGGCGATCTGGCGACTAGCGTCCGGCCCACGCGAGCTGGCGATGTGCCGGCCGAAGTGGCGCACCACGACGGCCGCGATCTCCTCCTCGGGCACACGACCCCTCAACATCAGCGCGAGCGCCTTGGAAATCGTCCACCGGTCCGTTCGGAGCAATCCCTCCCAGAGGAGATTCAAGTGCTCCTCCTTGCGACGGTAAGCGGCATCCATTTGTTGAATCCAGATTTCGCCGTCGCGCACTTCCACCGGGAAAACCTCGAGATCGTCACACAGGTTATTGAAGCAACCGCCGCCGGCGAGGTCGAAACGACGTCCATGCCAGTCACACGTAAGAATCCCGTTTCTGACCACGCCCCTGGTTAGAGGGTATCCCATGTGGGGACACTGATTGTCGGTGGCGTAGATCTTCCCTTCCACATTGAACAGGGCAACACTCCGGCCCTCATCCCCCAGCTGAACGGCCTTCGCGCCGCCAGGCTCGATATCACTCATTGACCCGGCACGCGTCCAGGACCCGTTGCGTTTCGACATGATGCTCTCTCTCTCCCCACTGCCGCGGCCGACGTCGTGAGAGCTCCGTTCGCGGCGCTGCTCGCCGCCGAAGCCGTACGTTCACTCACTCACTCACTCACTCACTCACTCTCTTCCGGGGGCGCCGGCTGGCGATGAGATCTTGGTAGCGCACGGGCGCGTGGCCGACGGCCAGTTCGAGCACCCGGTAGAACACCATGCCGCGGCGGCGGGAGCGGCGGCGGTTGAAACGG
>Ga0066376_10003926_pt1 | contig 13102 bp, 10 predicted proteins | sample Knorr_S15_td_Bot_FD_77009 | JGI IMG/M metagenome (GOLD analysis project Ga0066376, IMG submission 77009) | Marine microbial communities from Southern Atlantic Ocean transect - Knorr_S15_td_Bottom_ad_5009_LV_A | ecosystem: Environmental > Aquatic > Marine > Oceanic | place: Southern Atlantic... | reverse complement strand
CGACGACGTTGTTGCCCTCGAGCCGGACGACGAGCGGCAACTTGAGTTGGGTGGCCTCGGCGGCAGCGACGATGCCCTCGGCGATGGTGTTGCAGTTCATGATGCCGCCGAAAATGTTGACGAGGATCGCTTTGACGTTGGGATCCTTGAGGACGATCTGAAATGCCGCCGTCACTTGCTCCGTTGAGGCGCTGCCGCCGACGTCGAGGAAGTTCGCCGGCTCGCCGCCGTAATGTTTGATGGCGTCCATCGTGGCCATGGCCAAGCCGGCGCCGTTGACGAGGCAGGCGACGGAGCCGTCGAGCTTGATGTAGTTGAGGTCGTGTTTGTCGGCCTCGACCTCGAGCTCGGCTTCCTCATTGAGGTCGCGCATCTCGGCGATGTCCCTGTGGCGGTACAGCGCGTTGGCATCGACGGAAATCTTGGCATCGACGGCGGCGATTTTTTGGGAGCCGTCCGGGCTCTCGACGATGCAGAGCGGGTTGATCTCGACCATCGAGGCGTCGCACTCCCACCATGTTTTGTAAACGCCGGCGATGAGCTTGGCCCCGGAGTGAATGAGTTTGCCGCTGAGGCCAAGCGCCTTGGCCAAGTTGCGTGCTTGGTACGGTTGCAGGCCAAGCAGGGGATCGACGTTCAGCTTGACGATGGCGTCGGGGTGGGTCTCGGCGACCTCCTCGATGTCAACGCCGCCCTCGCGGCTGGCCATGATGAGCGGCTGGGAGGTCTCGCGGTCGAGCAGCACGGCGAGGTAAAATTCGTCAACGATCTTCTCGCCGCTGGCGACGAGCAGGGTGTGGACCTGGCGGCCGGCCTCTCCGGTTTGCTTGGTGACGATGGTGTTGCCGAGCATCGCCTTGGCTTTTTCGTGGACGTCGTCGGCCGACTTGCAGAGGTGCACGCCGCCCTTGAAGCCGTCCTTGAAAACGCCCTTGCCGCGACCGCCGGAGTGAATTTGAATCTTGAGCACGACCATTTCCTGACCCTCGGCAAAGAGTTTTTCGGCGATAGAGCGTGCCTCGTCGGGAGTCGTACAGGGTTGGCCCCCAGGGACTTCGACCCCGTGGCGGGCGAGCAATTGCTTGGCTTGGTATTCGTGAAGGTTCATTTCTCCCAGTCGCCGAAACGGCGGTGGGAATGATTACGGCCAAGCGGCTGGGGAATCAAGCGGATTGAGTTTCAAAAAAGATATCTAAAAAAAATATTTGCATAATGACAGGATGGTGCTATTTATCTCCAACTGAAGTGTTGACGGGCTGTGGGTTAATTGCAATAAACCCCGCCCCTGAACTGGACTGCGTTTGTTTACGTAGTTCCAATTTTAACTGAAATTGAGTAAAAACTGAGCTATGAGCAAAAAAAAGGAACTCGCAAGTGAAGAATGGGATTTTTCCGTTTTGGAAAAAGCACCACGAACGGTGATCCACCGCGCCCTCCAATGGGAGCTGGATCGTGAACTGGGAAGCGGCAAAGAGCCGTTCCTGAAATCCACCGAAGGCCGCAAGGCATTGGCGGCAAAGGGGCAGGGCAGCGCCTCGGGTGTGGTCGAGTTGGGCAAGGCCAATGAGAAAACCATGCCCTTTGAGGAGTCGCACAACTTCCGGATCGACTGGTCCCAGCCCCGCGAGGAGTTGATCAACCAGTTTGGCGATTGGCTGGATACGCAGGAGAAGAGCGGCCGGCTCATGAGGAAGCCGGTGCTGGGCAAGCCGAGGCAGCCGCTGACGATGTTGCGCAAAATGTCGATTGTCCGGCTGAAGGCCAACGGCTATTCGCTCCGAAGCGCCACGGCCCAGTTCAAAGACAAGAAACGTTTTGTGCAAGGCTTGCACAAGATCAACTGGACCACGGCATCGCGCGAGGTGGAGAATGCAATGAAGAGCCGCCGCAGCAACCTCAAATCCCTTGAGCGGACCATGGGTGGGAAGAACTGGAAGACCGGCGTTTACCAGGGCTCGTAAAGCCCGCCGTCATAAAGAATGTTTGATGTCCGCCGGGGGAACCTCCTCGGCGGACATTTTTCTTGCCGCCATCACCCAGCCAAGGCAGAGGCGGCGCACCGGCTTGAAGAGGTTGACCACCGAGCAGGCGTGGTTCACCGCGAGGCTCACCAGCGCCGTGTAAACCCTATCCGGCAGCCGGTTGCCAAGGTTGCCGACCTGCGTGTCGAGGAACATTTGCGCCATCGTCGTCCAGTTGTTGCCCCGGCGGATCTCGTCGAGAATTTCAAAGTCGGCCTCCTCCAGCAAATGCCGCAGACCGTGCAGCGTGTAGCGGTAATAATCGTGCGGCTCCTCGTGCAGCGGCCACGTCATCGGTGCGGAGAGAATCAGGATGCCGTCCGGCTTGAGGACGCGGGCCATCTCCGGGATGACGATTTCCGGGTGCCGCACGTGCTCGAGCATTTGGGTGCTGATGATGGTGTCGAACGTCCCTTCGCGGAACGGCAGCACCATGCTGTCCGAGAAAAAGTCGGCGCGGGTTAAATCGCCGTACGAGCCCTCCATCGTCACCGGCCAATCGGTGCCGTAATAGTGACTGCCGCGCTGCGCCAGCAGGCTCTCATACGGCTTCATGCCGCAGCCGACATCGAGTATTTTTCCCGGCTTCACGCGAGGGCGCAACTCCCTGATTGCCTGCACGATACTCACCCGCTCGAGGTAGTGCGGGCGACGCTTTACAGGGTGGAGAAATTCCCGCTCCACCGCCGCGTCGGTCTTGTGTGCTTTGTCAGTCATTGCGTCGGTTGCAGCCGCTTGGCCAAAGGCGCGTCATTAGACCAAACGGAAGCCGGTCAGAAAAGTAAAACGACCGCTTGGCCAAGTGCTCCGCCGACACGCGCGGCTCGTCGGCGATGCGCTGCACAAACTCGTCGAACACGCGGAAGTACTCCGCCTCGCAGTGGCGTGCGGTGAGCGCGCGGGCATCGGCGCGCGCTTGGCCAAGCGCTGACTCCGGCTTGGCCAGGATCGACTTGAGCTTGGCCGCCGCCTGGGCGAAGTCGAAGGCGTCCCAGACAAACTCGCCGCCGAGCTTGGCTGAGTACTCGTCGCCGCCGCTGCCGATCGCCGGGCAGAGCGGCAGCACCCCGGCGCTGAACGCCTCGAGCATCGAGATGGGCAACCCCTCGTAGTCGCTGACACTCGTGATGAAGTCCCAACCGGCCAACACTGCGCGGTAGTCGTCGCCCGACTTGCGGCCGTGAAAAATGGTGCGCCCGCTTGGCAACTGTTGTTCGAGCCAGATTTGTTTCGGGCCGTTGCCGAGCAACTCGAGACGAAAGTCGATGCCGGCCGACTCGAGTGCCTTGGCCAGCGCGGGCAAACGCTCGACCCGTTTTTGTTCGGACTGCATCCGGCCGACCCAGCCGATCACCACCGTGCGCTTGGCCAAGGGCGGACGCTCCGGCATCGCTGCCACGCCGTTGATCGGGTAGGGAATCAACGAGACGCGGTTCGCCTCGGCCAAGTCCGGCAAACAGTCGGACACGAGTTCGACGAGTGCGTTGCTCACGCACAGCACGCCGTCGAGCAGGCCGCGCTGGGATTCGAGGTGAGGCCGCAGCTCGGTCCAGTCCGAGTGAAGGAGGCCGACGCGCCGCTTGGCCGGCATGAGGTCGGCGAGAAATTGGAGACCCCACATATTATGACAGACCGCCACCGAGTCGGTGAAGTGCTGGGAGTGGTTCGCGAACTTGGCGCGCATTGAGTGGATGGAGTGGCCGCCGCCGAAGCCAAGCCCGGTTATATCGGGTTCGGCGAAGGCGTCCGGCTCGAAGGCGAACAGAAAACCGGGTTCGTGGCCGCGCTTGGCATCGGAGGCGTGATGCCGTTTGAGGATGGATTGCACGCCGCCCAAGGATCGGTAGTAAGTGAAGAAATGAGAGAGGCGCATCACGGGGCCAAGCGCGTGGCTTGGGTGCAGATGGTTGGGTCGTAGCGATGATGAGTCAACCGAAACCGCCAAAACAGCCGGTTTTATTGAGTTTTCGCTGAAAGTGCCTTTTTGAATTATTTTTAAAAATGTACTTACAATGTATTGACAATGTATGTTCATAGCGTATTTTTTCGGTCAGCGGAGATGGAATTCGACTGGGTTAACATGCCGTTTGAGTGGGAAGGATTGGTTCCGAAGGATGTGGAGGAGTCCTTTGAGGATCCGTTTTCCTGCAAGCTTATGCCCGACTCACCCCGATATGCCGGTGAGTCGAGATATTTCAACTTGGGCATGGCGGCATCGGGTTATGGGATTTTCAGCGTTTACCGAACCAACGGCAAACAGATTCGCGTGGTGATGGCTCGGGGTTTCACGGAGGATGAAACCTTTTTTTATCAGCGGAAGATGAGCCAGAAAGTTGGATGAGGCATGAGGCGACGCATGAAAAATGACCGGAATGAATCAGATCAGCGATTGGGAAGAAGTGCCGCAGTTCGACGGCGAAGATGCGGAAGCCGCTTTTTGGGCGAACACCGGCGTTGCGCCCCGGTTGATGGAGTTGGCGCTGGCGCAGAGCGGGGAGGGGTTCGAGTCGGTCACCATCTCGTTGCGGATGGATCCGCGGATGTTGTCGAAGATCAAGCGTCTGGCGAGGTCGCGTTATTTGGGCTACCAAAGCATGATCAAGCAGTGGTTGAGCGAGCGAATGGAACAGGAGACAAAGGATCGATGACACAGTTGAAGAGGAAGAGCGGAGGCCGGCGCGGGTTCACGCTGGTGGAGTTGCTGGTGGTCATCGTGATCATCGGTATTTTGGCGTCGCTGGTGGTGGGCCTGAGCGGCACGGCCAGCCGCAAGATGCGGGAGTCGCGCACCCGGGCGGAGTTGGTGGCGATAGAGACTGCCATTGGGGCGTACAAATCGAAGTTCGGCCACTACCCGCCGGACAACCCAAAAGACCCGGCGCTGAACTCGCTGTATTACGAGCTGACCGGCTGCCTGTTCAATGGGAAAACATTTATCGACCCCAACACGGGAACGGTGATGAAAGTACAGGCGATCAATGAGCACTTCGGCGTGGAGGGGTTCGTCAACACCGCCCGGACCGAGAGGGAATTAAAAAAATTCTACGAGCCGACCGCGAAGACCGTCAGGCATATCAGCGAGGAACACGGTGATGACGACCCGGGTACGGGCCAAGTAAAGCATCATGCGGATGAAGTCCATGTCCTCTGCGTGCCGGTGCCGTGGCCGATAGAACGCGATGACCACCCCGTCCGGCATCACGGCAAAGTGGCAAAGGGCATCAACCCGTGGCGCTACGTGGCCGGCCAGTCGGTTGTGAACAACATCGGCAAGTACGACCTGTGGGCCGAGATCGTCGTGGGCGACGAGGTGCTGGTCATCAGCAACTGGCGCAAGGAGACCTTCCCCCGCGAGCAGCTTTCGAGATATTACAAAAAGAAAAAACGCAACTGACTTGAACAACAAACGAAACATGAAAACGAAGACAACGAATCCCGACACCGCGCTGGCCAGGCACTTGGCCAGGCGCGGTTTCACCCTCGTGGAATTGCTGGTGGTAATCGGCATCATTTCCATCCTGGCCGCGATGCTCCTGCCGACGCTGGGCAAGGCCAAGGACTCAGCCAAGAAGGCGCAGGCCAAGAGCGAGATGCAGAACATCGCCGGGGCCGTGCGGGCCTACGAGGCAGAGTACAGCCGCTTCCCGATCCCGTCGCAGATCACCAAACAACTGAAAACCCCGGACTACACCTTCGGTACCATGCACATGGCCGGCAGCTCGGCCAGGCGCCTGACGAATCCAAAGGGCGAATTGCTGCCGCCGATCGCCACCCCGGGCCGGGTGCAGGTGAGCAACGCCGAGTTGGTGGCGATCCTCCGGGCGCAGGAAAAATTCCGCAACGGCCGCCCGAACTCGAACCGCAATCACAAGATGAACCCGAAGAAGATTAATTTTCTCAACGCCAAGGACGTGACCTCAACCACGCAGGGCGGGGTGGGCACCGACGGCGTGTTTCGTGACCCGTGGGGCAGCCCGTACATCGTCACCGTGGACGCAAACTACGACGGCAAAACGATCGACGCATTTTACGGCAAAGGTGGCGTGTCCGGCTCGGACAAGAGCGCCGGGCTGACAGGCTTGACCAAGGTCAACGGTGGGTATCAAGCCAACACGCCGGTGATGGTCTGGTCCCTCGGCCCCGACGGGTTGGCCAGTGCGGGCGAGAAGGCGAACAAAGGTGGGAACAAGGACAATATCCTGAGTTGGCAGTAAACCGGGGGTGCGCATGGCCAAGGGCATGAAACATTCAGGAACCAACCGACGAGGGCACGGCGCGCTTGGCCGAGGCGCGTTCACGCTGCTCGAGTTGCTGGTGGTCATCGGGATCATTGCCGTGCTGACAAGCATCACGCTGCCGGCGTTGAAGGGGCTTGGGCGCAGTGCCACCAGCAAGGGCGCGGCGCGGCAGTTGGCGGAGGACCTCAGGTACGCCCGGCAGATCGCGCTTCGCAACCGCTCGACCGTGTACGTCGTCTTCACACCCACCAACATCTGGGACATCATCAAAAACGTGGATCGCGAAATGTTGCCGCCGCGAAAGAAGGATCCGCGCCTGCTCTCGCTCACCAACATGCTGGAGAAGCAGTTCAGCGGCTATGCCATCATGTCGATGCGCTCAGTCGGCGACCAGCCCGGGCGGAGTCACCCCAACTACCTCACCGAGTGGAAAAAACTGCCGGACGGCATGCTGATCGCTCCGTACAAGTTCATGGCATGGCGCCAGGGAGCGGGTCAGTACAAGCGGGGCGACGAGTACAGCGACGGATTTCTAAGGGACCACTTTTACGGGCACCCCCCCCAGCCGCCATTGATCCCCTTTCCGCTGGCCGACAGCAGCCCGGCCCGGCTGCCGCACGTGGCATTCAACTCCCGGGGGCAACTGGTCAAGCGCGACGGCTTCGGGAAGCTCGTGCCGGCGGGACGCGACGAGTTCATTCCGCTGGTCGAGGGCAGTGTGTTTCATGAGCGGGACCGTTTTGGCAACTACCAGCCCGGCTGGCCGGACGTGGTGGCCATCGGCCAATACGCCGAGATGCAGGCCGAGGATGTCGAGCAGTCATGGTATGGTGACATCATCGAGGCGGGGCAGGTGAAGCGGCCGTATCACATCGGCATCCTGATCAACCACATCACCGGCCGCGCGCGCGTGCAGACCGTGGAGGTGCAGCCGAAATGAGACTGCTGAAGAACAACACGGTGCGATTCCGGGGCCGGGCCGGGTTCACGATGATCGAGTTGGCGATCTGTCTGGGCATCATTGCCTTTGCGCTGGTCGCCATCATCGGCGTGCTGCCGATCGGCATCAATGTGCAAAAGGACAACCGCGAGGAAACCATCATCAATCAGGACGGCATGTTCTGGATGGAGGCGATCCGCAGCGGTGCCACCGGGATGAATGACCTGACCAACTACATCGCGTTCATCGAGATAAAGGGTTCCAACTCGAAGGTTTATCGCTGGGAGCCGGTGCCGGCGGCGGCGGGGGACAGCCACATCGAGCTGCCAAGGGGCGTGCAGGGAGCGGCCATCATCGGGCTGTTGAGCATGCCGGTGCAGGCCGACTTGGTGGGGCCGGTCACGGTCAGGAACTGGCCGCAGATCAACAACCAATCGCAACGGTACAACCAGATCCGGGCCAAGGTGCGCGCGATCAGCGGCAGCGCGGTGGACAAGGGCGAGGCCGCGCGAGAGATGGCTTTTTCCTATCGCCTGACCTCCGAGGTGAGGCCGATCCGCACGATGGGGGACTGGGGAAATATCTCCGGCAACCAGTTCGCCATGGATGCCAACCGGTTCCGCAAGCTGAACTTTTACGAGATCAAGCTGACCTTCCAGTGGCCGGAATATGTCTTTGGCGGCGAAGAACGGCCGGGGCCGAACAAAAAAGTGTTTCGCACCGTGGCCGCCGGTCGGTTGGTCAACCGTACTCTGGATCTGCGCAAACCGCTGGACGCGGCGACCGGCCAGTTTCAGGAGGACATCACCTCGCCGTTTTTCTTTTTTGAGCCGAACCGGTTCAGCGTGCCCAGGGTTGCACGAGGCCAATGAGCAGCAGACAGGACAACACCCGCTTGCGGGCCAGCCGAAGCCAGGCTTTCACCATTCTGGAACTGCTGGTGGCCGTGTCGGTGATGACGCTCGTCATCTATGTGCTTTATGCGCTGTTCAACCAGACGCAGATGGCCATGCGCAAGAACGCCGCCCAAGTGGACGTGAACGAGGGCGGCCGCGCCGCGATGGAGATGATCGTTCGCGAGCTGTCGCAAATGGAGGTCAGCGGCTACCCGGCCATCACCGACCTGCAGACCCTGCTCACCTATTCCGGCAGCAAGAGTTTCCTATCGCGCACCACGCCGGGCAACCTGCCGCTGCGGCTGGCCTACCAGTCCGACGCCATGCCGCCCCAGCTCGATGCCTGGGCCATTGAGCAGGGATACCGGACAAACATCCTGCAGGACTTCACGTTCACCAGCCGAGGCGACTCCGGTTTTTTCGTGACCAGCTACCGGGTGATCGACGCGAACAACGGCATCGGCACCCTCGCCCGATGCCGGACCAACGGCACGCTGCGAGTCACTGCGCCCAGCCAAGCGCGCCTCAACAAGACTCAAATATTCAACCGTTTTTACTTCGACCCAATCGCCGATGCCCCTTCCAAGGCATTCGAGCCGATCATCAACGGGGTGATCCATCTGCGCATCACGCCGTACGACCAGTTGGGGCGCCCGCTTGGCCACGGCAGCCTGTACTACGATCCGCTTGGCCTGAACCTCGAGCGGCGCAGCGCGGCTGGCCAAGCGCTGTTCCCCGTCGACACCAATCGCCCGGTGGACGGGACGCTGACGGCGGATCTCCATGCGCAGACCTGGGCCCAGTTTTACGGGGCGTTGCCGAGTTATTTGGATGTGGAAATGGCGGTGGTCGAGCCGCGGGTGCTCAAGCAAATGAGGTCACTGCCCCCGGATTCGAAGGTGCGGGCCAACTTTCTCGGCCGGCAGATTGGTAGGGTGACCCTGTTTCGGCAGCGGATACCCATCAGGGACATGAAGTGAATCGTTTCAGGACACAACAAGGCGCTGCGCTGGTCATCACCCTGATCATGCTGGGGATGGTGACCGCCATGACGGTGGTGTTCCTCGGTATCAGCCAGCGGGAGCGAGCCTCGGTGACGGTGGTCTCCGACCAGGTCAGCGCCAAGCTCATGGCCGAGACCGCCGCCGCCAGCGCGTTGGCGGAGGTGGTCGGCCGGATGGTGGCCGCGCAGGATCCCCTGGCCTACGATTTCTCGGTCTCGACAAACTACCTCAACCGGTTCGGTTTTGTGCCCGGCAGCGTCTCGCCGACAAATGTCAGCTACGTGTACCCGAACGGCCGGGCGCTCACCCCGGATGACCTGTTGATCAACCTGGCGAACCTGCACGAGCTGGCGCGGCCGCCGGTGTTCGTGGACACCAACGCGCTGGGCTGGCGGCCCAAGAAATACGTCGCCGTCGAGGACTTTCGCTTCTACCTCGACCTGAACCGCAACCGGGCCTACGAGCCGAGTGGGTTGCTGGTGGTGACCAACTGGCAGGGCCGCCCGGTGGTGGCCCCCGATGGCCGGTTTGCCACCGACTACTTCGTCGGCGACCCCGAGTGGATCGGCCAGTTGGAAAGCCCCGCCTTCGCGCACGGCCCCACCAACCGCTTCATAGGGCGTTACGCTTACATGATCCTGCCGACCGGCCGTTCACTGGACATCAACCACATTCACAACCAGGCGCGCGATCCGATGAACCCGAGGCTCGACACTCCTAAGGGCCGGGGCAACCAGTACCTCTACATGCGCAATCAGGGGGTCGGATCTTGGGAACTGAACCTGGCCGGGTTCCTGCGGCAGTTGAACCCGATCCAGTGGCAATATTTCTACAACTGGATTTACCGCCCCATCAATGCCAAGGGACTCGACCTGCCCCGGGCCGACCGCTGGGCCTTCTCGGATGCGCGGGGCATCATGATGCACCGCTATTACGGTTCGCGGCGCAACCTCTCCGGCATGATCCCCGCGCTTGGCCTGTTTCCAAATGACCCTAGATTCAGGTTCAACATGGTGGACGACTACTCGGACGGGCCGTTGGTCTTGAACGACACCCCGACGCTGGACAGCGAGGATGGGCTGCGGGTTGACCCGGTTATTGCTCCCTGGCCAGGCGCTGAGAATCCACGCCGCTTCACCGACGTGCAGCAGTTGCTGACCTTTCAGCCCTACGCCGAGCAGCCACAGCGCGCGAACAACTTCGTGTCGCGCCTTCGTCAGGCGATGAATGCCCGGCCCAAGTCGATGTACACACGCAAGCGGCTCGATTCCTACGACCGCCGAACTTACTATCGGCTGTTGAGCCAGATGGGCGTGGACTCCGAGCCGGCATTGCGCGGCAAGTTGAACATCAATTACGCCAACGACTGGTTCACGGGTCACAACACGCAGACCAACTGGACGGCCGACGAGTTCATCAACCGCGCCGCCCACGCGATGCTCCGGGCCAGCGTGGTGTCGCGATCGGTGACCAATCCCGTCACCGGGAACATTTACACGGCCGGGTTCATCGGTGGCAAAGTGGTGAATCCGGACATCGGCATCGCCGGGTTGCGGCATCCGCTCTTTCCGGTGCGGCAAAATCAGGCCGTCTTCAACCCGACCAATGGGGTCTCGAGCGGCATCCAGCTTTTCCCGGCCAACGCCTACACACCAGAGGTGCACCGGTTGCTGCAGGTTGCGGCGAACATCTTCGATTCGACTTTCAACAGATTGACGGACTTTAACGGCAAGCCGGTGATTTACCCGTACGCGCCGACGGTCATGCGGCCGGTGTTCCGCAAGTACGCCAACCCGGGCGGGGGCGCCGGCGTGTTCATCTCCCGCTACACGGAGGTGACCAACGACTGGCAGAGGATTCGCCGGCAGAGCTTCACGGATCTGACCAACGTGGTGCTCAACTCACAGTTTGCCCTCGACACCGATCTGCATATCAACATTCACGGCGTGCCGTGGATCGTCGGGGCAAAGAAGGGCCTGCCGAATTTCAACGAGTACTCGGTGGAATCGATCGTGCAGGTGTCGCGCCGGCTCGAGGTCAACAAGGGCACCTTGGCCAACGTCCCTCCGGCGATGAGCCGCAACTGGCGCACCAACCAGATGTACACCCTCGGCATCACCAACGTCTTCGGCATCGAGGGCTGGAACTCCTACACCAACGCCTACCCGCGCCAGCTTGGCTTGGACATTCGGCACCAGTACCAGATCGGGCTGTGGGATCACAGTGTCACGAACCGCTCCGGTATCGCAGTACCAAGATTGCTCACCAATCTGATTTCGAGGCCGTACAATAAATTCACCAGGTTGAGAGCAAACGAATGGCGTGGGAGGGAATTCAAGGTGCCGTTGAACACGGCGGCGACCACCATCACCAACTCCATCTACAGCACCGGCCTCAAGCGCTTCTTCCCGGCCAACCGCGCCTTCACGAACGTGTTCGAGACCGGGTTCGCCGTGCCGGACTGGAAGCTGCATATCACCAACCGCGTCCAGTATTTCCTAGTGGATCTCGACTTGAACCGAATCATCGACGCGGTGAACCTCGACAATCTCGTCACCTCGATGGACATCACGCAGTTAACCACCGGGCAGACCAGTGCGGCGTCGAGTTTGTTCGGGAGTGGGAGCTTGTCTGAGGGCACTTTTTGGGACACCAACCGGGTCGACGCCAGCCAGGGAAACCGCAGCCCGACCTTCGGCATCATGAACCAGATACAGGTGGCCCGGGGCCAGAAACCGGTGAGCACGGCCTTTTGGCGCAGCTACAACAACGACCCCTACGCCGGTCGGAACAAGGCTAAGGCTATTAAAGATTTCGACGACTTCCTTCGGGGCATCAATATACGGCGTAATCCGCTCGGCAAGTACCCGTCGGATACAATCCGCAAGCAGGCGCCGTTCACCCCGGTTCGGAAGATTTACAAGCGCGCCTCGTGGCAGGCCAACGACCCGCTCGTCCACTACACCGTCAACGACCTGACCGACCCGATCATCACTGATCGGTTCAGCACCAACAACGTGGTCTATCTGCGGCCACCCAACTCGCCGCTGCCCGGGAACAACCTCGGGCTGATCAACGAGCGGTACCGGCCCTGGGGCGGCGGCGGGCTGTTGGCCGATGTCAACGCCTTCAACTTTTACGCAAAGGATCCCCTCATCACGGGCAGCGACGCATGGCAGTTCCCCACCAACAAGTTCCCCAGCATCGGCTGGCTGGGCCGGGTGCACCGGGGCACGTCGTGGCAGACGATGTATCTCAAGTCCGGCGTTTCCTCGCTGACCAACTGGTGGGCGTGGTCCGGCAGCTTCGGCGTGCACAACCTGATGAAGGGCTTCGACCGCGACCGGGACGGTATGCCCGATTATTGGGAAACGCTTTACGGGTTGAATCCACAAAAACCGGACGCCTACTTCGACGCCGATGTTGACGGCCTCGTCAACCTTCAGGAATACCGCGCCGGCACGCATCCGCTTCTGGCGTCGTCGCTGCTCGGGTTGAACACCACCCACCCGACCAACGACTGGCGGCTGCTGCAACTCTTCACCACGGCGCCCAACGCCGATGCCGCCAGCGGCCTGCTCTCCGTTAACCAGACCAACGCCGCCGCCTGGTCCGCGGTGTTCAGCGGCCTGACCGTGTTGTCCAACTCCCTGCCGGACAGTCCGACACTCGGCGCGTTCGTGGCACAGTCGGGCACGGCGGAGGAACCGCATCTCATACAGCCGACTTCGCTGCAACTGGACTGGATCCTCAACGGCACGCACGGCCTGCCGACGATGTGGATCAATGGCCGCTCCAATGTTATTTACGGATTGAACCAGGCGCGCCGGGCCAAGGGAGGGTTCCGCACGCTTGGGGATATTTTGTCGACGCCGACGCTGACCGAGTTTTCGCCCTTCCTGAATGTCAACCCGGCGGAACTGGCGGTGAAGGGGGCGCCCACCGAGCAGCAAAAGTACGCCATACACGAGAATGTCTTGGAGTGGATTCCGCAGCAGATCTT
>Ga0066376_10003925_pt1 | contig 13105 bp, 10 predicted proteins | sample Knorr_S15_td_Bot_FD_77009 | JGI IMG/M metagenome (GOLD analysis project Ga0066376, IMG submission 77009) | Marine microbial communities from Southern Atlantic Ocean transect - Knorr_S15_td_Bottom_ad_5009_LV_A | ecosystem: Environmental > Aquatic > Marine > Oceanic | place: Southern Atlantic... | reverse complement strand
TCAGACGCTTTGGGCTGACTATCGATCGCCAACTAGTTCTCCAAATCCGAATCTACAAATATTTGCCGAAAACAGCGATGTCGTATGTTACGCCGTACGTGACTGGTCGGGTTTGGATGAGGCTTCCGGGACGTTGTTATTAGCCGGCAAGTTCCAGGCACAGCCTGCTACGGGTGATTGTCATTTCGGTAGGAGCTGCCCAGCTCGGCCCGACGCATAATATTTCCTTCTGAATTAGTGGAGGAACTCACCCGAACCTGCTACACGTTGTGGCAATACTGCAAAGCCCGCACAACATCTGCTAAATCGAGTTGCCGAGGCACAGTTCGCTTCGTGTCACATCTAGCGGACCCAGTTGCGGACTGTTGGTAACGAACACCTTCCCGACCCTGCGTACAAGTGTCAGCACGTCCCAGTGCCGACCTTTCCACCGCCCGCCGATAATTTCAATCTCGACGGCGACCGTGCCCCAGTCGGCGCTCGAAATCGCGGGTGACCGCCGGATTTGCCAGTTCATAAAATTCTCGTGAAGACCGCCGCCGATCATGACGACTCCATTACTGCACAAATGCAGCTCCGTTTCCCAGCCCTGGTGAATTACGGCAGTGTTAGCCAGGTAGTTTGTCCAGCCGGCGAATATCACGTCGTCCTCGGGGCGAACATCGGTGAGCTCGGGATCAAGATGAAGCTGAAATTCGGGTTCCCCTGTTCGTAATTCTTCTGGCTCCGGCATTCTCGTCGGTGGCACCGTCGGCACCGAGGTTCTGGTGGCGACCGGCGTCACAACTATCCGTACAAAAGTCGGCGGTACGTTGGTCGGAGTGGGGGCGTCCGGCGACGCGCCAAAACCTTCATCTCCACACGCAACAGCGATCATCGCCAGCAGGCAAGGTCCGACGAGGGCAATAAGCCGCTTTGTCATCGAACGATTAAACGACCACGACGGTATTCGTCAGCGTGCCGATCTTTTCGATCGTGACGTGAATTACATCGCCTGCCGCAAGCGTGAACTCAGGGGGCGGAATCGTTCCCGTGCCTGTCATAACGGATGTTCCATCGGGAATCGAGTTGTGGCGTACGAGCCAGTCGACCAGGTATGCGCAATCACGCTTCATCTCGCTGGTGTTGGCCTCGCCCTTGAACGCCTCATTGCCATCTCGCTCAATCACCAGGGTCACCCCGAGCTTTTGCGGGTCGCCGACGGTTTCCGGGGTTGCCAGTGCAGGGCCGAGTGCAGCCGACTTGTCGTAGACCTTCGCCTGGGGCAGATACAGCGGGTTTTCACCTTCGATCGTGCGGCTGCTCATATCGTTGCCGCACGTGTATCCCACGATCTTCCCGTCGTATGTCACAAACGAAAGCTCCGGCTCCGGCACGTTCCATTCCGAGTCGGCTCGAATCCCAACTTCGGCAAACGGAGATTGCAAGCGATCGAGAGTCGATTTGAAGAACGCTTCCGGTCGTTCGGCGTCATACACCTTGGCGTAAACGTCGGGCGATCCGCTCTCGGCCTGTCGCTCTCGCATCGAATCCATGTAGGTAACGCCAAACGCCCACACTTCCGGGGCGTCGATCGGAGGCAGGAGGGTAACACCGTGTTTTCCGGGGGCAGCACCGTCCAGAAGCTCTTCAATCGAAATGGTGGCTGGTCCTGGATTGGCGCTCAGAATCCCGCGGGTTACCGAATCGATGTCGGAACCCGTTATCGACGCGGCCCGCAGCAGGTCGAGGGTCGATGCGATCCGCGGATTGAGCGCGGTGAGATTTCTTATCTGCCCCGGGTCGGCCTCCACACCTACGTGTCGCGTTCCGCCCTGGATGTACTGGTAATAACGCATTTTTTGCTTCCGATGGTCCGGCGAGTGGTTGGGATCGACCAATCTCGAATCTGCCAGGACTGCATTCCGGAGAAACAACCGGTCGAACTGGAAATGTTGGCGACAAGCTTAGCTGAGTGGGAACCGGTTGGCCCACCGCGCCTTGTATGTGATTACTTGCATAATTCCTGTGTGTACTTCAAGACCAACGCGGTTGATCTGGCGTATATCTACTAGTGAGGAAATTTTCTGATCAGTGATTCGCACCACGTTTAAATCAGTTCGCAAACTGGCCGGCACCGCCGCGTTTATCGCCGTACTGATCTCGGTCGTGCTGTTCTCGTTCGATCTCGTCGCGACTCCGAGCGCGCATGCGGCCGGAGCCTACGCGCCTGCCGATTCGCCAGGTACGCTCGCGGTCGTTCGGCAAACGGTCGATATTGACTACGGGAACAAGATATCGATCACGGCGGTCGTCGACTCCGGGTCTCGGCCCGTGGAGTCGGTGCGAGCACTGTTCAGGCCCCGGGGCGGCTCGACGATCTGGTCTTACTACTATCCCGAATTTGTCATCGACGGCGAGCTCATATCAGTATCGTTCGAGATTGCGACCGGGCCGGGTTCTTACTATCCGCCGGGAATCGAATTCGAGACAGAAATCGAACTGACCCACCCGGAAGGGGACATTTCAATTGCGGTATCGCCCGAACTAGTTGAATACCTTGACCCGGATAAAGACTGGAAACGGACCGACGGCGATGGCTACACCATTGTCTACTACGGGATTTCTGACTCCGACGTGAACAAGTTAATCGCTACCGTAAATTCACGTATCCCAACACTAAAGAACGTTCTCGGTGTAACGGACGCGCCTGATTTCCCCCACTTCAAAGCCGTTGTTTTTCCGTCGATCAGGGATGCCACTCCTTCGTTCCCGCCCGTCAGCCAAACTGCAACCGATCAGTTCCTTTTTGCGGGATTTGCCCAGCCTGAGTACTGGCTGTTTGTGCAGGGCCAGTTGAACGCAACAACGTTTACCCATGAACTGGCCCACCTTTATACCGACGAAGTGATCTCTTCGTCGCTGAACGCTGGGATTCCTTCGTGGCTGGGTGAAGGCCTTGCGAGATTCCTTGAAACGGGGTCGAGCAGCAGTTCGAACGCAAGACTGCGCTCCAGCGTTCGACCTGACGAATTTCTCGCATTGCGGCACATGCAAACTATCCCCGGTCAGCGGAGCGACGTTTTTATCTTCTATCCGCAGGCCGGGGCTTTCGTTGGTTATCTAATCGAAGAGTACGCTGCAGGATCGATGGGTGATTTCCTTGCCGCGATAAACAGTGGGCAGTCGCTGCTGCTGGCCTTTGAGGAGGTCTACGGCAAATCGCTTTATGAAATGGAAAACGACTGGCGGGCCAATTTTGAAGCTGCGCCACTTGCGATCCCTTCTGTCACGCCGGAACCCGCTGAACCGTCTGAAGAATCATCCCCGGGCACCCCCATTCCTTTGGTCAATTTCAGCGTTGGGTCGTCCGGTGCTTCCGATTCGGCAGGTGACGTGGCCGCGACCGGCGTTACGGGCACAACGGCTCCGGTGTTCCTGCCGACGGTGACTCCCCAAAATTCTGGAAACACCGGAACTGCAAGTGGCGGTTCGGCAACTGGGACCGGGAGTGATTCCAATCCCGACTACGTGATCGCTATTCTGGTAGTCGCTCTCCTGGTGTTCGCCGGAATCTGGTTGTTCATCGCTCGCCGTTCTAAACTGCCGAAACGGAAATCTTCCGGTTAATTTATTATCCCGTGGTGAGGAGGAGTCAACCAATTTTAGAAATGCGTAACTCCGACCAACAACCTCCGCCAAAAGTCGCGTTCGTCTACACCGACGAGCTGTCCCGCTACCGGTTATCGCCAGAACACCCGCTTCGCCCAGTTCGTCTGCGTCACATGCACGATCTGATGCACTTGAGCGGGTTGTTTGACCTCTCGAATGTTTCGGTTGCCGTCCCGAGGCGGGCGACTCGGGCTGAGATAGAATCGGCCCACGACCCCGAGTATGTGTCGATAGTTGAGGCCATCTCGAACGGTGCAATCGCGCCGGGCATGGGCGAGTTCGGGCTCGGCACTCCCGATAATCCCACACGACCGGGGATGTATGACACGACGGCCCTGTGCGTGGGGACGACGCTCGTTGCTGGCGAGCTTGTGCTGTCAGGTGAAGCCGACATCGGGTTTGCTCCTGCTGGCGGGGTTCATCACCACGCGATGCGACGGAATGCATCGGGGTTCGGTGTGTTCAACGATGCTGTGATTGCCATGAATGCGATGGTCAATGCGGGCCTTCGGGTGGCCTATGTCGATATCGATTGCCACCACGGCGATGGTGTTCAGGCGGGCCACTACGACTCAGATCGGGTGCTCACGATTTCGATTCATGAGTCCGGGCAGTGGTTGTTTCCGGGTACGGGGTTTGTGCAGGAGATTGGTTCGGGCGGTGGCACAGGATATTCGGTCAACGTCCCGCTCGCACCGTATACGCAGGATGCCGACTGGCACGTTGCGTTCGATGCGGTGGTTCCAGATCTGATCCGTGCGTTCAAGCCCGACGTTTTGTTCACCCAGCTTGGAATCGACACCCATTTTCAGGATCCGCTCACCCACCTGTCCCTGACCACTCAGGGGTTTAATCTTGCAGTCCAAAAGCTGGGGCGGCTCGGTGCGGAAATCGGGAAGTGGGTCGCGGTTGGCGGCGGCGGATATGACCTATCGGCAGTTGCGAGGGCGTGGACGATGGCGCTGGCAACGATGGCGAATTACGAATTGCCCGCCGACGTCCCCGGGACGTTTACTTCACTTGCCGACGATTCGACTATCGAATCAGAAGGTGATGTGCCGACGAAGTTCGCCGACACGCCACCGCCGCCCGATGAGCACAGCTCTCTCGACGAAATTCAACAGCACAACGCCCACACACTGGACGAGATCAGGTCGCTGATTTTCCCTAAATTCGGTCTTTAGTCCGCTCTTTTCACCGGGCGTATATTTGCCGCCCGGAGACTAAACGCTCTTTTCAAACGTGTCCCTGAGCGCCGGATACAGTGCTCGATATCGCTCGTAGGCCACGGCGTACGCGTCCTTTACGCCATGCACACTTGCGACTGGTTCGAGTGAATCCAGATCAGTGAGCCAGGCGCCACCGACCTCAACGGCACTCGTAAACGCGCCGGCACCCACAGCAGCCAGCATCGCGGCGCCCAACGGCGCGCCCTCTGAGGGTCCGACTGTTCGGATTGGCAGCTCCAACACATCACTCAGCATCTGTAGCCATGTCGGGCTGCCGGCACCACCACCCACCGCCACGGCACCAATCGAGTTGACGCCGAGTGCAGTTATGAGTGAGAGTGAATCTTTCAGCGCAAAGGAAACGCCTTCCATCACCGCTCGGGTCATATGTGCGCGCCCCACTCCGCCGTGCATGCCAAAGAACACTCCCCGGGCGTTTGCGTCGGCGTGTGGTGTGCGCTCACCGGTCAGGTAGGGCAGGAACGTCACTCCCTCGGAGCCGGGCGGCACCTTTGCCGCCTCTTGTACGAGGTCGTCGAAATCGGCACCACCTGAAGTTCGCCGCCACCAGTCAAGAGCTGCTCCAGCAGAAAGCACAACGCCCATCAAATACCAGGTGTTGGGCACCGCATGGCGCATTGAGTGAATCCGCATTTCGGGATCGGTTACCGGTGTTTGAACCGGTGATACGACAGCTCCTGACGTCCCAACGGTCACCAGGGTGTCTCCAGGTGACACGACGCCCGCGCCGGTGGCTGCACAGGCGTTGTCTGCGCCTCCTCCAACAACTGGTACACCCACTGCCAGACCGGTTTCGGCGGCGGCCGCACTGGTTATCGAACCGGCGATCTCCGACGATCCACCGATCGGCGGCAGTAATCCAGCATCGATGCCGAGTAAGGAGCACATCTCGCTCGACCAACTGCCATCGACGACATTGAACAACAGTGTTCCAGAGGCGTCTGAGGGCTCGGTCGACATTGTGCCAGTGAGCCGGAATCTGATGTAGTCCTTGGCAAGCAGCACGTGCACCAGGCGATCAAACTGCTTCGGTTCATTTTCACGCATCCACAGCAGTTTTGTCGCGGTAAACCCCTCAAGTGCAGGATTACCGGTGAGTCGACGCAGGGTCTGATTTCCGACCGTGTCGCGAATAAACGCGGCTTCCGCGCTCGTCCTGACATCGTTCCACAGAATCGCCGGACGAATCACCCGATTTGCCCGGTCGAGTGCCACCAATGAGTGCATTTGCCCTGAAAGGCCGACGCCAAGCACTACAGGCGACTCGATACTTGCCAGCACTGTTTGAACTGCGGAGCAAGTGCCGTTCCACCAATCCTCGGGATTCTGTTCGCTCCAACCGGGCCTTGGCACTGACACAGTCATCGGGCTGTCGGCGGATGCGAGGAGTCGCCCCTCGGGACTGACGGAGATGGCTTTGATCGATGAAGTCCCAGTATCGATCCCGAGGAACATTGGTTGGGTCATGGTGGCGGGACTGTATCAAGCCGCAAGCGGGATGACCACGTGCGGCATGGGTTATACCAGAAGGCCCGTCAATCAAACGCCATGTTTTTGACGGGCCACATCAGGTTCTACTCAAGCCCTGAAAACGCCGCGCGACCACCCGATCTCCCTGGTGGTGCTCATCAGTCCGGCTACTGATTGCATCGCCAGGGGGACCACCTGGCTAAACATCGCGAAATTCACCTTCGACAGTGTCGTCTTCGTCGCTGTCCGAATCCTCGCCGGAGTCGTCATCGTCGGCATCGCCAGCGCTATCTTCGGCATCCGCATCGACTCCGGCAGCCTGGTTGGCCTCGTACACAGCCTGACCCACCGCCTGCAGTGCAGTCTGCAGTTCTTCTGTTGCAGAGGCGATAACCGAAGTCTCGGCGCCTTCATCGGCGAGCAGGTCCTTCACAATGCCGATTTTCGTCTCGACATCGCCCTTAATTTCATCGGGAATTTTTTCGCCCTCATCCTTGACGATTTTTTCTGCCTGGAACACCGCACTTTCAGCGGCGTTTCGGATCTCGACGGTCTCGCGCTTTAGCTTGTCGGCCTCGGCATTTTCCTCGGCTTCCTTCAGCAGGCGCTCGACTTCGTCGTCGGAAATGCCCGATCGACCGGTAATAGTTATGTGCTGTTCCTTGCCCGTGCCGTTGTCCTTGGCAGAAACCTTCAAAATTCCATCGGCGTCGATGTCGAATGTGACAGCGATCTGTGGGATCCCGCGTGGAGCTGGAAGTATGCCTGTGAGATCGAACTGACCGATCATCGTGTTGTCGGCTGCCATGTCCCGCTCGCCCTGGACGACTCGAATTCCCACGGTCGGCTGGTTGTCAGCCGCAGTCGTGAAGGTCTCGGTCTTCGACGTCGGGATCGTCGTGTTCCGCTCGATCAAGGCCGTCCGGACGCCACCAAGTGTCTCGATACCGACCGAGAGCGGGGTCACGTCCAAAAGAAGAACGTCTTTGACTTCGCCCTGTAGTACACCTGCCTGGATAGCTGCTCCGACAGCAACAACTTCGTCCGGGTTAATGGTGCGGTTAGGCTCTTTTCCGAAGAGCCCTGTGACTTTTTCGATGACTGCGGGCATTCGTGTCATTCCGCCAACGAGGATCACCTCGTCGATCTCCCCCGGCTTTACCCCGGCATCTTTGAGGGCTGCCCTGGTGGGGGCCACTGTTCTCTCTATCAGCTCCGCAGTCAATTCTTCGATCTTGGCCCGCGTAAGGGTTGACTGAAGATGTTTTGGGCCGGACGAGTCGGCGGAGATGAAAGGCAGGTTGACCTCGGTAGACGCGACAGACGAAAGCTCGACCTTGGCGCGCTCGGCCTCTACCCGCAATCGCTGGTGGGCCGATACGTCGTCTCGCAGATCGATCAGGTTTTCCTGCTTGAATTCATCGGCGAGATAATCGACCAACCGAAGATCGAAGTCATCCCCACCCAGGTGGGTGTCGCCGTTGGTGCTCTTGACCTCGAACACGCCCTCACCAAGAGCGAGTATCGTGACATCGAAGGTGCCGCCACCGAGGTCGTAAACCGCGATGGTCCGCTCACCCTCCTTGTCGAGGCCGTAGGCGAGTGCGGCTGCGGTCGGCTCATTGATTATTCGGAGCACCTCAAGGCCCGCCACCTGCCCTGCGACTTTGGTCGCTTCGCGCTGGCTGTCATTGAAGTAGGCAGGGACTGTGATAACGGCCTGCTCGACCTTCTCACCCAGCTTTGCTTCGGCGTCTTCCTTCAGCTTGCGAAGCACCATGGCCGAGATTTCCGCCGGCGCGCTTGTCTTGCCGTTGAGGACAATCCCGACATCACCGCCGTCCAGCGCCCCGAGTTTGAACGAAACGTGTTTGAAATCGTTTTTAACCGAGGCGTCATCAAACCGGCGGCCTATGAACCGTTTGGCCGAATAGATCGTGTTTTCGGGGTTCGTAATCGCCTGGCGACGTGCGAGTTCTCCGACAAAACGTTCGTCGGTCTTTGCGTTGAAGGCCACGACCGACGGGGTGGTGCGTCGACCCTCTGCGTTTTCGATGATCTGGGGTTCGCCCGCTTCCATGACCGCCATTGCGGAGTTCGTAGTTCCCAGGTCGATTCCAATAACCTTTGCCATTGCTGTTTCAGATTTCCTTTTCAGATTCCGTAATTCCGAAATCTGTCTGTTTTCGGTGTTCTTTATAAACCAGGTCCGTTGCTACCTGTTTCGTGTTTCAAACTTCGTTCAGTCTCGGTTTTGTCTTTGTCTATCCCGATTCGTCGTCAGGTTCTACAGTAGGAGCGATTGCGATCTCTACCTGTGCCGGTCGCACCACCTCATCATGTTGCGTGTAGCCAGGCCGGTGCTCGGCGATCACGGTATTCGGCTCATGATCGGCCGACGGGCTCGATATCACCGCCTCATGCCTCCGGGGGTCGAACTCTTCACCAACCGAACTGAATCGAGCAAAACCTTCAGCGGCGATAGCGTTTACAAAATTCTTCTGGATGACCATGATTCCCTCGAGCCAACCCGAATCCGCGTTCTCCAGGGCGTCGGACTTCAGTGCCGTCTCGAGTTGATCGATCACATCGGCGAAGCGCAAAACGATTCGTTGCTGGTTTCGTAGTCGCGACGACTCCTGTTCCGACTCGACCCGCCTCCGGTAGTTAACGAGGTCGGCCTGCGCCCGTTGCGCCAGTCTTTTGAACTGTTCCTTTTCACGTAACGCTTCCGCAAGCTCGCTATCGGGCGAAGGTTCGGCATCGTCACCGGAATCCGTCGCCTGTCGAGGCTCGGTGGGGTCTCCCTCGTGCTGATCTTCTTCTGGCCGCTGTGAATCTGGTTCTGGCAATTTCTATTTTTACCTGTCGAAAGTATCAAATGGCTTGTTTGGCCGGTCTAGAAGTATCGGTTCGAGCGCAACTAATCGGCACCAACATACGAGAGTATCTGTCGAAGCTCTTCTGCCGCTATCCTCGCGGTCTTGGTATCGGAAACTTCCGGACTGGATTCCAGCAAAGAAACGATATCCGTCAACGACCTCACCAGGTCCAAAACCAGGCTCACCCCATTGAGGTTCAACCTCAATTCATCTGCAAGACGACGAATTACGCGCAAACGCTCGACGTCAGAGTCCGAATACAGGCGCCGACTGCCCTCCGAGCGCTGCGGGCTTACGAGACCTTCCTTGTCGTACTTGCGCAGCGTTTGCGGGTGCATGTCGACCAGCCGGGCAGCCACGCTGATCACGTAAACCCCGGTGAGCCTGCCCGGCGCCCCGGGTGAGGGAGATCGAACGAATGGCTGATCCTGCGTACGCGCTCGACTCTCTTCACGCGGTTCACGGGGCCTCCGCTGGCCCCGCGGAACCGGATGACGGCTGTTTTCGTCACCCTCCAACGCAATCTCGTAAAGATCTGCGAGCATCCGGTTCAATGCTTCTGACCGCGACCACGCCAGATCCTGAGCCGTGAACAGTTCCTCGTCGCGTGATGCGCGACCGAACTCTTGTGTCAATACGAATCCTTCGTGAGGTCTGTGACGTACAGAAGTGTGTGAACGAACTCCGAATCGCAACTGAAATTAGAAACCGCATCAATCTTATTCATACGACGTATATTGTAATAGTTGATACGGTTCGTGTAAACTATGTGCCGGTCAATCGTTGTTCATCCGCACCGTGGACGGGCGATCTGCATCTAAACTTTACGAAATCAACGTCGGATACCTTGTAAACGAAGATAATCCGTAGTAACATCTGCGCCGGTTCTTTTTGCAGCGGGGCCTGTACTACAGGATTCGTAACCAGATCGAGACCACATTTTTTTGAACGCCCCGACCATAAATTGGCGGGGACGAAAGTAGAAGGAAACAAAGTGCTTTACTTGAAGGCTTGCCCGAAGTGCCACGGCGACATTGAGCTGGTGGTGTTCTCAGACAGCAAGACCCTGCAGTGCCTGCAGTGCGCATTCACCGTCGATTCCAAGGAATCGGCCCGCCGAGCGATGGGTGAGAAAATCCCGGCGACGACTGAAGCTGCGTAATAAAAGCCTGAATTCATCCAGGATTCACTCTAGAAGGCTCCGGTTCCCACCACCGGAGCCTTTTTTAATGCTTCAAAATCACCTGGCGTGCTCCTAAGAAGGGCACGTAACGCGGCGTTGGGCAAGGGCCCATTATTTGCTCAGCGACGGTGTCATCCGCTTTCACCGCGATACCCGGTGACTAACGCTGGCGTTTGTGATACAAAGCACACACGCACTTGCGGGCCCTCTGGATTGGTACACCGCGCCCGATGTCATCGACCAACATCAGCAATAATTCAGGTTCTGCACCAAACGTCCCGGAGGTAGTTATCCAGAGACTACCCCTCTACGTCCGCGCACTGACCCAGTTTGCGGGCTCCGGGGATGACGTCATATCCTCAGAGCAGCTCGGGCAGCGGCTGCAAATGACCCCCGCCCAGATCCGCAAGGACCTGTCGTATTTCGGACGGTTCGGCAAACAAGGGAGGGGTTACAGCGTTGCTTCGCTCGAACAGCGGCTGCGGTCGATCCTCGGCCTGGACCGTGCATGGAACACAATGGTGATTGGAATGGGTCGGCTCGGACGGGCCGTTGTTTCTTACCCTGGCTTCGCCCCCGAAGGGTTCAACATTGTCGCGGCATTTGACGCCGACGACAGCATCGTCGGGGAGACTGTTTCAGGCCTCGATATCCAGTCGATTTCAGATCTTGCTAAGACGGTCAAAGAAAAGGACATCAAAATTGGCATTGTGACGGTCCCAATCGAGCACGCACAGGAAGTAATCGATACTCTCGTCGACGCGGGCATTAAGTCGATACTGAACTACGCTCCACTGTCGCCCAAGGTGCCGGAAGGCGTGACGGTGAGAGGGATCGACCCGGTCCTGTCTCTACAGTCGATGACGTATTACATTAGCTAGGAATACCGATCTGCGGGCGGAGCACCTCTTCGTTAATTCGGATTTTCGCCATAAACACCAGGGCTTATCCAGTTCGTAACAGCCACGTGTTTTCTTACTTGGCAAAGGCAGCTTTGACCTGAACTCGGGCGCGTCCAGCATCCTTGAAACTAATCCTTAATAATTTTGGTGCCAGCCTCTATGTGAATAACCAATTTGTGCTAGTTGTCGGACGTTACCGAAACCGTCCCATTTTGCTGAAGTCCAACAAGTTGTTGCAACGGACGCTCTGGAATAGCCTGAGGCTGTGTGGGGCAGTTTCTAACGGCTTTCAGGACGAATACAACTGCGAGAATGGTGCAGTAGAGACAGCCAGAGGCAGGGTTGATTTAATTCCCAAGCAAAGGGTCGCGAGTTCGAGTTTGAGGTGAAGGACTGTGCCCGCGCTCGCCCGGCTAATCTCTACCGAAGCTCAGGCCAGATGCTCTCCATCTGCCACGCCTCGACGCCGGTGAAATTTGCCGTGCCGCCGCGGGCGAAAAACGATACACCCAGGCTGTCTTCTCGATCCGGATACACACGCAGCGTCAGGCACTGCCTCTCGTTCGCGAACACCTCGACGATACTGCGATCGACAAAAACCCGAAGCTCGACAGGCTGATCGCCCGCAATATCCAGCGGTCCGATCTCCGGCGGCCGAGGGATCAAATCGTTGCGCACCGAAGAAGATGTTCCGTCGATCTGAAGCAAAGGCGATCCAAAACGTGGGTGCCCCTTCGGGAAGAAGGAGATACGTGTGGACTCCTCACCATCGCCCGATCTGAGCACGCACAGGCCGACTTCGTGAGCGCTGCCCGGTTCGATCGTCACCTTCAACTCGATAGCATTCCCACTGACGCCAGTAAGCAACAGTTCTTCACCCGGTGCAACCTCGCAATCAGGCGCTGAACGGCGTTCACCCCGCAGCGACTGAATCTCGTCCACGGGTCGAATCACCAACGAATTATCACCTCGCAACGAAAAGTGAGTCGGTAGCGTCATGATGTCGCTCCAACCCTGTGGCGCCCGACTTTCCTTAACGTTGAAGATCGCCAGAAAACGCCCGCTGTCGTCCACGGTCGCCGATGGTGCGTGGAGACTTCCTACCGCCAGCGGGCCGTTGTTTAACCTGCCGTGATAATCGGCAGTGAACCGGTGAGTCGACCTGTTGTAATTACCGACGAAATACTGCCCTCCCCGCTTGTGGCTGAAGAACAGCAGCATGTGCCTGTCATTTCCGATTGGCCAGAAATTCGGCACCGCATAATCTTCGCCGGGCTCGGAGTTGAAGTCGCCCGCGATCAACTCGCCGACGTATTCCCAGTTCGTGAGGTCGGTCGACCTGAACAAGTGGTCGACGCCGACGCAGTCAACGCTACGTTCTCCGTTTTTGAATACGCCCGAAAGCGCGTAATAACCGTCGTCTTCTTTCCATATGCACGGATCGAAAACGCGGTACGGGCTCCCGTTACCGTCAATCGGCACGATGGCAATGACCGGGTTCAGGCTATGTTTCTGCCAGTCGATCAGCAGCGGGTCCGATGCCGTCGCGATGGCGTTCCCGGCCTGGGTGCCGTGATACGTGGCTATCACGCGGTCGCTCTCAACCAGTGTCTGACCGCTGAAGCAATCGTTCTCCTGGTCCGGGTACAGGGCGATCGGCAAATCCTTCCACCGCACCAGGTCTTCACTGACCGCGTGACCCCAGTGGACGTGCTCCTCACCATCGGCGCGGAACTGGTAGAAGAGATGGTACAGGCCCTGCCACTG
>Ga0066376_10003923_pt1 | contig 13106 bp, 12 predicted proteins | sample Knorr_S15_td_Bot_FD_77009 | JGI IMG/M metagenome (GOLD analysis project Ga0066376, IMG submission 77009) | Marine microbial communities from Southern Atlantic Ocean transect - Knorr_S15_td_Bottom_ad_5009_LV_A | ecosystem: Environmental > Aquatic > Marine > Oceanic | place: Southern Atlantic... | reverse complement strand
TGCCGCGCTGAACCTCGCCGTGGCGTCTCTTTCGAGCGTGCAGGGGTCGCCCGAGATCGTTACCGTGCCCCCGGCGACAGTATCTCGAAGGCATGGGTATCGCCGCAGGCACGGAAGTAGGGTGTGCCTTCGACCGATAGTCCAACCCAGCCCGAGCAGCCGAGTTCTTCTGCCCTGCCAGCGCCTGTTCGACCGTCGAATAATGGTACGGCGGCGGGGTTGGGGTCGGGTCGACCTGTGCAGCGGGCGTGGCGCTGGCTTCACTTGTCGGCACCAGTTCCACATCCGGTGTAGATGTCGGTTCGATTGTCGCGGTCGGGTGCTGTCCGGCGACCGGTTCAGCAGTTGGCTGCGCGCCGGCCAGGAGTTCGTCGTAGCGGTCCGCCGATGCACATGATCGGTAGTAACGGACACCGTCGACTTCCACGGCGTTCCATCCCGAGCAACCGAGTTCGATCGCACCGATCTCGGCTTCAGTCTGAGTCAGGAAGTGAAAGGGCGGAGGCGTTGGCGACTCGGTAGCGGCCGGCGTGTTTGTAGGCAATACAACGACCGGAGGAGATGTCGGTTCTGGCGTGGGCGGAGGAGTGTTCGTCGGCACGACTGCGAGTGGCACTGATCCTGCAGACTCGGACGTTGGCGAAACCGTCGGGTCGAGTTCCGCACCTGGCGGGTCAGGTGCGGGCGGGACCGTTTCGGTGAGCTGAGATGATTCAGTCGGCGGGACAACTGTGCTCACAACGGGAGGCGGTACCGGTCCCTCGGCGGTAGGAGTCGGGGAGAACTGCACCTGCTCCGCACATGCGATTGCGAGCAGAAATGCGAACGCCAATACGAGCAGTTGTGAACGTAGCCGGGCCCGCACCGGGTATTTTTTTACGGCCGCCATCAAGTGACCATCGCACCACACGGTCGATATGAATAGCGTGGTGGCACGCGCACCAACTAGTCCAGTACGGCCCGAACTGCAGTCACGACCTTTTCCGGGGTCGGGTAGATCAAAGGCTCCAGTGCTGGCGAATATGGCACGTTTACCTGCTCGGATGCCACCACCTGGATCGGTGCCTGCAGCGACCAGAATCCTTCCTGGGCGACCGTCGCGGCAATTTCAGAGGCAGCCGAGCACACCTTGTGTGCCGGGTCGACGACTACCAGTCGACCGGTCCTTTCGACCGATTTAAGGATGGTGTCCATATCCAACGGAACCAGAGTCCGGGGGTCGATAACTTCCAGCGAAATGCCCTCGGCCTCGAGGATTGTTGCGGCATCCAGCGCGTGCTGGACACCGCCCGCAATCCCAACGACTGTCACATCGGAACCGGCCCGTACCGTGTTCGCAACTCCGAACGGCACCAGGAGTTCACCACCCGGCAGGTCTTCGTTATCGGGCACCTCGGTGCGTGAGCTAATCGCAATTCCGTCCTCAAACAGCATGCACACGTCATTGTCGCGGACCGCAGTTTTCATCAGGCCTTTTGCGTCGTAGGCATTCGTCGGACAGATGATTTTCAGCCCCGGAGTGTTCATGAAAATCGGGTAGTTCCGATCGGAGTGGTGGGCGGCGGCACCCCGGGCGTAGAACATCCTGATTCTGAAGGTGACCGGTAGCTCGGCCTGGCCGCCGAACATGTAACGCATCTTCGAAGCCTGGGAGATCAGCTGGTCCATACCGACCCACAGGAAACTGGTTACCGTTTCAACAATCGGGCGCATTCCGCACAGCGAAGCACCCAGCGCTGCCCCGAAGAAGCCGTTTTCGGAAAGGGGAGTGTCGATCACGCGGTCTTCGCCGAACCGTTCCACCAGGCCCGCCGTGGCGCCGTAGACAGACTGGCGCAGGTCTTCTCCCATTGTGAAAACGGTTTCATCGCGCTCCATCTCTTCGATGGTGGCTTCAGCGATTGCCTGGATGTAGGTTTTCATTGACATTGAGTGGTTTTTCCTGCTTACTGAAAGTCCGTGGTCCACATGAGCCGGAACTAAACGGGCGTCGCCCACATGTCGTCAAAAAGATCGCCGGGTTCGGGGAACGGACTGTTGCGGGCGAATTCAACGGCTGTATCGATTCCGGCTTTTTCGGTTGCTTCGATTTCGTCGCATTCAGCATCGGTTGCAAAGCCGTGGCTGATAATAGCGGCCCGGTGGATGTCGAGTGGGTCCCGCTTCTTCGCCTCGTCGACTTCTTCCTGCGAGCGATATCGCGATTTAACTATCCGGTCGAGGCCGAGAGAATGTTCCTCAAACCGGTATGTCATCGCCTCGATCAACGTGGGGCCCTCGCCAGCCCGGGCACGCTTGACCGCTTCGTTCGTGGCTTCCCACACCGCGATGGCGTCCTGCCCATCGACGAGCACACCCGGCATTCCGTAAGCGCTGGCCCGGTCGCTGACGTGTTCGACAGACACCGAATTCTTGTACGAGGTTGTGATCGCGTATCCGTTGTTTTCGCAAAAGAAGATCACCGGGAGGTCCCAGAGTGCGGCCATGTTCATGGACTCGTGGCAGGAACCCTGGTTTGACGCTCCATCGCCAAAGAACACCAGCGAGACAAAGTCTTTCTTGCCCAGCTTTGATGCGAGGGCGGCACCCGTGGCAATGGGGACGGACGATGCGACGATTCCTGATTCACCGAGGATGCCGATTGAGAAGTCGGCAAGGTGCATAGAACCGCCCTTGCCCTTGCAAAAACCGTCGACCTTGCCCAGGATTTCGGCCATCGCGCGCTTCACGTCGCCACCTTTGGCGATTGGGTGCCCGTGCGAACGGTGGCTCCCGGCAATGCGGTCGTCGTCACGGAGCGCCGCACATGCTCCGACAGCGACGGCTTCCTGGCCAATATACGGGTGTGCTGGTCCGATCAACTCACCCGACGAGTGAATTGCGATCACCGCCTCTTCGAAGTACCGGATGCGGCAGATTCGGCGATACATTTCTTCAAGTTGTTGCTTATCCAACTCCATAGGAAACTCCACTTTGATGAAATCTTCTCAGCGAGACTTTTATGGGAGAGCGGGGTTCGAGTTCAGCCCGACAGTCTGTTGAACGGAAGGTTACAGCGATATTGCGGTGTCCGCGCAAACTTCTGGCGCGGCGAACGGACAGGCACCTGGCGCTCGTTCCTGTGGGTTTTCGAGCACCAGGCCAGAACGGCCTCACGGTCCGCGAAATTCATCTGCCCCTTCCATTTCGCGCCGTAAACCGACATAGTTCCCTTCAGAAAATTCACCACACGAAACGGGCAAGCAACCGATGGCGAGCAATCACGAATCGAACCATGGAATTGTCGTATCGCAGAACGTGATGGTCCCGATGCGAGACGGCGTGCGGTTGGCGACCGATATCTACCGCCCGGCCGATGCAAACGGCATCCCGTTGCCGGGTCAATATCCGGTCATCTTGGGAAGGACCTCGTACGACAAATCGAACCCGGTCATCTGGATAAATCCGGTGGCGAACGCCTTCGTGCCGGGGGGCTACGTGGTGTTGCTCCAGGACCTGCGGGGGCGGGGCCGTTCCGAGGGCACTGGCGAATATTTTCACACGGCCAACCAAAAGGAAGGCCTCGATGGATACGACACGATCGAGTGGGCGGCGGACCAGGCGTGGAGCAACGGAAAAGTCGGGATGGTGGGTGCTTCGCACGGCGGAATCGTCCAGAACATGGCATCGCTGTACCGTCCCCCGCACCTTGCGGCATTGTGGGTTGACGTCGCCCCGACCAATGCCTTCAGGTGGGAGGTCCGGCAGGGCGGGGCGATGGCCCTGCACATGTACGGCGCGCTGTATCTTCACGGCTACGATTCCCAGGAAATTGCAGACGACCCGGCCGCCATCGAGCGGATCGAGCGGGGAGCTGAACGAATGAGCGAGGAAGTATGGAAGCAGCCGTTCAAGGAGGGTGAAACTCCGATTGCCGCGGTGCCGAACCTGGAAAAGGTCCTGATGCACTACTACCGGGACGGCGCGTACAACGAGTGGTGGCAGCAGGAATCGCTCGACCATGCCCAGCACTTTGATCGCATGGCCGACATTCCGGCGGTCTACAGTTCGGGTTGGTACGACCCGTTCGCCCCCGACGCGTCCGAACAGTTCGCACACATGACAAAGCAGAACTCGACTCCACAACGCCTTATCCTGGGACCGTGGAACCACGTGTCGATGCGCGGAAAAGGCGCTTCATACGTCGGCGAAGTCGAGTTTGGAGAATCGGCGCACTGGGGTGACGAAATCCTGAATCGTGAACGGTTCAGGTGGTTCGATCACTGGCTCAAAGATATCGATACAGGTGTCGAAGAAGATGACCCGGTACGGATTTTCGTGATGGGCGGTGGGAACGGGAACATTGACGATGCGGGCCGCATTTTGCACGGTGGTAAATGGCGGGTCGAGCAAGAATGGCCACTCAAACGGGCAGTCGATACCACCTACTACCTGCACTCTGCCGGTGGCCTGGCACTTGCTGTGCCCGGTGCTGAAGATCCATCAACGCTCTGGCTACACGATCCTGAAAATCCGGTTCCGTCAGTGAGCGGAAATGTGACAGGTTTCTACGAATGGGTTGTGCTGCCGGACGACATCGACGCCGCGTACGTGCCCCACCGGGCGCGGATGAAATCGCTGATTCCCGATGGCCCGCTGCACCAGATCGAGCGGGATTCCACTGTCGGAGCGAGCATCCCGCCGGTGCTACTCGCCAACCGGCCAGATGTGAACGTATTTGAGACAGACCAGCTCCAGGACGATGTCGAGGTCACAGGCCCGATCGTGGTCAACCTGTGGATCTCATCTGACGCCACAGACACCGATTTCACCGCAAAACTGCTCGATATTTATCAACCGGGTGACGGTTATCCCGAGGGCTTTCATTTGCCCCTGGCAGATTCCATCCTCAGGGCAAGGTATCGAGAGGGGTTCGACAAGGAGAAACTCATGGAGCCGGGCACTGTCTACGAATTGCAGATCGAACTGCCGCCGGTATCGAACCTATTCAAGAAGGGGCACCGGATTCGGGTCGATATTTCATCGAGCAATTTCCCACGCTTCGATGTGAACCCAAACACGGGAGAGCCGATCGGCAGGCACACTCGAAGCCAGGTCGCCGAGAACACCGTATACACCGACGCCGACCGTCCGTCACACATTGTGCTCCCGATTGTGTAATTCACCTGAACGGGCACTACAATCTACATCTCAGGTCCAAGAAACGAGGTTGATAATGGCAAAATTAACGGCTGCGGAAATTGCGGATTCGATGCAACAGGTTCCGGACTGGTCGGTGATCAGCGAAGACGGAATGAGTCGGCTGAACCGGGAGTTTGAGTTCGACGATTTCAATACGGCCCTCAGCTTCACAAACGGAATCGGACTCCTGGCCGAAGAGGCTGACCACCACCCACGGCTGGTTACCGAGTGGGGCAGGGTGACTGTCACGTGGTGGAGTCACAGCGAGGGCGGCATGGTGGCAGCCGACATCGAGATGGCGAAGAAGGTCGACGCACTTTAGCGGCGGGTCCGGGAATTTTTGTCGAACTGGACACGACCTCGGGTTTCAGCGCAGCCCGCTGTATTCATGCAGGTCTCGGCCCTGCTAATCGCCACATTGCTGTTCGTCGCCGCAGCCTGCTCGCCCGGCGGTGACGCGCAGGAAGCAGGTGTGCCGATTGATGAAACCCCGGCCCCGGTTGTCCCGATTCGCATCCTGGCGCTCGGTGATTCGTACACCGTTGGCGAGCAGGTCGGCAAGCTCGAAAACTGGCCCGTTCAGCTTGTGCGAAAACTGCGAATCGAGGGCCAGCCGGTCGCTGAGCCAGTAGTGATCGCCGCGACGGGCTGGGACACGGGGGATCTGATGGCCGCGATCGTCGCTGCCGATCTGCAGGGGTCGTTCGACATCGTGACACTGCTGATCGGCGTCAACAACCAGTTTCACGGCGGTGCGATTGAAGAGTTCGAAACCGGATTGGCAACACTGACCGACAAAGCAATCGGATTCGCTGACGGCAATGCCAGTCGCGTGTTGCTCATTTCGATTCCTGACTGGGGAGTTACCCCGTTCGCTGCAAGCGCTCCGCGCGCCGAGATTGCCGCGGAGATCGACATGTTTAACGCCGCCGTCCGCGAGCGGGCCGAAATGGCCGGAACAGGCTTCATCGATATCACAGGAATTTCACGACGAGCTGCCGACGAACCAGAACTGGTTGCGTCCGACGGGCTCCACCCCTCGGGTCAGATGTACTCCGAGTGGGTCGAACTTATCTACCCGGCGGTAATCGAGATCGTCGATTCAATCGACTAGTACAGCTACACCCTCGCCTCTGCATTCGACAGTTTTTCGATCACCTGAATCAGCGCCTGGTGGCCCTGGCTGGTGGCTTCAGGGCCCTCGGCCTGAACCGCGCGGTACAACTGAGCGATCAGCGACGTGGTGGGAATCGAGGTACCGGTTTCTTCCGCGAGCTGGCCGGCAAGGCGCAGATCTTTCTGCATGTGTTTCACCATGAAACCCGGCGAAAAATCGCCCTTGAGAATTTTTGGTCCAAGTGTCTCCAGGGCCCACGACCGCCCCGCGCCGTTTTTTACCGCATCGAAAAACGTCTGCATGTCCAACCCTGCCTTTTTCGCCAGCACAAACGCCTCCGACATGCCAGCGAGTGTTGCAACGCCGATCAACTGGTTCGCAATTTTTGTGGTGTACCCGGAACCGACAGGCCCCATGTGGGTAATATCGCCGCCGAGCACGCTCAGAACGGGCAAGCTGCGTTCGAACGCTTCAGCATCGCCGCCAACGAGGATCGACAGCGAGCCTGCCTCCGCGCCTGCGACACCTCCTGTGACCGGTGCATCGACGAAACCGGCGCCTTTCTCCTTGAGCAACGCGGCCATCTTTTTGCCGGTCGACGGAGAAATCGTGCTCATGTCGATCACCACCGCCCCGGCCCCGATGCCCTCAATGATCCCGCCGCTTCCAGCAATGGCGGCCTCAACGTGCGGCGAATCGGGAACCATCGTGATTATGATGTCGGACTGCTTAGCGACCTCGGCCCCGTTGGGCGCAGGAGACGCCCCGAATGCCCGGGCCTCTTCAGCGGCCGCTCCGTCGAGGTCGAAAACAGTTACGGTGTAACCCGCTTCGACCAGGTTTTTCGCCATCGGCAAACCCATCATGCCGAGCCCAACAAATCCGATTCGATCATTGCTCATGTTTTTGTTCCCTTCAGGTCCGGACCGATAGTAACGGGAGAATACCCGGAGGCGGTCGAGGTTGTATTCTCGGTCAATTTACAGGTGCCAGCGTGACGGTGGGGTGATTACCAGTAAAAAGTGCCTCTGTGTGAACTTCGGTCTAATCATGGTGCAACTGATTGGCTGTTCGCCACGATCTTGAGTTCCGCCCTGAACGCGGGCTCAGCATCGCACTCCGATGACCCGCATCTGACCCGTTGAGGCAAAAACATGAGCAAACACTTCAAATTCGTGTCCGACAACACAATCTCGCGCCTTCGTTCCACCGCCAGAACAGGCAGTCTCAGGGCGGTAGTTCGCGAGCTGACCACCATATGCAAGGAAATCACGGCAGACGGTTGCTCGAAGTTGGTACGGATGCTGCCGGGGTTGAGCGTCGAGACTGCCCGCGTTTCGGTTCGCATCGATGACTAGTCGGTCAAACCCGGCGGCGTAATCCAGGAAACGCGCTTGCCCGCTCGACCTCGCCTATACTGCGGTCGCTATGAACCGCCGCAAGAAACTTTCGGGCTTGATCGCCGTGATTATCGCCGTGATGGCGATGACTTTGCTGGCGGGATGCGGGTCGAACGGCCCCGGAACTGTGAGCAATACAGTCGAGATCGATGATGTCCTGATCCCGATGTTTCAGCCGGACGGCGTGTTTACCCTCGACGACGTGATCGCAGCAGGCTGGAAAAAATCAAAGGAACTCTCTTCAGAAACCCTGCCCGATGCGACCTCCGTCTGGTACGGCTTCTATAACCAGCGCGATGTGGAAATATGGATATACCCGTCGCACGATATCGCCATCAGCTCCGGCATCGACCCCGCCGATGTTGCCGTTGGCAAGGGAAAACCCGCCCCGTTCGCGGTCGGTGGAATAAGCGCAACAAAGAAAAGTTACGGCGCTTACGGAATCGTCGGAAACCTTGTCATGCTTTGCGAAGTGAAGATCGACGATTGCGAAGGCCTGCTGAACGCCATCAAGTAAGTCGCGTTATTCGCATGCTCAATGAAGCGCCGTGATCGCCATCAATGCAACCGTGACCAGCGGCCAGTATATGAGCCGGGCCTTGGAATTATCACCGCCATCTTCATTTGCGTGTATGACTGCCGGATACTTTTTCCCGGCGAACAACAGTCCAGATATCGACTTCTTTAGCGCGCCACGCAAGGGGCACCGCCAGGGTCTGGCGGCAGTAGAAGATGACACGCGGCGACTCAGCTTGCAACGGCCAGGGACGAACTGATCGCCCGCCGACACCTCCCTCGCTACACCTGCAAAAAATAAACCGGTAAACGTGAGTCGAAATGATTGGCAGTAAGACTTTATTGCCAGCCACATTCGGGGGATGACAGCCGCACAGGATTTGACTTGCCGTGACTCCGGTCTGACACTATCGCCTCGGGTGAACGATCGACGATTCGGGCTGAACGGGAGCAATCATGGGCACTACGTACAAAATCCTGATCCTTGGTGCATCTTACGGATCACTGCTTGGAGTCAAGCTCGCACTGGCCGGGCACACAGTCAAGCTCGTGTGCCTCCCCGAAGAAATCGCGTTAATCAACGCCGAGGGCGCACGTGTTCGCATGCCGGCGCGGGGCGTCGACGGCCTTGTTGAACTCAATTCGCAGGACGCACCGGGTGATCTGTCGGCAGCCGGTCCGGGCGACGTGAATCCCGCTGATTTCGACCTGATAGGCCTGGCGATGCAGGAACCCCAGTACGGGGTACCCGCCGTTCGCGATCTGCTGGACCGGGTATCGGCTTCCCGAGTGCCGTGCATGTCGATCATGAACATGCCCCCGCTGGCCTACTTGAAACGCATCGAAGCGATAGATGCCGACGCCATCCGGGGCAGCTTTACCGACCCGAGCGTGTGGGACGGCTTCGACCCATCGCTGATGACGCTGTGCAGTCCCGATCCCCAGGCTTTCCGGCCCCCCGATGAGAAGATCAACCTGCTGCAGGTCGGGCTGCCGACTAACTTCAAGGTTGCCCGGTTCGATTCCGATGACCACACGGCGATCCTCAGGCAGCTGGAGGACGATATCCAGGCCATTCGCTTCGATACCGGCGATGCAACTGTCGAACTGCCGGTGAAGCTGAGGGTGCACGATTCAGTGTTCACCCCGCTCGCCAAGTGGAGCATGTTGATGGCCGGGAACTATCGCTGCGTCGGCAAGGACGGCATGCGCCCGATCAAGGAAGCGGTGCATTCCGATCTCGAAGCGACAAAGTCCGTCTACGAGTGGGTAGTCGATCTCTGCGTGAAGATGGGTGCGGACAGGGCCGACCTCGTTCCGTTCGAAAAGTACGCCAACGCTGCGCTCTCGCTTGTGAACCCGTCATCGGCGGCCAGGGCGCTGGCGAACGGGGCTCCCAACATCGAGCGGGTAGACCGGCTGGTGCAGACGATCGCGGCGCAGCACGGCATGCAGTCGGACGTTGTCGACGAAACTGTCGTGACGGTAGACGGCTGGATCGAAGCAAACCGCCAGAAGGCCTAGGGCCGGACGGCGTGTGGTGCGCCCCCTGTAGCGAGAATCACGCGATTGCGGTGGCGTCAATTCGCCGGGGGTTTAGCGGCAGGCCAGCATGGTCAGTCCCAGTTGAACACCAGCCGAGATGATGGCTTTTCTATGACGAAGCCGTCGTCGTTCGGGCCGGATGCCGCATCCCTCGCGTGGGCTCTGATCCGGACGTCCTTTGCCGATGGGCGCCCCGCAGTGTCCCAGGCGCGGACCGCCTTGACCAGTCTGCTCGCGGCATCGCTGTTGGTGCCATGTGTCCTGACTATGAGCTCAAACGTACCGTCTCGGTCCTCGCCCCGGTTTCCTGGTGAATGCCCGGCCCCCCTGGCCAGGAGAGCGAGGGAGTCATCCTCAACGAGGCCGATCGTGCTGGTCGTCCTGGCTCCCGAGGAAAAGCCGAACAGATCGGGCACAATGCCCCGTTTAGCGAACTCTCCCCGGACGCTTAGCGTGCCGAAACCTGTTTCGTGGAGGGCTAACCAGAGGCCAAGGCCTCCAAAAACCTCCTCCCCGGTGGTCCGAACCCAGGTGGCGCGGTCGCTCGATGCCCCCGTCAAAAGGTCATAGGTGTGCTCAAGATCGATGTTGTCGGCGTTTTCGACTTCGAGCGATGGTCCTCCGTCCGGCCCCAGTCTGACCGCGTTCCGGGGTGCAGCGAGGGAACCTCGCAGCCGCATAAAGCTGCAGAATTCCACCGAGCGACTTTCTAAGTAATTGTCGACAGTGCCAAAGGCAACCGACAGTTCGACGCCTCCGACCGAGAGCGGCAAAACGAGAATCCCGTCGGGGCTGAGCTGCTCGCGCCAGGCCGGCGCAATGTCCCAGGCGCCCACGGTCAGGATGATCCTGTCGAAGGGTTCGGCATCCGGGTAGCCAAAGGCGCCATCTGAACTCACAACTTTGACGTGTCCGAGGCCGGCCGCAACCAGGTGTTCCCGGGCGGCGGCGGCAATATCGTCATCGATGTCGATCGTGATGACCTTCCCACCATCCCCGACTATGCGCTGCAAGAGACCGGCGTTGTAGCCGGTGCCAGCCCCGATCTCCAGCACACATTGGCCAGGTTGCAGCTCGAGCTGCTCCAGCATCAATGCCATTACGGACGGCTGGGACGCGCCGCTCACGAGGTCGTCCCCGATTCTCTTTGTGGGAACGGACTGATCTCTGTAAGCCGCCTCGGCATCAATTCCGGGGAGGAAGAGGTGGCGGGGCACGGTGCGAAACGCCTCCTCGACCGCCGGCGTCCGAATGCGTCCGTTGGCCGTTAGGTCATTGACCAGCCTGGTGCGGAGTTCCTCAAACATGCCAGACTTTTCCATTTTCAACGGCTACTCGCAGGACGCTGATTTGTTTCGGTGTCGGGCATGGTATGCGAACACAGTTGGGCAGCTCGTGCGCAACCCGTGGGGCCTGATCGATGACCGTTTACAATGCCCGTGGGAACCCGCACATTAGAATTCTCTTGTTGAAGAACGATTTTACAGGCGATTCGGTGCAAGCAATTCGATCGAACTGCTTTCAACTTTTGTGCGAATCACGCCAGTAAAAAGATTCGTGGAGCTACTGTGACCAGTACCGGACCGGGCCGACCCAATATCCTGTTCATCCTCAGTGACGACCAGGGGCCGTGGGCGATGAACTGCGCGGGAACCCCGGAGCTAACGACGCCGAACCTCGATCGGTTGGCAGCCACCGGGGTACGGTTCGAGAATTTCTTTTGCGCATCGCCCGTGTGTTCGCCGGCACGGGCCACCATCCTGACCGGGCAGATGCCTTCACAGCACGGCGTGCAGGATTTCCTGCGTGCCGGGAATTCGGCCGACCTGCCGGACGACGGGAAGCGGATTCAGTATCTCGAAGGCCGGATGACGTACACCGAAATACTTGCGGCGAACGGGTACGATTGCGGACTGAGCGGCAAGTGGCACCTGGGCGATTCGGCGACGCCGCAGGCCGGGTTTTCGTTCTGGGACGTGCATGCCACCGGCTCGGGCGACTACTACCGCGCACCCATGTTCCGGGCGCCTGCATCCAGCATCTCCAGCGGTCAGGAAGCAGAGCAATACACGGCAGACGGCTATATCAGCGATGTGATCACCGATAACGCGCTCGGCTACCTGGAATCGCGTCTCGGTTCTGAAAAACCGTTCTCCCTCAACGTCCACTACACCGCTCCCCACGCGCCGTGGGGCCGGGATCAGCATCCAAAAGATATTTACGACGACTACTTTGAAAACTGTGCTTTCGACTCGGTCCGTTGGGACCCTATTCATCCCGACCACCTGGCGAAAGAGGGCTCCTCGGGAAGTGTGGGTGCCACCGGGGAAGAGCGCCGGGCGATACTGAGCGGCTACTTCGCAGCGATAACCGCGATGGACGCAAACATCGGCCGGCTGATCGACTGGCTCGAACGAAACGGCCTGCGGGAGAACACGCTGATCGTGTTCACTGCCGATAACGGTATGAATATGGGGCACCACGGTATCTGGGGCAAGGGGAACGGGACGTACCCGCCAAACATGTTCGACACGGCGGTGAAAGTGCCAACGCTAATGTCGAGGCCCGGCCATGTGCCCCAGGGAGTGGTCAACACCGATCTACTGAGCCACTACGATCTGATGCCGACTCTGCTCGACTACGCGGGCCTGGCCGCGTCAGACGGCACGAAAACGGGCAATAAGGATTCAATTGATCTTCCAGGTCGCAGTTTCGTGCCACTATTGAACGGCGAACCGTTGGGCGCAAACAGGCCTGTCGTTGTGCTTGATGAATACGGCCCCACCCGCATGATCCGCAACCGCTCGACGAAGTACATCCACCGGTATCCAGACGGTCCGAACGAGTTTTACGATCTCGCAGCGGATCCCGACGAGACATCGAACGAAATCGGCAACCCGGCGTTCCGGGGAGCGATCGAGGGGATGCGGACTGAGTTGCAGGATTGGTTCGACCGTTACACCGAACCCGCGCATGACGGCACGAAACAGGCGGTCAAGGGCAGGGGGCAGACAGACCTCATCGGGGCAATAGGTGACACGGAGGCGTTCGCCCAGGACCTGACCTACCTGAGGGACCTGAGCAAGTAGATGCCATCAAAGTGCGGATTCACCTCCCGGCAAGAAAAAACAAAGGCCCCGAACGAACGTCCGGGGCCTTTCGATTTGCGAGTGGAGCGGATTATTTCCTCGATGGTTCGGAAGGCGAGATTTCATCCTGAGCCGGCCAAAGGGTCGAACTCGCGACCCCCACCTTGGCAATCGTAATTCGGTCGGTCTGCGGTGTCCCTGGCTACGTGTTGGACTTCAGCAAAATGGGACGGATTCGGTAATAGAGAGATCAGGCTG
>Ga0066376_10003920_pt1 | contig 13110 bp, 10 predicted proteins | sample Knorr_S15_td_Bot_FD_77009 | JGI IMG/M metagenome (GOLD analysis project Ga0066376, IMG submission 77009) | Marine microbial communities from Southern Atlantic Ocean transect - Knorr_S15_td_Bottom_ad_5009_LV_A | ecosystem: Environmental > Aquatic > Marine > Oceanic | place: Southern Atlantic... | reverse complement strand
ATCATATTGAGCAAGTCCGGGTCTTGATTCAGATAAGACCCGTGCTCTATGGTATCGACCCCGGCCTCGATGGACATCCTCAACCCGGCGCCGCCGACGGCGTGGCTGGCGACTTTTCTGCCGTGGTTGTGGGACTCGGATACCAAGGCATCCAGTTCTTCCCTGCTGTAGGCAATGTCTTTGGACTTGTGAAGCGGCCTGCCGAATCCTGTTTGGAACACCTTGATGAAGTCTGCGCCCACCCGTACTAATTCCCGTACCTTGGCTCTCACTTCATCCGGCCCATCCGCAATTCCTCGTGGCAGCAGGGGATCCAAGAATGCGGGTTGGCTGTGGCCAGAGCCACTGGACCGGTCTGAATGGCCATGGGTCGGTGACATGGGCATGGTAGCCACCAACAGCCGTGGGCCGGGGTAGAGGCCTTCTTCAATCGCCATCTTAAAGCCAGCATCCAGCCATCCGCAGTCGCGAATAGTCGTGTATCCCGTCAGCAGCGTTTCTTTCGCCACCTTGGCTATGCGCAGGTTTCGCAGGCTTTCCGGCTCCGTGAGCCTCCACCGGCTCATCAGGTCATAGGTGAAGGAACTCAAGTGGTCGTGGCAATCAATTAGCCCAGGAAGTAAGGTCATGCCGGTGGCCGGAATCACCTCGGCGCCAGGAGGCGAGTCGATGCTCTCCCTTGGACCCACAGCCTCGATGCGGCCTTGGTCGTTCACCAACACCGCAGCGTCAGATTGGGGCGAGTCTCCGGTGCCGTCAATCAACCTGACTCCCTGGATTAGTCTCATTTCCGGCCTCCAGTGATTAATGGTCTGATTACTCGTCCCTCGATTGCTGCCAGAGGATATGGGACTGATTGTAACAGCAGGCTAACCCAAATCGAGTGGCTGTTGATTGAGATTAAGCAGCCTAAGAACAGCCGGGCCGTTGACAACGGCTTTAACGATTATTACGCTTCCATATAGTTCTGTTGCTGGTTATCGTGGGAGATACACCGCCACCGGGAAAGGCAATGATTGGGGAGAGCAATGCTGATTGGAGTTGTTTCCGACACTCACGGTTATCTGAACCCCAGGGTGCCTGAGTTGCTGAAGGGTGTGGACCATATCTTGCACGCCGGTGACATCGGCGATGACTCCATCATTGCCCAGCTTAGTCAAATTGCCCCCATCACAGTGGTCAGAGGCAACAATGACCGGGAAGGACCGACTTCCGACTACCCTCTGGTGGCCGTTGTAGTGCTGGGCGGCAGCAGAATTCTGCTGACCCATGAGGTGAAGGTGCCGAAGGGGTTTGACGACCCGGTGCTGCAAGCCTACCGTCAGTCCGAGATAGACGGGGTGGTCTACGGCCACAGTCACATCGCCCACCAAGAGCGCCGGGGTCCGGTGTTTTTCTTCAACCCTGGCGCCGCTGGCAAGAGGCGGTTCAAAGTCGTCCCGTCAATCGGGTTTTTAGTTGTGGAGCCAGGATGGATAGAAGGCTCTATCGCACCGCTCTAGGCTCTATAAATCGTAGCTGCCTAGCAGGCCGTCCACTAGGTCGGTTACGTTGTCCCAGTCGTAATTGTTGAAGGACCGGCCCCTGGTGACGAACTCGCCGCCCGAATAGAACATCTCGTATTGGGCGTGGCGCGAGGCGAACTCCGAGCCCACGGCGTCCCAGGCTAGCTTGAAAAGCTTAACCTTGTCCTTGGGGTCTACCGTCGGGGAGCGTTGGGTTTTTTCGATGAATGCGGCGGTTTCCGGATTGGCGAAGTCTTGCACCGACGGCGGCATCATTATCAAGTTCGCGCCGGAGAGATCCCTAACCATAAATACCAGTTCCGGGTAGAACTGTTGGCCCAATACCTGAGCCGAGTAGAGCAGCTTACGGTCCGGCAGGAAGTATTCTCCGTAGTAGCGGCCCCCGGCCTCCATGCCCTTGACCATCCCTTCCATCATGCCGGTCTTGGCCGCCAGGTAGCCCAGCTTCCCGGAGACCTCCGGGATGGATAATATGCCGTTCACCTCGGCAATCTTCCTGGCCACCCCCAGCAGGAACCGGGTTTTCACCGACAAGCGTATTTGCGCTTGGTAATTCTGGAACATGTGAGTGGGCGCATCGTTGAACATGGCCCGGCACATCTCTGGGTCTTTATAAACGAATACCCGGTCCCAAGGTACCTTGACCTCGTCGAAATACAAGACTGCGTCGTTCTCGTCTAGGTTGGTGGAAAGGGGATTATCGAACTGGGAAACGGCGGCCGCTTCGTAGGACTTTCGGGGCAGGATTTTCAGGCCCTTGGCGTTCATGGGGACCGCAGCGCAGAAGGCGTACATCTCCTCCCCCGCCCTCAGCGGCTGGCCTGTGGCAACCAGCACTTCGTCGGCGATGACGGCGCTGGTGCCCAGCATCTTTGCGCCCTTGATTGTTATTCCCTCACTATCTTCGTCGGATATGGCGGCAATCAGGAATTGGTCTTCTTCCTGCTGCCCGACTGCCTTTGAGTGGTCCGACCGGGGGTTGGCAATCACGTAGGTAACGAACAGGTCACGGTCACGAACGTACTCGTAGTAGTCCAGCAACGCCCTGGCCCTTTGGGGGCTATGGTTCTCGAAAACGTCGATGCCCATGACCATTCCAGCCAAGCAAGACCCCACATGGTCCGGAGAGCGGCCAAGGAAGCCGTAGGTTAGCTCAGCCCACGCCGTTATGGCCTCCCTGCGCTTCACCAGTTCCTCATATGACTTGGGTAGCTGCCAGAAGCGGTTCACGGCGCCACCGCCGCTTGGAGACTCGAAGGTCATCAAGTCTCCGTTGCCGGGCGCCGATTGGAAGTCGTACAATCCTGCAATTGTTCGTGCCGCATTCCGAAAGGCCGGGTGGTCAACCGATTCCTCGATTAGCTGTCCATCCAGATATATAACCCGGCCGTCCCGAATGCTGTGGAGGTAGTCTTGGCCCGTTCTGGGCATTTTAATCCTCTTGCTATGAACCTTTAGCTATGAACCTTTAGCTATGAACCTTTAGCTATGAACCTTTAGCTATGAACCTTTAGCTATGAACCTTTAGCTATGAACCTTTGATTATGAAGTCGGCGATGCGCTCGCCAATCATCATGGTTGTGACATTGGTGTTGGCCCGGATGCAGTTGGGCATGATGGAAGCGTCGGCGATACGCAAGCCTTCGACGCCTTTGACCCGCCCGAATTGGTCCACAACGGCCATGGGGTCTGAGTCCGGGCCCATCTTGCAGGTACAGGAGATGTGCTGTCCGGTGGTGGCTTCCCGTTTAATGAACACGTTCAGAGTGTCGTCGGATGCTAATTCGGCATCGGTGGGCTCCACCCGCTCCTCGATGATATTGGAGAAGCCAGCGTGCTCACCCAACTTCACGCAAGTCCGCACCACTTCTCGGACACGCTTGAGGTCGAAACCGTCTGGGTCTTCGAAGTAGTGGTATTCCAAGATTGGCTGGTCATTGGGGTCCGTCGAAGCTAGCCGAAGCTCCCCGGAACTGGTTTCCAGGTCTAGGATGCCCAGCATACGGATTCCCAAGGGCTCCATGCGGTCGCCGCCACGGTCGACTCTCTCCGTGGCGAAGGACTGCATCAGAACCTGCATGTCGTTCCTCAGCTCCGAACCCTCGGCGGTGAATCGGAGGGCCATCTGCATCCTGGCCGCTAAGCCATCAAGGGGGTGATCCGGCTTGGTCTTCCAAGTGATGTAGATGATTGGATGGTCTCGCAGGTTTTGGCCCACGCCGGGGGAGTCGTGAATCAATGGGATGCCTAATCTGCCCAGTTGTTCGGCGGGACCGACACCCGAGAGCATCAAAATCTGAGGAGACCCAATCGCGCCGGAACTGATTATGATTTCGTCTGCCTCGGCAGTGAATGTCTCTCCGCCGCTCTCGACAATGACGCCGGTGGCGCGATTGCCCTCGAACACAACGCGCTGGACTGTCGCATTGGGACGTATGGTCAGGTTCAACCGGTGCCGAGCCAGGTTAAGGTAGCCCAAGGCCGTGCTCCACCGGATGCCATTAGGGTTGTTTACCGGGCAAGGGCCCACTCCAGAGGCGTCCGGGGCGTTGTGGTCAGGGCTGTCGGCAAATCCCATGTCGCGGCAAGCTTGATAAAAAGCATTCTGGTCGGGCAGCATCTCTTCTTGCTTGAAGCGGCGAACGACGATGGGACCGTCGTTATTATGAAAGTCCCCGCCGCCGAAATCGGTGTCGTTCTCGATAGTCCTTAGGTATTGAAGGCAGTTTTGGAAGCCCCACTGGTCGTTGCCCATAGCGGCCCAAGAATCGTAGTCTTCCGGTACTCCCCGCAGGAATACCTGGCCGTTGATGGCGCTGGAACCCCCGGTCACCTTGCCCCTAGGCACCATCATGGGTGGGGATGTTTCCGTGGCTTTGCCCATGAACTGCCAGTTGTGGTCGCTGGTCATGATGTCAGTTCCGGTGGCGAAGCCGTATTTCACTTCGTCGGGCAGATGCTCGAAGTCGGGATAGTCCGGGCCTGCCTCAATCAGAAGAACCGATTTATCGGGGTTCTCGCTGAGTCTGGTGGCCACGATGGAGCCAGCCGAGCCGGCTCCCAGAACAATATAGTCGTACTTCACTTTGGTCGTCCTCCCTTTGGTCTGTTTATCGAGTGGGGCGTGAAACTGGACTGGATAATATACGCGCTGGAATTGCCCGTCAATATGTCGTAGTATCTAGCCTCAATCGAGCGTTGAAATGTAGGGCGGTTGTGGCAATGGTTGGCTAGGCGGCCGATGACGAAGGAAAATCCCCCTCGGTCCCCCTTTACAAAAGGGGGAGGACGTCGTTTTTTCAAACACAGCATCCGACAAATCGCCAACGCCAACTTTGGAACAAGTCCCCCTTTCGTAAAGGGGGATTTAGGGGGATTTCCTTCGTAATCTAGTTTCACCTAGAACCTGTAAATATCCCAGAAACACCAGAAAGTTAACTCGACAGGAGAAGTAAGTTGGCGGGACGAGAAAATCAGGTGGATACCATAATCATCAATGCCAACGTAATCACCATTGATCCGGCCAATCCCAGGGCCCAAGCCTTGGCCATGAGCGACGGCAAATTCGTGGCCGTTGGAAGCACTGAAGATATATCCTTCTTGTCCAGCCCCAACACTAAAATCCTGGATCTTTCCGGAAAAACGGTGCTGCCGGGGTTCATCGATGCTCATATCCATGTGCTCAACAGCGGCATCCGCCACGTTATGGCGGCTGACTGCGACCTGCGTTCCATCGGGGCAATCCAACAGGCTTTGCGGGAGCAGGCCGCTAAAACTCCGGCAGGTGAGTGGGTGCAGGGCTTCAAGTTCGACGACACCAAGACAACGGAGCGGCGCTTCCTATCCAAAGAGGACTTGGACGCAGTCAGCACAACCCATCCCATTCTGGTCGCCCACCGAGCCGGTCACATCTTTTATATGAACTCCCGTGCCATGGATTTGGCTGGCTTCAACCGGGAAACGGTGGACCCACTGGGGGGGCGGTTGGGCCGGGAACCGTCGTCGGGTGACTTGAATGGTGTGATTTACGAGCGGGCCATCGAGCCGGTGCGCTACAATCTGATTCCCAAGGACACCCCGGCGGTCAGGCGACAGGGCCTAAACCGTATATGCGATATGCTCACCAGTGTTGGCCTCACCAGCGTTCACGACGCCCGGGTAATCGGCGACGAACTGGACACCTATCAGGAGGGGCGAGACAGCGGCGAGTTGACCCTGCGGGTATATGCTCTGATGCACTATCTCCACTTCCCGGCGCTAAAAGACGCAGGTGTGCGCACTGGCCTAGGGGATAACCGGTTGCGCCTGGGTGGAATAAAAATGGTGGCCGACGGCGCAATCGCAGCCCGAACGGCCTATATGTCCCAGCCTTACGAAGGGTCAAGCAGCGATTACGGCATCCTGGCCATGACCCCCGAAGAGACCGAAAGTCAGGTGATGGACATGCACCGGGCGGGTTTTCAAGTGTGCATCCATGCCAACGGAGATTTGACCATCGACATGGTGCTCACCGCCTACGAGAAAGCCCAAGCGGCTTTCCCTCGCTCCAACACCAGACACCGCATAGAGCATTGCACCTTGGTCAACCCCGGCCTGCTACGGCGGATGAAGGCTTTGGGAGTAATCGCCACTCCGTTTTGCACCTACGTGTACCATCACGGCGAGAAGATGTCCTTCTACGGCGAAGAAAGGCTCCAGTGGATGTTCGCCCAGCGTTCGTTTTTGGACAGTGGTGTAGTTTCCACCGGCTCCACCGACTATCCTCCCGGGCCCTTCGAGCCATTGTTGGGCATCCAGAGTTGCGTGACCCGGACCGATAGCAACGGCAAGCTCTGGGGCCCCAACCAGAAGATAACGGTGGAAGAGGCCTTAAAGATTTATACCGCCAACGGAGCGTACGCCTCCTTTGAGGAGGATACTAAAGGCACGATTGAGATCGGCAAGTTGGCGGACTTGGTCGTTCTAAGCACGGATCCTACTGCCGTTGACCCCATGGGCATCAAAGACATTCCCGTGGAGCGAACTATAGTGGGTGGCAAGACCGTTTACGAAGGGTAACGATTCCTAAAATCGCGATAACAGAACACCGGAGGCGAGTGAATGGCTGAGAGATTTTCCGGGGTGCATTGGATGCTGGCAACCCCATTTAAAGAAGATGAATCGTTGGACACCGGTTCCTTCCCCAATCTGATGGACAAAGCAAAGCAGTCGGGCTGCCGGGGCGTGGTCTGCTTGGGAGTCACCGGTGAAGTGGCACGGATGACCGACCGGGAACGGAGCTTAGTGGTCAAGGCCGTCGTTGAAAACTCCGACGGTCTCCCGGTGACGGTGGGAACAACTGCGGCGGGCACGGCGGCGGCGGTGGAGAATAGCCTGGAGGCGGAGAAGCTGGGAGCGGCGGCGGTGATGGTTTCCGCTCCGGTGATGGGAAAACCAAATGACAACGCTTTGTTTACCCACTATGCCAGAATAGCCGATGCCGTCAGCATACCCATCGTGGTCCAAGACTACCCACGGATCTCCGGGGTGAACATGTCCCCGGAGTTTATAGCCAGACTGGCGGACAATATTCCGGCAGCCCAATACTTGAAACTTGAGGACCCGCCCACACCTCCGAAAATCTCAGCAATTCGCAAGCTGATTGGCGACAAGATGGGCATATTCGGAGGACTGGGAGGGGTGTTCTTGCTGGAAGAGCTTGCCCGGGGTTCAGCCGGGGCGATGACCGGGTTTGCCTATCCTGAGGCGCTGGTGGAAATCTGCCGCCACATGGCCGAAGGCGACCAAGCAGCAGCGGAAAGGGTTTTCAACAAGCACCTGTCTCTGATGCTCTTTGAGTTTCAAGAGGGCATCGGCGTGGCCATCAGAAAATACGCCCTACACAGTCGTGGACTGATAGATTACCCTAAGGTACGGGCTCCAGGACCGGGAGTAACACAAGAAACTCAGAATGAATTTCACCGCCTGGTTAAAGTGGCTGGGCTGTAGGCAACGGTGAAATTTACCGCAGAGAGCGCGGAGAATTCATTTTTTAGTCTCTGCGGCCTCTGCGTACTCTGCGGTGTAAATCGGATATCTAGGAGGGCCACATGCGTTTAGAAGGCAAGGTTGCGTTGATTACGGGAGCGGCTGCTGGAGTGGATGGGGATTTGATGGGGTTTGGCGGAGCGTCCGCCCGGCTGTTCGCACAAGAGGGCGCCAAGGTTGTGCTGACGGACATCAAAGAGGAGATGGGTCAGAAGACCGCTGCTCAAATCAATGAACTAGGTGGCGACGTAATCTTTCTGCCGCTGGATGTCACTAACGAACAAGGCTGGATTGACGTTATTGCTGCCGCCGTGTCCAAATACGGGAAATTAGACGTTTTGGTCAACAATGCTGGCACCGGCGCCAGGACCACTGTGGAAGAAACCACAGTGGAAACTTGGGACGGTCAGATGGATGTCCACGCCAAGGGGACTTTCTTGGGCACCAAGTACGCCATACCCGAGATGCGAAAGGTTGGCGGTGGGTCGATTATCAACGTCTCGTCCATCTATGGGCTCATCGGCAGTCCAACCTCCACGGCCTACCATGCGGCAAAAGGGGCCATCAGGTTGTTCTCCAAGTCGGCGGCAGTCCAATACGCCAAGGAGAACATCCGGGTCAACTCCGTGCATCCCGGATACGCACATACGCCGTTGACCGACCCTGGTTACAGTCATGAAATTGGCCGAGCGGAGTGGTGTTTGGAAAGGATACCCATTGGCAGATTGGGCAATGCTTACGACATAGCATACGGTATCCTCTATCTGGCCTCGGACGAGTCGTCATTCGTCACAGGCGCGGAATTGGTGATAGACGGGGGAACGACAGCCCAGTAGATCGGCATTCTCGCAATATCACGCCGCTGTTTTGACGGAATCACCCCCACTCTAACTCTCCCCCTTCGAGGGGGAGAGGACTGGCCCCTTCCCCTTAAACGAGGGAGGCATAGACCGATCCCTTCCCCCTTGAGGGCCTTTGCCCCAAAACTGTCATTCTGAGGAGTGAAGCGACGAAGAATCTCATGGTTCAGGCGTAAAGATTCTTCGCTCCGCTCAGAATGACAGAATTCCTGAGACTTTTGGGGCAAGCCCCCCTTGAGGGGGAAGGCTAGGATGGGGGAACTCACGAAACAGCAGCTACCGCGAAGGAAACCGGGCCGTCAATGTGTCTATTATTAGTCTGGCCGCCACTTGCACGGTAACCTCGGAGGAGTCGTAGGGCGGTGCCACTTCCACCATGTCGAACCCCACCAAGTTTCCTCTTTCTACCAGAGCCACCACGCAATCTCGCAGTTCTTGGTAGTGAAGGCCGCCAACCTCCGGTGTTCCGGTACCGGGCGCGTGGACGGGGTCCATCACGTCAATGTCGAAGGTGATATATAGGTTCTCGGCTTTAGGGACTAGGTCAACCACAGCTTGCGGCCCCAACTCCCGAAACAGTTTGGTCGTTACAATCAAGCTGCCGTCTTTTTGGGAGTCTTCGTAGGGAGCACGGCGTGCGGTGCGGATGCCGATGGAGCTGATGTGGCCCACGAAGGGCAACTCCCGACAGCGGCGAATCGGGCTGCCGTGGGTGTGCAAAACGCCTTGGTAGTCGTGGGAATAATCCAAGTGTGCGTCGAAGTGGACTATGTTCAGCGGCTGGTATTTGCTCAACCCTCTAACAGCAGGGAATGTGATGGCATGATCGCCGCCAACCACCACGGGAAATGCTCCCCTCTCCACCACCTTCTCAACTACCTGAGTCAGTCTGTTGAAGTTGTCCAGAACCTCCGAAGGCAGAATTGTGACATTGCCGCAGTCGGCCATGGTCACGCCCCGCAGCAGTTCGTCTCCAGCGTCGATATCGAAATAGCCCTCGGCTTCCGTCTCTCGGCCAAAGGGATCTGAGTAGGAGTAAGCACGAGGAGCGTCTCTGATGCCATCAGGTCCGAACCGAGCGCCGGGTCTGCCGAAGGTGCCTTGGTCGAAGGGCACACCGATGAAGGCACCTTCGGCATCTAGTTGCTGCAGGTCGGTGCACAAAGGCGCTTTGAAGAAGCTCCGTGGTTGGGCCCTGATTATCGGTGTCTGCCGACCATCTCCTTCGTTGGATTGGCTCATTGCTTCCTCGTTTTACCTATTTGGTAGTGCGGTCGAGACTTCGACTTTGATTACATGGTATCAGCTTAGACGCATCTCTCTGGCGTTGGCGCTCAGGGGTGTCCGCTAAAGGTCGTTCCTGTGTAAGTTTCCGGCCTGTACAAGCTTCCAGTTGGTAGTAACGGCAACGCCGGATAGGTTACAATCCTACGACTTTGACTGAGGAAGCTGTCTTTAAGGCATGCTCCTTTATGACTTAGCTACGGTGAATAATCGTTAGGGAGGCCGAAATGTTGGACACCATTATCAAAGGCGGACAGGTGGTTACTCCCGGAGGTGTGGGTAATTGGGATGTGGCAGTGCAGGGCGAGAAAATCGTTGCCGTGGCATTACCCGGAGTGTTGCCAGAAGAAGGGGTGAAAATAATCGACGCCAGCGGCCGAATCGTGGTGCCAGGCGGAATAGAACCCCATGCCCACGCTGCCGCCAACGTGCAACCGGGAGCCCAACGGATGGTTGAAGACACACCCAACGCCGGTCCCATCGACCATTCTTTAGGCGCAATATGGGGCGGCACCACCACCGTCATAGACTTTGCTCCGGTGCCTAACGAAGGGGACTTGGCGGCGGGCATTCACGACTTTATAGCGCCGTGGATAGGGAATGCCTACACTGACTACAGCACCCACTGCATCTACCGCAACTCGAACACCCCCGATGCCATATCCCGCTATAAAGAGTTGCTGGATGCCGGTTTCCCCAGCATCAAGATTTTCACCACCGACATACGCCCTTCCGACGGTGTTACCCGCTCCTTGACTCCAATCGGCAAGATTGACGCTGGCCGGCTGCAGGACGTTATGAGCCAGATTGCCAGGCATGGCGGCGTCTTGGCGGTGCACGGTGAAGACGATGAATTGGTGATGTATAACTATCTATTGGCCCAGCAGCGCGGTCTCTGGGACTGGCACAACGTCCACATGATTCACTCCAAGACGGTGGAGGACCTGGCGTTTCGCAGTGTATTGAGGCTGGCGGAGCAGACTGAGGTAGGTCTCTACTTCGTCCATGTCACCGCCAAAGAAGGGTTGGACGCCATTTCCGAAGCCCGCAGCCGCGGTATGCCGGTGTACGGAGAAGTCTTGACCCTGGCCCTGTCCTTCAACTGCGAACAGTACAAAGAGCCCGACGGGATGAAATACCACACCTATCCGTCTTTGAAATATGAGGATGACCGCCAGGAATTGTGGAAGGGTTTGTTGCGTCAAGACCTGACATTCACCGGCACCGACAGCAGTTTCACCACCTACCTGGATAAGATTGCGGGACGAAACGTGATGGACGTTCGTGGGGGAAACATCGGCATCGAGATTCGCATGGGACTGAATTACACGGAAGGGGTGGTCAAGCGAGGAATGTCTTTGGAGCATTTTGCGGCCACTACCTCCACCAACGCCGCCAAGTTGCTGGGTATGTACCCGCAGAAGGGGGCAATCTCAGTAGGCAGCGACGCCGACATCGCCATCATCGACCCTTCGGTGAAGAAGGCCCTGAGTATGTCGGACCTGCACCTGCGGGATTACAGTCCGTGGGAAGGATGGGAGGTTGAGGGTTGGCCAACCACGGTCATGCTAAGGGGTAACATGATGGTGGACAATGGCCAGCTTGTGGGGAGCCCGGACGTAGGTAAACTAATCCACAGGAAAATCACTCCATCGGTGCTACAACGCCCAGCGTTCTAAATAATGTCGGTTAATTAGAGGAGTCGTAGGGGAACCTTTCTTCCAAGAAAGGTTCCCCTAACTGGTTGAGCAAAACCGTTTCGTTCAAGGCAACGGCTCTGACCGCAGCAAAGGTTCCAAGGCCCGAATCATCCCCGACACCTTGAAAGATACTTCTACCAGGAAGTCATCGGTCAAAGGTTCTAAGGGAAGCAACTCATATGCCCGGGTCCAGCCGCGAACCCACTCTTCAATCTCTATGCCATCGCCCAAAGACGATCGGATATCTGCCGCCAGACTTTGTAGCAGTTCCAGGTGACGAAAGTTGGACTCCGGTTCGCCTTCAAAATGGAGTCCAACTTCCACCGTTTGTTGGCGCTTTTGTACCGCAACCTCGTAATGAATCGTTGCTCTACCGTAGTAGAACTTGGTCAGTCTGGTCACCCTGGGGTGCACTTGGAATTCGCCAAGCTCCGGTGGGAGTTGGGCGCGCACCAAGTCCGGCAACGTCTCCAAGAAATCCTTGGTTTTCATTGCAGATTCTTGTGGTGCCGATTCTTGTGGGGCAGACGCTTGTGGTGCGGATTCTTTGGGGGCCAATCGTTTTGGAGCCACTCTTTTTGCCACCTTGCCTGGAACTATTCCGATTACCAAGATGCCTTAAGAACTCCCCCACCGTTCGTAGGAGCAGACCTCGGACAGGGCCTTACGTTGAACGGATCCGAAGGTACCCCGTGGGTAGCCCAAGGGCAAGCAATAAACTACCTGGGCCTCTGCGGGTATACCCAATAACTCATGGACCCGGTCATCCACATCGGCGTGGAGGGTCGTAATTGTGCCGCCGACACCGAAGGCTCGGGCAGCCAGCAACAGGTTCTGGGCAGCTGGAATGATTGAGGCCGCTGCCGCTGGCCCTTGGGAGGTGGCGCAAAGCAGGACCATTACCGGGGCCTGGCCTATTTGGTCGGCTAGCCTCATTGCTGAGCGCATGGTGTTCTTGCCGGGAGGAATGTCCTGGGGGCCCATGATTCCTTGGTCGCGCCGTTTCGCCCACCAAGCCTCTCGGTAAAGCTCGGCTAGTTTCGCCCGCAGGTCTGGGTCCCTAATCACCAAGAAATGCCAGGGTTGGGTGTTCCCTCCGTTGGGCGCCCGAATGGCGGCCTCCAAGATGTCTTGCAGCTCAGCGTCCGGGATGGGCTCGGGACGGAAACGGCGAATGGCCCGCTGGGTGAACATGGTTTCCCCCAACGTCATGGTCAAGCGAGATTCGGTGGTCATGATTACTCCTTAGGCAGCAAGTTAGGTTTTTGGTGACAGGTGGCTGGGTCTCTAGCGGCCCTACGGCCATTGGCAGTTTAATTCCGCACCGACCTCCGGTCAATTTCTGGCCAGGCTTAAATATTGAGTTTTATCGTTCTCAACATGTCATTCTGAGGGAGTGTAGCGACAGAAGAATCTCATGCGCCAACGTAATAGATTCTTCGCTTCACTCAGAATGACATGAAGGGCGCGCTGAGGGGATTTCTTAGTTTGAACCCTGGCTGGCAATCAGCGGCGGGGACAGTCAGCAGAAGCACTGCGGTATAATCGAATCGATGGCGAGTCGTGCCATTGTCCAGGTTGATTTTCGGGAACAATCAGCAATGACGGTGCTGAAAATACTGAATCTACGGAGGTTCTTTTTCATAGATGACAGAGCAGAAATTGGACCGCCAGCCCAAATCCACCACCGGCAAAACTACTACCGGCAAAACT
>Ga0066376_10003919_pt1 | contig 13110 bp, 8 predicted proteins | sample Knorr_S15_td_Bot_FD_77009 | JGI IMG/M metagenome (GOLD analysis project Ga0066376, IMG submission 77009) | Marine microbial communities from Southern Atlantic Ocean transect - Knorr_S15_td_Bottom_ad_5009_LV_A | ecosystem: Environmental > Aquatic > Marine > Oceanic | place: Southern Atlantic... | reverse complement strand
CCCACCAATATGCATTTACGCGAATTAAAAGACAAGTCTATCAAAGAGCTTGTAAACTTAGCTGAGTCCATGGGGCTCGAAAACGTAGCCCGTTTAAGAAAACAAGACATTATTTTCGCCATTTTGAAAGCGCACGCTAAAAGCGGTGAAAACATCTATGGCGGCGGTGTTTTAGAAATCTTACAAGATGGTTTTGGTTTCTTAAGATCATCAGAAGCATCTTACTTAGCCGGTCCAGATGATATTTATGTATCACCGAGTCAAATCCGTCGATTCAGCATGCGTACTGGTGACTCTATTTCAGGTCTTATTCGTCCACCTAAAGACGGTGAACGTTACTTCGCATTATTAAAAGTAAATGAAGTAAACTTCGACAAACCTGAAAACTCTCGCACAAAAATTCTTTTTGAAAACCTTACCCCACTTCACGCAAACGAACGTTTACGTATGGAACGTGGTAACGGTAGTACTGAAGACATCACAGCACGTGTACTTGATTTAGCCTCACCAATTGGTAAAGGCCAACGTGCGCTAATCGTTGCTCCGCCAAAAGCGGGTAAAACGATGCTACTGCAAAACATTGCACAATCAATTAGCTACAACCAGCCTGATTGTGAGCTTATGGTTCTTCTTATCGACGAGCGTCCAGAAGAAGTAACAGAGATGCAGCGTCTTGTTAAAGGTGAAGTAATTGCTTCAACATTTGATGAGCCAGCGAGTCGTCACGTTCAAGTTGCTGAAATGGTAATTGAAAAAGCGAAGCGCCTTGTTGAGCACAAAAAAGATGTGGTTATCTTACTTGATTCAATCACGCGTCTTGCTCGTGCTTACAATACCGTTATCCCTTCATCAGGTAAGGTACTAACTGGTGGTGTTGATGCGAACGCTTTACACAAACCAAAACGTTTCTTTGGTGCAGCGCGTAACGTAGAAGAAGGCGGTAGCTTAACAATTATCGCAACAGCCCTAATCGATACGGGTTCGAAGATGGACGAAGTTATCTACGAAGAGTTCAAAGGTACAGGTAACATGGAATTACACTTAAATCGTAAGATTGCTGAAAAGCGTGTATTCCCTGCGATTGACTTTAACCGCTCAGGTACGCGTCGCGAAGAGTTACTCACTAAACCTGATGAACTTCAGAAGATGTGGATCTTACGTAAGATCGTTCATGAGATGTCAGAAATTGACGCGATGGAATTCTTAATTGATAAGCTTTCAATGAGCAAAACCAATGATGAATTCTTTGACTCTATGAAACGTCAATAACGATTACTGAGTTTTTAATAAATGCCTGTTTAATACAGGCATTTTTTTTGCCTAAAACTAATGACATAGCAATTAAACAGTTATTCTTATGTGCGCTAAGATTATTGGTATTTCACAGAGATTTGTTCTATATATTATAGGATTAAAAGGTAAGGATCCCCTCAATGACTCGCATTAAAGTAGCTGTAGCTCTATTCTTAATAAGCTTGCTTAGTTGTATTGCTAGTTTTACCGTATTTGAATTATCTGCAACAGCAATGGCTGTATTTGCGCTTATTGTTGTCGTTCCTTGGCTTACTATTATTGCTTACGTTTATACTACTGAGCATAAGCAACAGGATCACTTAAGTTATTTTGTTTCTAATATTACTTCTGAGCAAGGCATCGATTTCACTTTTCGTTTTGACGAAAATGATCGTCAATTACCGCAAGCTTGTCATGCCCTCAATGCCAGTTTGACGATGGTTGAACACATGCTTGGCGAAATATATTCGTCATCTGCCCGCTTATTACCTATGGCCGATGCACTGCGTGACACGTATGCATCAATGACTCAAAAAGCCACCATACAAGATGCTCATGGTATTGATTTAGCGGATACCATTACCCGTACGATTGAAGTATCGAAAGAGTTAGATAGAAGCCTTGAACAAATTTTTAATTCAGTATCTGATGCCACCCGTTCTGTACAACAAACCCGTTTAGACACAGATAAAAGCCAGGCGAGTCTTATCAAGCTTGCCGATAATATCAATCTAACGAGTGAGCAGATTATTTTACTTAAACAAGATAGTGATGCGATTGGCTCCGTCATTGATGTCATAAATAGTATTGCCGAACAAACTAACTTACTTGCGCTAAATGCTGCCATTGAAGCTGCACGAGCTGGCGAGCAAGGGCGTGGCTTTGCGGTAGTCGCTGATGAAGTAAGAAATCTGGCTGCCCGCACCAGTAAATCAACACAAGAAGTGCGTGAGATGGTAGCTAAAATCCAGCACAGTACTGAACAAGCATATCAATTAATGCAAACGGCACTAAAAGAAACCGAGCGTACGGTTGAGTTGTCTGAGGCTTCAACCAAAGAAACCAATAAAATTGAACAAGCAATGCTTGAAATTAATGCGTTTTCTGAGAGTGTTCATGAGCAGGTGGCGATGCAAAGCCAAATGTCGGATGAAGCCCAAGCAAGTATTGATGCGATGGTGGAGCTCAACTCTGATGCACTTTCAAGTTCACAAATACAGGCTGTATCGAGTAAAGACTTGGTTCGCCTTGCCCACACCATAGACGATAAGCTGTCGATGTTTCATATCACGCCACCCGAAACCGATCACGAACAGCGAATTGACCGCTCTCGTTTCGATACCAATCAAGAAATTGAAAAAATTCAAGACGGTGATATTGAACTGTTTTGATCAACCGAAGCATTATGTAGTTGCTCAAGTAGTTGAGCAACTAAACCTGTTAAATCGGTAAGTTTGTCTTGCTTTAACGCCGACTCAAGCGCCATAGCACTCATTGCAACATCATCTAGTGCAAACATTTTAGCCGCACCGCCAATTCGGTGAGCATCTTGCTGTAAGTTAAACAACTCATGAGCTGCAAAGTGCTGTTGTATCAATGCGCTTTCATGCTCGAAGCTATTAATAAAGCTTGCCACTAAGTCGCTCATATCATGCTGAGACTTAGTTGTTGCCCCATCCTTTTTACAATGCTTAGCTAGTTGCGTGTAAAATACTTTTTTATCAATCGGTTTGGCTAAATATCCTGTAAAGCCGGCTTCGAGGTAGCTGTCAATTTCATGGCTAATTGCATTAGCTGTTAATGCATAGACAGGCTGAGTAAAGCCACATTCTTGTAATAGCTTGAGCGCCTGTAAGCCATCCAATACTGGCATTTGAATATCCAGCAGCACCACATCTGGGAATTCCTTGAGGCACTGCTCAACAGCTTGCTCACCATTTTCAACCGCAATCACCTCAAGGCCCATCGACTCTAAATAACGAGAAATTAAACGGCGGTTATCTGGGTGATCTTCAGCAAGTAACACTTTACCTGATAAACCTTTTGTCACTGGCTGCACATACTTTGTAAGCTCAACAGTTTCAGAGCTTGGCGTATGCTCTTTACACGGCAAGTAAAACGAAAATATGCTGCCTTTATTTAGTTCACTTTCAACACTAATATAGCCACCCATCATCATCGCAAGTTGTTGTGATAGGCTTAAGCCAAGCCCGGTCCCACCAAAGCGACGGCTGATGCTGTTGTCGCCTTGCCTAAAACATTCAAATATTTGCTTAAGCTGCTCGGCGTTCATACCAATGCCCGTATCAGCGACACGAAACCAGACGCCTTGCTCAACTTTATAGACTTTTAACTCTACTTCACCTTGATTAGTGAACTTAATTGCATTGGCACATAGGTTGATAAGTATTTGTTTAATGCGGGTAAAGTCGAGTTGACTGTAAAACTGCTCACCCAACTCATTGTGAAAAGCAAAGTTCAGCCCTTTATCTTTTGCCTGACCACTGAGCATGGAGTGGACGTCAGTAAGCAATCGAACTAAATCACCTTCTTTTAGGCTTAACTCAAGCTTGTTAGCCTCAATTTTACTTATATCGAGTACATCATTAATCAGTTCTTTTAAGTGATCACTTTGTTTTTGAATAACCGCAAGCTCATCGTTTAACTGCTCTGGTTTATAAAAACCATTCATTAAATTATCGGTTTGCCCCAAAATTGCGGTTAAAGGTGTACGGATTTCATGGCTGATATTTGCTAAAAACTGACTTTTAATTTCGTTAGCACTACGTAATTGCTCTGCGGTTTCTTCAAGCTCTTTGGTGCGTTTTGCGACCATTAACGAAAGTTGCTCTTTGGCACCTTTTTCTATACTACGGCGATAAATAGTAATCCCCGTTACCACTATCATCACAAACAAAATAAATAACATAATGCCCAACTGGCGCTGTTTTGACATTTCGAGCTCTTGCACATGTTGTAGCTGCTTTAGCTCAACAATTTCTTGATTAAGCTGACTTGCTTGAATTTGACTTTGCAGCTCACCCATCGACTTTAATAATTGTAAGCTTTGCTCGCTTTTGAATGAACGTACAAACTTGTCAAAACTAGCAACGGCCCCTGCATAATCTCCTTTGCCAGATTTAATTAAGGCCATCATTCCTGCGCCGTCTTGTACTCTCAAATCATCTTTATATTGTTTAGCCATAAAGACCGACGTAGTCAGAGTTGCTTCAGCTTCAGCGAGCTTTCCTTGTAATAACTCGATTTTTGCTTGCGATAATAAACCGGCAAGCTCTAACGTTTTATTATCAATTTGTTTTGCAAATTCAACAGCTTTCTCTGCGTGGCTTAAGGCAAGTTCTAAATCACCAGTGCGCAGATAAACATTGGCTATGTTTGCGTGGCGCGACGAAAGAAAATAAGCATTATTTGTCTCTTGGTAATATCGCAAAGCTCGTTGATAGTAATGCAAAGACAGCTGATATTGACCAAGCTCAGAGTACGCAACGCCAATATTGCCATAGGATTGAGCAACGCCGTCTTCATCCCCTAATTTTTGGAAAATCTCTAGCGTTTCTCTATACATATCAAGCGCAATATCATAGCTCGACAAACGAATATAAATACCCGCTATGTTGTGTAAGATATCTGCTTTATCTTGTTCACTGCCATGCTCTTCGTATATGTCTTTCGCTTCTTTGTAATACTTAAGCGCTTGATCCATATTGAACATATCAAAATAAGCAAGGCCAATATTACTAAGTAAGTTCGCTTCGGCAATTGGCTCTGGTAGCTTTTTCGCAACGCTTAATGCCTCACTGTAAGCAAGCACAGCTTGTTGCATCAAACCTTGATAATAGTAAGTAACCCCTTGCATTTTTAAACTACGAAAATACCGTTTTGGGGTTGCAGCAAAGCTTGTCGATTGCTCTGCCAATTGGTAGTTCTTTACAGCCGCCGAAAAATTGCCCTTATCAAGCGCAAAATCCGCAAGTTGCAGGTATATATCGAGCCTTTGTTCTTGGTTAGTTGAATCTTGCTTAAGCAGTTTTTTGGCAAGCTGTTGCTTTTCTTGCCACTGCTCGGATTCACTAAATTGTTTGAATAATGAAGAAATAGCAAAACTTGGCTGCGAAAAGAGTACACTGCAGCCGATCAGGATGGCTGTAAGCAAGCTAATACGCAGTGATGTGAACATATGACGAAATCCCTTAATATCAACTTAGCCTGAAGATGCAGTTAGTAAGCTTGGCTAAAAGTATTCCCTAGTATCTAAAAAACAATAGCGTAGTTTCAAAAAAGCAGCTGTGATAGCGTATACCACTGTAGATTACACTAAAGATAGGCTTACGAACAATGGTTAACCCACTGATTGATGAGATTTTTTACCTTCTTTTGGAACAACCAACATGGAAGGTTCATACGCTTGCCAGCGCTCTCAGTGAATCAGGAAAAATTGAACCATTAGACGCTGACCCACAAAAAGATCTGTTTAAACGCAACTTTTTAGTTATGAATGGCCTTTATCAGCTGCAAACACAACTCGCACCAGAGCAACAACTACAAATTGCCTCATTACATATTGAGCTTGTTAATGAGCAAATAAGTAATGCATTAGAAAGTCACGATCCGCTACGGGATTACTATTTAGATTGGCAAAACTTTGATACAAGCAGCGAAGAAATTGATGCGTTATTAACTGATTTTTGGCAGCGTTTTTCGTCATTTAGCCAAAAAAAGGGCATTCACCCGTTATCTCAGCAACAGCTATTAGACTTACAGCAGGCGTGGCAACTACCGGTGGGGTTTTCTTTAAAAGAGTTACAGAAACGCTGGCGGCAGCTCGCATTAAAACATCACCCAGACCGCCAAGGCTGTGCAATTGAGTTTAAGAAAATACAACTCGAATATGAGCAACTTAAAGCAAGCTGCTCATAATTTACCAATTTATCTGCTCAAACGTCGTGCGCGAATCTTACGCTTTTTAATATTACCTTCAGTTAATTTACGTAGCGCAGGTTTTGCAGCAGCTCGCTCTACAGCAATAAAGGCAACATTATCAAGCACATTAATTTTACCTACTTGATGACCAGCAATACCTTCTTTACCCGTTAATGCGCCTAAAATATCACCAGCACGAATTTTTTGCTTCTTGCCAGCATCAATCATAATGGTTGCCATGGTTGGCTTATAAGCGGGCTTTTCTAGCAAGCTAAATGGCGGAATTGGTTCCGGGTCAAAGTCACGCTCGTAGTGGTCGCCAATTTGTGCCACTTTAAATTGCTCAGCTTCACCATAAATAGAGCATGCAATACCCTTTTTACCTGCTCGACCGGTACGACCAACACGATGTACATGGGTTTGTGGGTCATGTGCAAGGTGATAGTTCACTACCATGTCCATATCGTTGATATCTAAGCCGCGTGCGGCAACATCCGTTGCAACCAGAATACAGGCGCTTTTATTAGCAAAGCGAATTAAAGTGCGCTCACGTTCACGCTGATCTAAATCACCGTGTAAGGCAACTGCACTAAAACCCTCACCATAAAGATCATCACAAATCTGTTGTGTTTCAACTTTGGTGTTACAAAAAACCACACAGCTTTCTGGTTGGAACTTCAGTAGCAACAGCTTCAATGTATTAAAGCGCTGTTTGTTGTTATCAAGCTTGTAAAAGTATTGTTTGATTGTGCTCTTTGTTTGTTCTTCTTCAACCTTAATCATTTCTGGATTGCTAAGCACTCGCTCTGCAATCGCTGCAATTGATTTTGGATAAGTCGCACTGAACAATAATGTTTGGCGTTGGTTAGGAATGCACTCAACAATAGCATCAAGGGTATCCTGAAAACCCATGTCTAGCATTTGATCAGCTTCGTCTAACACTAAAGTCTCGACATCATCTAAGCGCAATGTGCCTTTGCGAATATGGTCATCAACACGACCAGGCGTGCCAACAATGATATGCGCACCATGTTCTAATGAGCCAATTTGTGGACCAATAGACACCCCACCACATAAGGTTAAAACTTTAATATTGTGAATGCCACGGGCAAGCTTACGAACTTCTTCAGCAACTTGCTCTGCTAACTCTCGGGTTGGACATAAAATGAGAGACTGAATACGAAACCTTTTCACATTTAACTTAGCCAACACACCTAGACTAAACGCAGCCGTTTTACCCGACCCGGTTTTAGCTTGGGCAATAATGTCTTTGCCTTGCAAGATCACTGGCAAGCTTTGCGCTTGCACAGGCGTCATTTGCGTATAACCTAAAGTTGATAAGTTATCGGTTAACTCTTGCGGCAAAGCCAAAGATGAAAAAGCAGTAGCAGTCACAGTAATATTCCAAACTTGATAATTGAGGGACATCCTCGAAGATGCTGTGGATCATAGCAGAGAATGTTCTGTTTCTCTAAACGAAAACACTGTTCGACTCGTTTAATTCATATTTAGTTACAGTTTGACGCTTTCTAACTCTCTGCATTTGTTCTAGTTTATTGATAGCAATATTCAGGAAGAAACGATGCTTCTATTTAATACCGCACCCGCTGATGTTTTTTATAAAAAACAAAAAACGTGTCCACATTGTCATAGTGAACATTATTCTTTAAGCAATCACAGTAGAGTGTTGCGCTTTACCATTTTGCCCATCATGCCACTCTCTATTAATTATCAAAGGCAATGCGATGACTGTGGCTATGTTACTCCTGCACCTTGGTATTCCCTGCCAGCTCTAGAATTAGCCTCATTTATAAAATACTTTATTGGTCTATTCATCATCGTTTACCTATTCACAAAGGCATTACTTGGTGCGAATGAACAAACTGAGAACGAGCAAACTTACCTAAGCGAGCCTAAGTTATTTGATACCTATTTTGTGTATTCAGATAAATTCACTGGTAAGCCAAAACGTATTAACAATTTGAAAGTGGCACAACTCGTTGAGTTTGACGATAAGAGCATGACATTTAGAATTGCTAACTACACATACAAATACAACAAAGACATCGAGATTGCGATGCGCACCAGTCTGTTAGTGCAAGATGATTACTTTTCTAGTAAAACTCTAACCTTCAGTAAACAACAAATTAAACAGCTGTATGATGACGGCAGCATATATAAAATCATGCGACCTGAGCTTTATAGCTTATTCGGTGGTTTTGTGATGCACCCACCAAGACCCAAACCCTTATACGCAGGTGTGAAGTTAGATAAGTACAATCAACAAGGCATTACTTACTTCAAAGATGGCTTATACAAAGAAGCACTGAATAGCTTTACGCTGTCAGCTGAAGGTGGCTATTCATGGGGACAATTAAACTTAGGTCAGATGTATCGTGACGGCCAAGGCACAGAAATCAATAACGAAGAAGCAGCTTATTGGCTTAACAAAGCCACCTTACAAGGGAATCCGAAAGCGAAGATTGAACTTGCAGAGCTATGTTTGAGTTACGATTGTAGTAAATTAGACACTCAATAACCAATTATCCATAAACATCACTCAGAAGAAACCAAGCTAATTATATGACTCTCGCTATTTACTTTACTTTTGTTATGTTATAACATTTTTACGTGGCGCAGTATTTATATTATTTTGTTGGTTTTATAAATGCGTGTTAGCAAAAGCAGAGTCACTCTCCCTACTCTGTTTTAAATTGCAACTGGGCTGCATTGCTTAATGAACGAATCGTCTTTTGAGTTTGTATAACTTGAAGGAAGACCTTGCACACTAGCACGCTTACGTTCCCGTGCTAAATCTTTGCCGGCGAGGTATCTCGCCGGCATTTTTCTTTTAAAGTTTTAAATGGTCTTCTAAGAAAGCCAGTACTTTTTTATAGTAAAGAGTGCGGTGCTCTTCTTTATAAAAACCGTGGCCTTCATCATCTAGAATAGTAATTTCATATGGGTGCTTAGCTTTTTTCAACGCAGCTTCTAATGATTCTGCTTGCTCAATTGGGGCACGTTCGTCTTCACCACCATGCACAATAAGTACAGGCGCTTTTAGCTTATCAATGTTGTAAACCGGCGAGAATGCTTTTAACTCAGCCTCATCAGTACCAATCACTGTTTTTAGGTAATTAACTCCATAGCTTCGGGCTTGCGTGTCACCCTCTTCATACATAAGAGGCAAGTCGTAAACCCCCATCAGACCTATTGCACACTTGAACATATCCGGCTCGATAATCGCGCTTTGTAATGCAGAGTAACCACCGAAGCTGGCTCCCATAATACAAATATTATCTTTATCAACTGTGCCGTCATTAATTAACAGTTTTACACCATCAATAATATCGTGCTGAATATTTTGTCCCCACTGGCGATAGCCAGCTTCTCTAAAATTCTGTCCAAAACCTGGTGAACCACGAAAATTCACCTTAAGCACTGCCATACCTCTATTAGCTAGCATTTGCGCTTCTGGATCGTAACCCCAATAATCTCTTGCTTGGTAAGGACCACCATGTGGCATAACAACGAGTGGTAAGTTTTTCTCAGCTTTGCCATTTGGCACAGTTAAATAAGCAAGAATTGTTAATCCATCGCGGCTTTTAAAACGCAGTGGTGTGGTTTGCGCCATATCATCTTGGTTTATCCAACCACGCGCAGAAAATAGCACTCTTAACTTATTCTTCTTTGCGTCATACAGATAATATTGCCCAGGGTTTATATCACTTGATGCAAAAATAATATTTTTTGAATCGTCTTCGGTACTGCTGACTAGCTGCACTTGACTACCAGGTAATGCACCTAACATATCTTTAAGACGCTGAGACTTTACTGAGCTACTATCTACAAAAGAGTAGCTTGGATAGTCAGCCTCCGTTTCTATTGCAAATAACTCTTTAGTAACTTCATCAACCCAAATATGTGATGGTGACACATGCTTATCTTGGAAGATTTTCGTTACTTCTTTGGTTTTTAGGTTAATTTTAATCAGGCTTTCTGCTTCGCCACCCTTTGATGCGGTGGCATATACAGACTCACCTGATTTATCAAATGCCTTCAATGAAATATCGGTGTAATCAATACCTTCTAAATCAAGCTCTTTCCAAAAACCGCCCTCAGGCTCTCGAACATGAAGTGTAGCATTGAGGTAATCGTCACTTGATACAGCGATACGAACGTTACCATCATGGTCTGTTAGAAATTCACCCATTGGTGCAGGTGATCGCGTAATTAAAGTGCGAAGGCCACGATATACATCGACTTCATATACAACGGTAGTTGGCTCATTGGTTGCTGTCCATGGGTAAGTGACAACCAAAACCTTCTTGTCATCATGAAGCAAGGGATCTAAAAGATATGAAGTCCCCTCTACAGGTGTTTGTTTTTTTAACCGAGTACCTGTTTGCTGTTCACCATGATAACCAATTACGTATGCGCCACGGCTACCATCAGCGTTAACAGCAAATAACTCACCATAATAAATAGGTGTATCTTGCCAGCCTTTTAAATACTCTTTTTCAAGAATAACACGTTCGTTGTTAACCCAGTGGTATTCGCCAACCTGTGCATTACCCGGAAAAGCAACCGCATGGGTTACGGCAAACTTGGTTGTATCAACAATAATGAGTGAATTTTTACCTTCGTGCTTTTTAATAGCAGCAACGTAATTGCCATCAGGAGAGATGGTTACACGACTAAAGTCATTGCCTTTACTAAAATCTTCTACCGATAATTTTGCTGATTTAGCGAAACTGGTAAATGACAGCGTAAATAACGCTAGCCCCAGCATAAAAGTGAGGTATCGAGACATGATTAACTCCATTTAACGATTTAATTGTTATTTTTAGCTGAGCAATAATAAAGCAAAGACCCTATTTAAGCTACAATAAATTAACAAACCCGAGTTAACAAATGCTATTTATCGACGAATTTTATGCCAAAGTTCAACCACTAATACGACGATCACGCCGGCAACAACGCCCAATAAACCATCAAATATAATTGGCGTAGCCAGCTCACCGGTTTTACCAAGTAAACCCGTTACAAACTCAGTGCTACCCTGCTGGGCGTGATGCAAAACAGGGATCCCATGTACCAATATACCTCCGCCAACTAAGAACATAGCAACCGTTCCTGCAAAGGCTAAAAAGCGCATTAACTTAGGCGCTGCAGCAAGTAAAAACTTACCTACGAGCTCTTTAAACTTACCGCCACTTTGCTGCGCTTTTTGCAGTAAATACAAACCAGCATCATCAAGTTTAACAATCCCTGCAACTAACCCATACACGCCAATGGTCATAATAATTGCGATTACACTGAGCACTAAAGCTTGATTAACCAGCGTTGCTCCAGCAACCGTGCCTAGCGTTATCACGATGATTTCTGCTGAGAGGATAAAATCAGTGCGGATCGCCCCTTTCACTTTTTGCTTTTCGTATCCTTGTAAGTCTTGTTGTTCAACCACACTTTCATCTTCTTGTTGAGCATGACCAAACAGTTTTTCGATAATTTTCTCTGCACCTTCAAAGCACAAAAACAGGCCGCCAACCATTAACAGCGGAGTGATTAACCAAGGCAACCAAACACTAATCAATAACGCTGCGGGCACTAAGATGGCTTTGTTAATAAACGAGCCTTTTGCTACAGCCCAAACCACGGGTAACTCTCTATCGGCAGTTACTCCTGTAACTTGCTGTGCATTGAGAGCGAGGTCATCACCTAACACCCCTGCTGTTTTTTTTGTTGCGACTTTACTCATCGTCGCAATGTCGTCTAAAAGTGTTGTAATATCATCAAGTAAGGTTAGTAAATTTGTGCCTGCCATGGTGGTTCCTTGCCCATTAAATACACTATCAACATAACTTATCCTGCCATTTTCACCAACGGTTAATTTTTCTTTGTTAGGCTTATAGCTCATTCAAAAATAGAGGTGTTTCTATGATTAAACCACTTCTCTCGGGGCTCGCTTTAGTTACCTTGTGCGCGTGTGCTGAGCAAAGTGCACCGAGCAATTATCTGTGCGATGAGACCCTTAGCGCCAGTATCGTTGAATACAGTGATGATGAAGCCAGACTGACATTTAAGGACGCTGAATTTTCACTCAATCGCCAAGTAAGCGGCTCAGGGGTTAAATACAGTGCAGATAATGTACTGTTTTGGTCAAAAGGCGATGAAGCCATGCTGATTTTAAAAGGTAAAAAGTACCAATGCAGCTTAACTCAGTAAGAGTAAATGCTTTCGTGGCTAAATTAGCTTAATCAGTGGTTTTGAGTATAATAGCGACAGTTTATTCAGCGTTTAAGCGGCTATAATGAAATACAAAGATCTTCGCGAATTTATCGAGTTATTAGAACAAAAAGGTGAATTAAAACGGATCAAACAAGAAATTGATCCTTACCTTGAAATGACCGAAATTGCCGACCGCACGTTACGTGCCGAAGGCCCTGCTCTGTTATTCGAAAACCCTAAAGGTCACACCATTCCCGTTCTTGCAAACCTTTTTGGTACGCCCAAACGTGTTGCAATGGGCATGGGCCAAGATGATGTCAGTGAACTGCGCGAAGTTGGTAAGTTATTAGCTTTTCTAAAAGAGCCTGAGCCACCGAAAGGCATTAAAGAGGCACTAGGGCAAATCCCAGTATTCAAGCAAGTACTGAATATGCCAGCTAAAGAAGTAAAAAAAGCGCCTTGTCAGCAAGTGATACTTGAAGGCGATGATGTTGACTTAACTAAGTTACCTATCCAACATTGCTGGCCGGGTGATGCAGCTCCTTTGCTTACATGGGGCCTAACGGTTACTACAGGCCCTTATAAAAAGCGCCAAAACTTAGGTATTTACCGTCAGCAGCTATTGGGTAAAAACAAAATTATTAT